>Ga0134126_10004687_pt1 | contig 17109 bp, 10 predicted proteins | sample KB31752_FD_96881 | JGI IMG/M metagenome (GOLD analysis project Ga0134126, IMG submission 96881) | Terrestrial soil microbial communities with excess Nitrogen fertilizer from Kellogg Biological Station, Michigan, USA - KB3-175-2 | ecosystem: Environmental > Terrestrial > Soil > Unclassified ...
CGGCTCGATGACTGCGCCGCTCTCCCGCCGTTCGGAGATGCAGCGGACCGATGCGGCTTACGGCCTCGCTGTGCTTCTACGTGAGATTGGAGAGAAGGTTTCTGTGTTTTCTTTCTCCAATGACCTCGTTGAGGTGCCCGCTCGGCGCGGGTTCGCTCTGCGCGACGCGATCGATGCTTCGCAGCAGCACAGTGCGACCTATCTCGGTAAGGCGGTCGAGGAACTGAATCGCAAGGAGAAGTATGACCGCCTGATCGTGATCACCGACGAGCAGGCGCACGACACAGTACCGGCTCCGCTTCCGAGTAAGTGGAGCGACGGACGTCCTCGCCCGTCGGGTTGCGTGATCAACGTGGCTTCGTACAAGAACGGCGTCGGCTACGGCAAGTGGACACACATCGATGGCTGGAGCGAGTCGGTCATCGAGTACATCCGCGCGCTCGAGTCGGAAACGTCGTAACATCCTGGGGTGGGTAACCACCCCAGTTTTTTTGAAGTCGCGGGAATGTAGCGCGTTATGCCGCTAATGCGCTTCGACCACATTCGCCCTTGATGGAGCCACCGGCTCTCTCCCCGACAGAGTTTCCCATCCGAGTCGCGAGAGGTTCCAGAAGATCAGATATCCAGAAACGGCAGCCACAACCAGCATCAGAATGCCCGAGATCCATTGACCGAATATGAGCTTGCCAATTCCAAATAGGCAGCCGTAAACCAGCGCCGTTCCCAGAACCCAGTTCAGTGCATTCCCGCCGAAATCGCGGACCGGCGGCAGTTCCGGTGCGAGCCTTGCAATTCTGCCCCAGCCATACACCGCCGGATGAACTCGGCGATAAAAGGCAATGAGCGTTGCATCTGTCTCTGGCCGTGTCAAAACGGTGGTCAGCACCCACACGACCGTCGTGACCCCGCCAATCACCAGGCTCTGCTTTGCGTAGACCAGGGCGGCGCTTCCGGTGAAGGTAATCAGCGCATGTCCCGGCCAATTTAAAAATAGCGTAACTGCCGCCGCCGCCATCATCGCTGAGATTTCGCTCCATGCATTGATGCGCGACCAATACCACCGCAGGATGTACACCGCGCCGGTGCCAAATCCAATGCTCAGCACCACGCCCCACCCTTCACCGATGGAGGTCAAACGCGACGCAGTGAATCCGCTCGCCAGCACCAGCAGAATCGTGAATAATCGGCTCACAAAAACATAATGGCGTTCCGTTGATCCACGCACGAGAAAACGCTTGTAGAAGTCATTCACCAGGTACGAGCATCCCCAATTCAGTTGAGTTCCCACAGTTGACATGAATGCCGCCAGGAACGCCGCCACCATCAATCCACGCAGCGCAGGTGGCAAGTAGTCGCGCAGGACCATCACGTATCCCTGTTCCGGGTTTTGCCCGAAGGCCGCGCTAGGATGGATCCCTCCATTTGGCGAATACACCACAATCGCCACTAGCGCGGTAACGATCCAGGGCCACGGCCGAAGCGCGTAATGCGCGATGTTGAACCACAGCGTCGCGCCGAGCGAATTCTTTTCGTCCTTGGCGCTAAACATTCGTTGCGCGACGTATCCACCTCCGCCCGGTTCCGCGCCCGGATACCATGCCAGCCACCACTGCATTCCGAGATAAACGAAGAATGTCAGCAATGGCAATGTCCACAGCGCCTCGCCCGTAAGCCCCTGATGAAAATCCGGCAGGAATGCGGTTACATCCGATGTCGCTCCTGGCGTGTTCGCACGAATGGTCTGCAGATGCGACTCGAGACTGTGCATTCCGCCAAGCTGCGAGACGGCGACCCATGCGAGCACGATGATCATGGCCATCTTCAGCGCGAATTGAAAGAGGTCCGTAACCAGAACGCCCCAAAGGCCGCCGATGAATGTATAGAGACCGGTGAAGGGAATCAGCACAAAAATGCAGATCGCGAGTGCGGTGTTCTGCGGGTCGCCTAAAGTATGCTGGCCCAAAAATCCGAGATCAAGCACGCGTCCTTGCGCAATCGCCGGGCCAAGCAGCACCGTGATGATGCTGACCATCGCCTTGGTCACCCATCCCAGGATGAGGCAGTTCATGAACAAGCCGAGATAAATCGCCTTGAACCCGCGAAGAAATGCCGCGGGACGTCCGCCATAACGAATCTCGACAAACTGAACGTCGGTGAGAATGGCCGCACGCCGCCAATAGCGTGCAAAGAAAAATACTGTCAACATGCCGCCTACGCAGAACGCCCACCAGATCCAGTTGCCGGCGATCCCTTGCTTGGCCACCACGCCGCAAACGAACAATGGCGTGTCTGCGGCGAACGTCGTCGCTACCATCGACGTACCTGCCAGCCACCAAGAAACATCTCTGCCGGAAACGAAAAACTCTTCCGTATTTCCGCTGGCGCGTCGACGGTAGTAGATGCCGATCGCTAGGTTGACCAGCAGATAGCCGATGATGACGATCCAATCGGTGGATGTAAGCGGCATTTCACCTCCGAAGGAACTGAGTCATTGAATCATTGAGGGATTGAATCATTGAGGGATTCAATCATTGAGAAGATGCCGAGACGCATGGATTTTCAATGATTCAATGATCCGATGTTTCAATGATTCAATCCCGTCTGGTCCGTTGCAACCGCGAAGAAGCACTCACCGGAAGCGACGGATGAACAATGTATGGCGCTCGGAACGATAGAAACCAATCACGTACACGACTGCTCTTCCATTCGAAGCATGGATCACCTGGCGAATTCGCAGGACTGGCGATCCTCGCGGTACTTCGAGCAACTGTGCGACGCGCGTGTCCGCAGCCGTTGCGTCCACTTCTTCGTCGGCGTAAGTGATTTCAACGCCGTACTCCCGCTGAAGAGTAACAAACAGTGAAGTTCGCCCGAGCGGCGCGCGTACCAGTCCAGGAAATTCGTCCGCCGGAAGATAGCAGGTCTCCAGCGCAAACGGCTCCTCCGATGTATGCCGCACTCGTTCGATTTTGATCATTCGACCGCCGGCGGGAAGCTTCAGTCGAGCCGCGATCTCGTGTTCATCTTCAATGATCTTGGACGTGATGATCTTGGAATTTGGAGCCAGCCCGCGGCTGGACATCTGCTCCGTGTAGCTCATCAGCTTATTGAAATGAATTCGAGGCGGAGCCACGAACGTACCGGCGCCACGCCGCCGTTCCACGATTCCTTCGCGCTCCAGGCCGGCCAGCGCATGGCGCGCGGTCATCAGGCTGACGCCATGCACACGCGCGAGTTCCCGTTCCGAGGCTACTGAGTCCCCTGGCCGTAGCTCACCCGCTTCGATGCGCTCGCGGATTGCCCCCTGAATCCGCTGATAAGCCGGCATGCCATTTTGGCCATTTCGCGACATTACTGCTCTCTCCGTCCCACTATAGAGGATTCCAAAAACGAGAAATTAAGGAGTCCTCTGCTATATAGCTAATACTCAGGAAAAAGTAAAGGGTCATGAGCCATGAAAAGTAAGATTGCACCTGTTTATAGCTATATAGCGGCAGGCAACGGCTTCAAAAGTGGTTGTTGCCCTAAGTTATGAGTGCAAACCGTTGATCACACTGAAACGACCTAGCATTGTGAAAGTGCAATGTTAGGAGCCGCTTTGGTGCCACCTTGGATGATTTATAGAGCACTTCGCCACATGCCTGGAAAGATTTCCTCAGGTTCTTCTCACTTTTTGCTTGACCAATGACATTCATCTGCTATATAGCATTCGCATCCTGTTATTCGTGCTGTTGAATCGCGTTCTCCCGGAGGTTCTGAAATGGCCACAAGCCGAAGGTTTTCCGTAGCGCTGGTTTTATCCCTTACCGTCGCGCTCGCTGCCGCAGGCCGGAGCGCCCTCGCGCAGGAAGTGACTGCCTCGATTGTGGGCACCGTTACCGACTCGAGCGGAGCTCCTATCACCGGTGCAGATGTCACCGCAACCGACACCGACCGCGGCACCGTCTTGACCGTGAAAACCAATGATCAGGGCGCATATAACCTCTTGCGCCTGCCGATCGGCAGCTACACCGTCAAGGTGACCGCATCAGGTTTTCAAACGGCGACGCATGCTCCCTTCACTCTAGTTCTCAACCAGACCGCCAGAATCGATGTGCAGATGAAGGTCGGTCAAGTCAGCGAATCTGTGGAGGTCACAGGCGCAGCTCCTGTCCTACAAACCGAAAGCCCCGAGGTCAGTACTCTCATTAGCGCAAACGCAGTGACCGAGGTGCCGATGGCTGGGCGCAACTACCTGCAATTGGGCCTGCTCGCGCCAGGAACTACGACAAACAATCCCAACGGAATTAACGAACCGCACAACCTGGATGGCAATGCCCGCCCCTTTATCAACGGCAACCGTGAACAGGCGAATCAATACTTCCTCGACGGCATTCTCAATAGCGAGGACAAGAACAATGAGACCTCGTTCATGCCGAATGTCGACGCCATCGGAAATTTCAACATCATCACCCAGAACGCCTCGGCAGAATTCGGCGACTACGAGGGCGGCATCATCAGTGTATCGACCAAAGCTGGGACGAATAGCTTTCACGGAACGGTTTACGAGTTTTTCCGCAATGACAAACTCGATGCCAACCTTCCATCCAACGGCTGGTCTCGGGGTGTGACTGCGGACGAGAACACTCCGGGGCATATCATCCCTGGTCATGCGGCTGACGGGACCCTCCTCAAACCCGAATTTCGCTACAACCAGTTTGGAGTAACCATCGGCGGACCGATTGTTAAGGACAAGCTTTTCTTCTTCGCCGACTATCAAGGTCTCCGGGATGTGAATGCAGGAGCTACGGGAGCGCAATTGCTCACTCAGCGCATGCGGGGCGGCGATTTTGGGCAGCTTTGCACGGACGTCGGTGGAACGTTCAACGCTGCGGGTACCTGCTCCGGTGGAAGTGGCGTTCAGCTTACTGACCCGACGAAGGGGAATGTCAATGTTCCTTTCAACAACTTTGCTAACACGGGCACCTCGGTAGGAACCGTGGCAGGAAACCTCTTCAGTCAATACGGGAAGTACTATCCACTCCCTCAAGTTGACAGTGTTGCCGCAGGAAACAACTACTTCTACAACAGCGGGACGGCGCTCAACAGTGACCAGGGCGATCTCAGGATTGACTACAACCATTCCGACAAGGATCGGTTCTTCCTGCGGTATTCGCAAGGGCATCTTCGCAATCCTGCTTCTAGCGGATGCATTTTCTGCGCCGCGGGATCTTCGCTGGGCGCTGATCAGCCCATGAAGAACGCGGTGGTCACATGGAACCACGTGTTCAGCGGGTCCTTAGTGAATGAGGCCCGGATTGGCTTTAATGCCGTTCAGTTTAACCAGAACGTCACTCAGACTGCGTTCCTGGGCAACGTTGGCCAGAACCTGGGAATCAGTAACGCCAATTTTGAATCTCCGGGGTTGCTCAATATCAACATTCCTGCTTTCGTTGGTCCCAACGGTGTAGGCGCGCCAAATGCTGACCTGGGCAACAGCAACCTGTTCCAGATTTTCCACACCACCCAGGGACAGTTCAACGACAATCTCTCGATCATCCGCGGCCGGCACGCGCTCAAGACCGGATTTCAATATATCCGGCAACGTCAGGATTTCGACTACGCCGGAAACAACGGAGGTCTTGGAAACATTCCGGTGAGCACTTTGAGCGGAGCAGGACTCTCAGATTTCTGGCTCGGCCTGGCCGCAACCGGCGGTGCTCGCGATACCTATATCCAGCCAACGTTGTTCAAGCACCGGGGGAACATCTACGCTGGTTACATTCAAGACGACTGGCGCGTTACTGAGACGCTGACGCTGAATCTTGGCGTGCGCTTTGAGGACCACACGCCTTTAGCCGAAGTCGAGAATCGGATGGTCAACTTCGGCCTCTACACCGGAACCATCTACACGCCCGACGGACGAGACGGAACTCAAAAATTCAGCAATGCTGGATTGTCCAACAATTACCTTGGCAAAGGGGATTGGGAGCCAAGGGTTGGTTTCGCCTGGTCGCCTGCGGCACTCGGCCGAAAGACAGTGATTCGTGGCGGCTACGCCATCTCTGCGTTCATGGAGGGTGGAGGAACCAACGAGCAGCTCACTATGAACCCGCCGCTCGGAATTTTCGCGATGAACAATGCCGGGGGAACGATCGCGGCCGGGTACGGGGCTCCCACCAACTGTCCAACGATTGACTTGGCGTGCTTTGCCGGGACGACCACGAGCCCTGCTCCAAAACGCATTAGGGTGACCGACCAGAACTTTAAGCCCGCCCAAAGTCAGCAATGGAACTTGACGTTACAGCACCAGTTCGGCAATAGCCTAACTGCGCAGATTGGATACGTCGGTCAGCACGGCACACACCTGTTGAACTTTGAGGACCTTGGGCAGCGAGTCGGTCTTAACGCCGGGGGACAAATCGCGAAACCTGGTCAAACCATCGTTAGCGAGAGAGCGGGACCCTACCTAGGCGGCGGCAACATACCTTGCGACATCACGGCCGTTCCGGCCACGTGCGGCACGCCGGGTTCGCTTTACCAACTTGAGCAGGGTACGGTTTACGCGAATGGTGCCTATGTCAGTGGTGGCGCGCTACTCGGCGCCAATATGTCGAACTCGAGCCAAAGCTACAACGCCCTACAAGCTGTGTTGCAGAAGCGCATGGGTGGCGGGCTGGAAGGACAAGTCGCTTACACCTACTCAAAATGTTTGAGCAATTCGCCGGGATATTTCGGCACGGGCTGGGGTAGCACCGGGGCAACCAGTTCCGGCGGTCAACCCGGACCTCAGAACATCTACGACCCTCGTTCTGACTGGGGACCGTGTTTCTTCAACCAAAAACATGTGCTTTCGAGCTACGCTGATTACCAGCTGCCGTTCGGCAAAGGTAAGCAGTTTGGCAAGGACATGAATTCGGCGCTCAACTCCATTCTCGGAAACTGGGAGATTGGCGCGATCGTTTCCGCTCACTCCGGGAACTCGCTCACCTTGAACGCCTTTGGCGGATGGGGATCCTTTGCTGGGGATGTTTCCGGCACCAACGGAATTGGCCCGGCAACGTTGTCAGAACGGCCTGACTGCGCGGGACCAGTTCACATCGCAAATAAGAAAATTCCAGGGACGGCAATCTCACCCGCCGGGTATCAATGGATAGACCCGACCGGCATTTCGAACCCAACCGTCAATGCTCTGGGCCAAGGGCATTTCGGAACATGCTCTGTGGGTAACGTGGCGGGTCCGAGCTTCTTCGATGCCGATCTCAGTCTGCATAAGAACTTCCCGATCACTGAGGCTATGAAGCTGCAGTTCCGCTTCGAAGCCCTAAACGCTTTCAATCATCCTGTCTGGACGTTCTCCGGTGGTCCGGCGGACGGCTCGTTTGATCCAGGTAGCCCAATCTTCGGCCAAATCACAGGTTCGCAAAGCGCGCGAAGTCTGCAATTTGGCTTGAAACTTATATATTGAAGAACCACCCTCCTCCGCCAGGCAGGCGCTCACGCGCCTGCCTGTTTTTCTTTCGGGGCTGTTCGTGTTTCGTTGTCTGCAATTCAGAACAGGAATATATTCGTTAGGCTGAGAGATCATGCGAACGAGAGCGGATGCGGCGAGGCAATCCTGCAACAACGCCAGACTGCCTCTCACCTGTCGTCCTGTTACGCCTCTGGCCTGTATGGCTGTTGTTCTTATTCTCGGTTGCTCTGCTGCTGCGCAGCGCGGAGCGTCCGGCGCTGGACATCCTGCCAACCCCACTCCCCCTCCGCCGCCCACGCCAGATGCTAATTTCGACCAGCGACGCATCGAACTTCAAAGCAATGGACCAAACGCCAAAATTCCAGCTGGGCAACAAGATTCGTGCCTGCTTCCGCCGCTTAACGCGCTCCCGTTATCTACTGTGGGCGTCGCAGATATGAAGGTCAGCGGAAAAGCGAAAAAGGATTACTTGTCAGCTTGTAACTCGCTTAAGGACCGCAAGTACGGTAAAGCCGAAGAAAGTTTGCGCCGAGCAGTTGGCACTGATCCAAAATACGTTGCTGCCTGGGTCACGTTGGGCCAGTTGCTTGCCGGCCAGAACAATCTGGAACCCGCGCGCGAAGCCTGCGAACGCGCGCGATCAGTTGACCCAACATACCTGCCTTCTTATTTATGCTTGGCAGATACTGCGGCCCGATTTGAACACTGGGAGGAGACGCTAAGCATGAGCAATCGCGCTTTGCAGATCGATCCCTCCAGCGACCCGGTCGCCTATGATTACAATGCTGCGGCTAATATGAATCTGCACAAGCTCGATGAGGCGGAGCGCAGCGCGTTGAAGGCGATCGAAATCGACCGGAATCATCTTGATCCGCGAGTGCATTTTCTTTTGGCGCAGATATATGACGCCAAAGGCGAGCTTAAGAAGGCTGAGTCGGAATTGAGGGAATTTTTGAAATTTGTCACTCCGAGTGACGCGGCCATGGTTAAACAGTACTTGTCAGAACTGCAATCCCGAGAGAAATAGAGAACCAGGCGCCCCAACCATGACCCGTTGCAGTTCCTGCCGCGCCTGTTGGCTGCTTCCGCTCCTGCTGATGGCGTCGAGCTATGCTGGGGCCCAAGCCGCCGAATCCAGCGGGATTTCGCTGCCGACTGTGCTCCGACTTCAAGGTCCCGGCTGGTGGCCAACTAAGGGCACGGCCTCGCGCGATGAATTTGCCGGGCCATCGTCCTGCACGCTTTGTCATTTTGCGAAAGTTTCCAGTTTCAAGAATGCAGCCATGAGTCATGCATCGATTGCTCCGTCGGAGTCACCGGCGCTCCGCGAGCACGATCATTTGCCCTTTTCCATTGGTGATTACCGTTATGAGTTACTGACCGCAGCGGACAAGAGCACGTTGAAGGTAAGCCAAGGCCAAAAATCAATTTCTGCCGATCTGGATTGGGCATTTGGTATTGGCCACATGGGGCAGACCTATCTCTATCGAAAAGATGGCCAGTTCTATGAAACTCATGTGAGTTTCTTTATCAAACGCCAGGCCCTCGAAATCACTCCCGGGCAGGACCGTGGCGTTCCGAAGACCCTGGACGAAGCTTTGGGCCGGCCTCAGGAGCCTTCCGAAATCCAGCGCTGTTTCGGTTGTCATACGACCGCTTCGACCTCCGGCGGCAAGTTCGAGCCTGAGCATGCTTTCTGGGGCGTTACTTGTGAAGCGTGTCACGGGCCGGGAGCGAAGCACATTGCCGCCATGACCTCGGGAGATGAAAGTGGCAAGCAATTGATTTTCAATCCCGGCAAACTCGATCCCGTCACTTCCGTGGACTTTTGCGGCGCGTGCCATCGCACGTGGCAGGATGTAGTAGGAAGTAATCTGATCGGTGCTGGGATGCTGAATGTCCGCTTCGCACCATACCGCCTGGAAAACAGCCGTTGCTGGCAGCAGCAGGACGCACGCATTACCTGCACCGCTTGCCACGATCCCCACCAACCTTTGGTGCAGGACGATACGGCGTACGATGGTCGGTGTTTCGCCTGCCATCGCCACCGTGGCGAGGCCAAATCAGCAAAGTTGCCCGGCAAAGCTTGCCCGGTTGCGACAACCCGCTGCGTGAGCTGCCATATGCCTAAGTACGACCCGCCCACATTGCATTCGTCCTTTACGGACCACTGGATACGTGTTGTGAAGCGCGGCGCGCCCTATCCCGACTGAATTGAGGAGATCAACCTAATGTGACGGATCAGGCTTCGAGGTTTTGCCCGCCGCCTTCGCTTCGGCAGTTGGCGCAATAACCTTATTGGTTTGCGCATGAGCGAATCGCTGCAATTTCAGGTCGTCGCTTCCTTCTTCAATGAGATAGAACTTATCGGCCTCGACATCTTTAAAGCTCTGCTTGAGCCCGCTGGGCCACGAGATATCGATTGCATCTATTTTCGTCGCCTTTCCGAGACCGAAATTGGCTCGCAGGTCGCTCTGCGAGAGATAGCTTCCGCCACCGTAGATCTCGCGAACCTGCGAGATGCCGTCCGCGCTAATCTTCACTCGAGCACCCATCGCGTCGCGATTGCTCTTCGTGCCAATCAGTTTGAAGTTCACGAAGTGGTTCCCCGTTCCGCCGCTGTTATGGAGCAGCAGCGGCGGATCGCCATTATTGCCGACCACCAGGTCCATGTAGCCATCATTGTCGAAGTCCGCAAAGGCCACGCCTCTCCCGACATAAGGTGTCTGAAAACCGTCTCCCGCAGAGCTCGTCACTTCCACGAACTTGCCTTTCCCTTCGTTGTGAAAGAGCGAATTGATCTGCTTGTACGCGGTCTTCTGCGCCGACTGCTCAACCTCGGGATACACGTGCCCGTTGGCGATAAACAAGTCGAGCCAGCCGTCATTGTCAAAATCGAAAAAGCCTCCGCCAAAACTGAGCACGTTATATGTCGGCCCAGTTATGCCGGCCTCGTCGCTGACCTCAACAAAGGTTCCGTTGCCCTCGTTGTGCCACACATGGTCCGACGACTTCTGAAAGTCCGAAATGTAAAGGTCGAGATGGCCGTCGTTGTCGTAGTCGCCAAGTGACATGCACATAGCGGCCATCGTCTTCCCGCGACCGGTCAGCGCCATCCCCGCAAGCAGGCCGACCTCGGTGAACGTTCCGTTGTGCTCATTGTGGTAAAGGTACGCGTTGACGCCGTCATTGGCGACGAAAATGTCGGGCCAGCCGTCATCGTCGTAGTCGACGGCAGCGACGGAAAGATTTTTGCCATCGGGTTGATAGATTCCGGCCTTGTCAGTGACATCCGTGAACGTTCCGTCACCGTTATTGTGATAGAGAATCGCCGGACTGCCCTTGTAAATGCTTGGTGGACAATTCGTGCGGATATCGACGAAGTCGCAATAACGGGGGCTGTCGGCATTGAACGTGACGTATCCGCCGACATAGAGGTCGAGCTTGCCGTCGCGATCGTAGTCCACAAACGTTGCGCCGCCATGGAATTGCGTGCCTGAGGTGACTCCGGCGACACCAGCCTTGTCGGTGACATCGGAAAACGTTCCGTCGCCATTATTGTGGTACAGCACGTTCTTGCCGAATTGCGTCACGTAGAGATCCGGGTGGCCGTCGTTATCGTAATCGCCCCAGACGCAGCCAAGGCCGTAGCCGGTTCCCGGAACCCCGGCCTTATCGGTCATTTCGGTAAAGGTTCCGTCCCCGTTGTTGTGGTAGAGAGCGTTCTTGACTTCGATTCCGCGACCATAGAGATCGCGCCCATTCACGAAGTAAATGTCCTGCCAGCCGTCGCCGTCGAAATCGGCGACGCAAAGGCCAGGCCCAAACACCTCGCGGATAATTGCCATACCCTTGTTTCCTGGGTAGTGCACAAAGGTGATTCCCGCCTGTTTGGTGACATTGCTGAATTGTACCGGGCTGATTGCGGAAGTCTGGCTCACCAGCCACGGTGTGACAGCGAAGAGGGAAGCAACAACGGATGAGTGAATCAGACGGATCGACGCGGCGAACAAGCACGTTCTGTCTTGAAAAAATGCTCGGATTCTCATCGATTCTTCGCCGGAAGGTTCTCTGCATTATGCCGTATCTCACGCATGGGTGGAAGTGTTCAAAGTAGCATTTTTACTGCACTGTTTCGCACTTTTCCACGCTTCCGGCACAACGATTCCGCATATAATTGTGCAATGCTGAAGCTGCTCTCGTGCGCTATCGTAGGCGCTCTTTTTTGTGCCCCCCCGGGTTTTGGTCAAACCAAAACTTCTTCGCCTCCAGGCCCTGGTTTGGAACGAGGCATCACCCTTGCCGAGAGCGGCCATTGCGCAGAAGCTTTGCCTATTCTTAAGACCGCACTTCGAAGAATTGCCGATAAAGAACTTCAGAAACGCGCCGGCCTTGACGGTTTGCATTGCGCCATGACTCACAATACGCCCTACGAGTCTCTAGGATTTCTCGAGATGCTGAACCGTGAGTTTCCGAGCGATCCCGAGGTCCTTTACACAGCGACCCACGCGTACTCTGATCTGTCGCTGCTGACATCCCAAAAGCTTGCCCGTGACGCGCCGTTTTCCTACCAGGTGCATCTGTTGAATGCCGAGGCGCTTGAAATTCAGGGCAAATGGGACGAAGCCGCCGCTGAATACAAGAAGATTATCGAGATCAATCCCTTGCTGCCGGGAGTTCACGCGCGGCTGGGACGCGCATTGCTTTCGAAGCAGTCTCCTGAGAATGTCGCTGAGGCCAAGAAGAATTTCGAAGATGAACTGGAGATCGACCCAAAGAACGCGAATGCGGAATACGTTCTAGGCGAGTTGGCGCGCACCGACAACGATTTCTCGGCGGCAACTCGCCATTACTCGCGTGCGGTCAAGCTGGACGCGGGTTTTGCGGAGGCGTACCTGGGTCTTGGAATGTCGTTGAACTCCTCGAAGCGGTTCCAGGAAGCCATTCCTCCGCTGGAAGCATACGAAAAACTTGCGCCCGACAGCCCTAGCGGTCATTTCCAACTGGCTCTCGCATACTCAGGCGTTGGTCGCAAAGACGAGGCGAATCGCGAAGCGGCGCTGCAACGCGAAACCGCCGACAGCTTGGAAAAGGTGCGACGTCGTGTTGCTGAGGGTCTGCTGCAGAAACAGGATACTCAAGGCAATTCCGGCACTGATAGCCCCAAGTAGAACTCCCCTTCTTGATCATGCCCAAACTCCCGGTTCCAGCCGCATCATGTTTCTCCAGTCTGCGGCGACGGGAATTTCTACGACTCCTCGCGGGAGGAGTTGCTCTTGGACTCCCACAGTTTGCCGGCGCATCAGAGGAGTCTGTTTATCCCTTTACCGAAGTCCCGGCTTCTGCCAGCGGCATCACCTGGACTCACGTTTCCGGCGGCTCCAGTGAGAAGTATTTGCCCGAGTCCACGGGCGCTGGCTGCGCCTTCCTCGATTACGACAACGACGGCTGGATGGACATTTACCTCGTGAACAGCGGCCCTTGCGATTTCTACACTCCCTCCAAGCCGCTTCGGAACGCACTCTATCACAACAATCGCGACGGCACATTCACCGACGTCACCGACAAAGCCGGTGTTGCCGGCGGCGGCTACGGAATGGGAGTCGCTGTTGGAGACTACGACGCCGATGGTTTCGCCGATCTTTACGTGACGCAATATGGCCGCAGCATTCTGTATCACAACAATGGCGACGGCACCTTCACGGATTTAACGGACAAAGCTGGCGTCGCAGCGCCAGGCTGGTCCTCCAGCGCGGTATGGTTCGATTACGACAACGACGGAAAGCTCGATCTTTTCGTCTGCAGCTTCGTGGATTTCAGCAAATCGAAGCACCATCGCTGCAGTGCGCCGAACATTCCTGCATTGGCGGGGCAGGCGGAGTACTGCTATCCGCGCGTTTATGCGCCTACACCCAGCCGCCTTTTTCATAACAACGGCGACGGAACATTCACTGACGTGAGTCAGCGACTTGGCATAGCCGACAATCCCGGCAAAAGTTGGGCGGTGGTCGCCACCGACATAAATAACGATGGCTGGATGGACTTGTTCGTCGCCAACGATACCGAGCCGGACTTCCTGTTCAAGAATCAGCAAGGGAAGCACTTCGAGGAGATCGGATTCACAGCCGGTGTCGCGTTCGGCGAAGGCGGCAAGGCTAGGTCCGGCATGGGAGTCGACTCCGCTGATTTCGACCAGGACGGCTTCATGGACATGTTCGTCACCAACCTCAATCATGAGTTCTACGCGTTCTACCGCAACAAACATGATGAGACGTTCGACGACATCGCTGGTAAAACCGGAGTTGCCACCACCAGCAAACTCATGAGCGGCTGGGGGCTCAAGTTCTTCGACTACGACAAGGACGGCAATCTTGATCTCATGATTGCCAACGGCCATCCCGACGATCTCATTGAGAAGATTTATCCCAATGCCGTCTACTACCGCGAGCCGCTTCTGCTGTTTCACAACAATGGCAGTGGCCTGCAGAATGTAAGCGCGCAGAGCGGTCCAGTGTTCTCCAAACCCCTTGCCGGCCGCGGCCTCGCGCTCGGCGACTTTAACAATGATGGCGCCGTAGATGTTCTGATCAGTTGTAACGATGGGCCGCCGGTTCTCCTCAAGAACAACAACGGCGCCAGGAATCACTGGCTGGGAATCAAGTTGGTGGGGACGAAATCCAATCGCGACGCAATCGGCGCTGTAATTACCTACCAGGCGGGCGACTTGAAACGTCGTCACATGAAAGTCGGTGGCGGGAGCTACTTGTCGTCACACGATCCGCGTGTCGTCCTAGGCTTGGGACAACGCAACAAGCTGGACTGGCTCGAGATCAAATGGCCAGCCCCAAGCACTACTGTCGAAAGATTTACGGATGTTCCAATCGATCGCTACATCACGATTGTCGAGGGCCAGGGAAAGTGGAGTTGATCACTTCTCTCTCATCAGCGCAAGCGCCTCATAAGCCGCGCCAAGCACGGGCGCATCTTCATTCAACACAACGTAGATCGGAATCTTTGCGAGCTGCGTGCTCAAATTAGCCTTATCGCTGAAGGCTCGCACAAAGCTTCCGTCTTTGAGTTTTGGAAGAATTTTCGGTGCAATCCCGCCTGCAATATAAACGCCTCCGAACGGAAGCACGCGTAAGGCCATGTTGCCGGCTTCGGCCCCATAAGCTTCCATCCAGATATGGAGGGTCCCCTCGCACGCAGGGCAGCTTTCCTCCAAAGCTTGCTGCGTAATCTTCGCCGCCGGATCGACGCTCGGTTCGTCAAAGAATGGGTGGTATACCTCGGGGAAGAGAATCTGGTGGATCGCGCGAAACCCGCGCCCCGAGACAATTTCCTCGCAGCAGACTCGCGGCATGCGATGCCGCAAAGATTGCAGCAACAACAGTTCGCGGTCGTTGCGTGGTGCGAAATCCGTCAGGCTCGCTTCCGAGGGAGAAACCCGATAGTGGGTCCCATCCCAGAACAGAATCGCCTCTCCTAAACCGGTGCCCGCCGCAATCAGAGCTTTCGGCGCATAGGGCTCCGCATTACCCTTATTCAATTGCAAAAGGTCGCTGGGTTGGAGATGAGCCAGACTTGCTGCCGCCGCGACCAGATCATTTAACAGCAACACGCGTCCGGAATTCAGGTTCAGCGATTCCGCAATCGCTTGCCTATCAACTTGCCATGGGAGATTGCTGCTCAGTGCTTTTCCTTCGATGATCGTGCCAGCTACCCCAAATGCGGCAGAACGGAGGTTTTCCTCGATCCGTACCCCACTCTGTTCCGCCTCTACTCGAAAACGCTCTAAGACAGATCCAAAGCCGTGGAAGTCCCGGGTGGGTACCGTATTTCGATACTGAGGTGTGAGTGTTCTGTCATCCGCTTGGAAGATAGTTAACGTGCATTTCGTTCCGCCGATGTCGCCTGCGAGGATCATATTGTGAACTGCTGAGAACAACATGGATCAAGCTACTTTGTTAACAGCACTTATAAAGTACCTGCAGAACCCCCCGCCCTTAGTCGACCGTCTCGGACTTTATTAACTCTTAAGGCAGGATTGCAGTTTCAACACAATCGAGCGCTAGGCGTATTGCGCCGTGTAACTGGGCATCCCGCCCCAAACGGCTGATCGCTAATTGTGGGCGCGCAAAATCGTTCCGCTCCACTATTTCTCGAGTGGCTAGCAGTAATGGCTCACTTGTTCCTACCGACCCGCCAAGCACCACTAATGATGTATTCAAAAGCAGGCAGATATTAGTGATTGTGTGGGCCAGTACCTGTGCTGACGATTCCAGCAGCTGTCGAGCCTGCAGATGACCCTGGGCAGCAAGCTCAAACACATCAGTTGCGCGCAAACTCGCGGGCGCACCGCCTCGTTTACACATCTCACGCCAATTGCGCTCGATTGCTTTTCCTCCAATCGCGCTTTCGAGCGCCCCTGCTTTGTCGATTTCGATGCGCGGCAAATACGCACCTGGTACTGCGAAATAACCAACTTCGCCTGCCGCCCAAGTCGATCCGTGGTAGAGCTGGTTTTTGATGAAGATTCCCGCGCCGATTCCGGTTCCGATTGCGAGAAAGACAAAATCCGGAACGCTTTGCGCAGAGCCTGCCCAGCTTTCGCCGACTGCAGCGGCATTCACGTCGTTTTCGATAATCGCAGGTACCTGGAATTTCGACTCGAGAAGGTCTCGCAAGGGTACATCCTGCCACCCCGAAAGATTGGGAGCCGAGATAACCATCCCCGCTTGAACGTCCGTGATGCCGGGCACCCCTAATCCAACCGCGAGCAACTTTTCTCTAGGAATGTGGGCCAGATTCAAAAGATTGAGTAGCCCCGAATGAATCAAGCCGACAATTCTTTCGGGGCTTTTATTTCCCCGTGTGCTAAAAACGGACCTGACTTGTATTTTCCCGTCCAGATCTGCAATTGCTAGCCGCCCCGTGCTGCCGCCCAAGTCAACCCCCCCAACCACTCCACGAGAAGAGTTGAATGCAATCATGTCGGGGCGACGTCCGCCACTCGAACTGCCGAGCCCCAGTCGGGTGACCAGTTTCTTGCGTTCCAGGTAATCGATGGCGCTCGAAACGGTCGGCGCGCTCAGTCCTGATAAGCGGACCAGATCGGCGCGTGAGCATGGGTTGTTTGCGCGAACCAAAGCCAGCAGTTGCCGCGCGTTCAGCTGCTTGAGTAGTCCTGGACGAGAGGGGCGGGCACGTTTTGGCTCGCCTGCAGGATTCAGCACCCGAAAAGTGGATTTCGCTCGGCTCATTTCCGCTGATGAACTAAATTAACTATCTTTAGAAAGATTTACAAGTCCAAAAACTGGTTGATCCAGGAATTCAGTCCTATCAGCCGTGGAGGTCGTTTGAGCCGTCGTGACTATCCCTTGATTCGCTGTCTTAGTGCCAATTGGGGGGTAGCAGGTGAAGCCGCTACGTCTTTGCGGAAGTTAGCCGTTGACTGACATACCCCTGATACGTCTAAGTCGGGAACAGTACAAATTTACCTTGCTCGGTGTCCGCATTGCTGAGAGACTTTGTTGCGAGATCCTTATCATGACGCCGTCGGTACACGGTGAGAGCACCCCCCCTGGTCAATCACCTAGGCCTGCGTGGAGTCCTGCCAGGTGGCAGGTAGTTTGCGCGATCTCCGTCGTGGCATC
>Ga0134126_10004689_pt1 | contig 17107 bp, 13 predicted proteins | sample KB31752_FD_96881 | JGI IMG/M metagenome (GOLD analysis project Ga0134126, IMG submission 96881) | Terrestrial soil microbial communities with excess Nitrogen fertilizer from Kellogg Biological Station, Michigan, USA - KB3-175-2 | ecosystem: Environmental > Terrestrial > Soil > Unclassified ...
CCACGGGATAGGCAAGGACGCCGCGATTGGCAGGGACGCCACGCGAGCAGCGGCCTCGGCTGCTGGCGAAAGCCGTCTGGACGAGCGCGACGAGGCGATCCGGGACTTGAGCCGCACGCGCATCGATGCCGTACGCGCCCGTCTTAAGGGCCCTGCTTCTGCGTCACGGTCGCAGCTACACGGGCAAGACCTCTTGGACGGCCGCTCACGAGCGATACCTGGCCACACTGTCCTTTTCCCATCACGCGCAGGACATCGCCTTCGTGGAGTATCGGCAGACGGTCTCGGAGGCGCAGGCGCGCGTTGAGCGCTTGAGCGCAGCACTGGCACAGGAGCTCGTCCCCTGGTGCAGGCTCTGATGACGCTGCGCGGGGTGAATCAGGTGGTTGCCATGACCTGGTGGCCGAGCTCGGAGAACTGAAGCGCTCTGCTCATCCGCGCGAGCTGATGGCTATCCGATAAAGCTGATGGCTATCCGATAAACAGGAGACCCGACCATGCGCAAGATTGCAAGGACTGCTCGCGCCCAGCTCGACAAGAGCGAGCCATATCAGTTGATTGGCGCAGAGTCGGCTTCGCGGCTTTGCACGGCCAGCTGTCTGGCCCGATTCGCCTCCGCGGGCCAGGCGCGACCTGGGCCGCTCACTGATTTGCTTTCGCACGGGATCGGACCGGCAGCCGCTGGTCGGTCGGCCTGTGCGCAGCGCCGCCGGTTTCGCTTACACTGAGCCCTTGGTTCGGGCTCAGGCGTTAATGGTGAATCGCGAAAAATCCACATCGCTCGACATTGCTGACCTTGCGGGGGTCTCGCAGGCCACTGTCTCGCGCGCGATGCGCGGTAGCCCCGCGGTGAACGAGAAGACGCGGGAGCGGATCCTGGAGATCGCGCGCCAGCTCAACTACACGGTCGACAAGAACGCCTCGAACCTGCGCACCCGGTTGACGCACACTCTGGCGCTCCTCTTCTTCGAGGATCCAACCGCCGATGAGTCCAACATCAACCCGTTTTTCCTCTCTATGCAGAGCTGGATCACGCGTACGTGCTCGGAGCGCGGCTACGATCTTCTGATCTCGTTCCAGCAGATGTCGCACAACTGGCACGCGGAGTATGCCGAGAGCCGCAAGGCGGACGGGCTCATCCTGCTCGGCTACGGTGATTACACGGCCTATCGCGGCAAACTGGATACACTGCTGCAATCGGGCACGCACTTCGTGCGATGGGGCGCCGTGATGGCGGATCAGCCGGGCGTGTCCATCGGCAGTGACGACCAGCAGGGCGGGCGTCTGATCACGGAGCACCTGCTCGCGCAGGGTCGGCGCCGCATCGCCTTTCTGGGCAATGCGTCCGGATACTCGCCGGAGGTCCTCGGCCGCCACGCCGGCTACGAGGAGGCTCTCGCGGCGGCCGGGATTGCGGTCGATCCGGCGCTGCAGGTCGATGCGGTGACCAACGAGCAGTCGGGTCACGATGCAATGTGTGCGCTGCTCGACCGCGGCGTCAGATTCGACGCTGTGTTCGGCGTCAGCGATCTGATTGCTATCGGCGCAATGCGTGCGCTGGCTGACAGGGGCATATCGGTGCCGGACGATGTCGCCGTGGCCGGGTTCGACGACATCCACATGGCGAGCAATGTCAGTCCCGCGCTGACCACCGTAGCGCAGGACACGCGCCGTGCCGGCAGATTGCTGGTCGATGCGCTGATCAACCAGATCGAGGGCAAGCCCGCCGATAGCACCAAGCTGCCCACGCGCCTGGTCGTTCGGCGCTCGAGCGTCGCCGCGGGCCGATCCCTGGCCGGCTGAGCGGGAGCGATTTTGCTCGGCGCATCCATGCGCCTCGGCCCTACGGGCCCGTCGGCCTATCGCCCGGCGTTCAAATTGCTCCGTGCAATTTAGCGGACGACGCACTGCGCCGGGCCGGCAGGGCCAACGCCCAGGATGGGGCGTTGCACAAAATCGCCGGGAGCGATTTTGGACGGCGCACTGCGCCGGGCCGGCAGGGCCAACGCCCAGGATGGGGCGTTGCAAACGTATTCATCGAAATGCCCGTTTGCACCGCATGTAATCTCGCCGGACGGTTGGGGGCGTAACTGATGCAATTGCAGTCTGCTGTTTATCCGAGCCTTGCGGGTCGTACCGTATTCATCACCGGCGGCGGCTCCGGCATCGGCGCCAGCCTCACCAAGGCTTTCGCACGACAGAAGGCGAACGTGGCCTTCGTCGACATCGCCCGCGACGCCAGCCGGCGGCTCGTCCACGAGGTGCGGCAGAGCGTGGGCGTCGAGCCGCTGTTCCTGGAGTGCGACCTGCGCGATCTCGATGCGCTCGAGGCAACCATCGACACGGCCAAAAAGCGGCTGGGGAATATCGCCGTGCTCGTCAACAACGCCGCCAATGACGATCGCCATCGAGTGGGTGAGGTGACCCACGCGCAGTGGGACGAGCGCATCGCCATCAATTTGCGCCCCATGTTCTTCGCGGCCCAGGCGGTCGTTCCGCAGATGCGCGAGCTCGGCGGCGGCTCGATCATCAACTTCGGCTCGATCTGCTGGCGCATCGGCACCCCCGAGCTGCCGATCTATGCCACGGCGAAGGCGGCGATACATGGACTCTCCCGCAGCCTTGCGCGTGACCTCGGTGTCCACGGCATCCGCGTGAACACGCTGAGCCCCGGTTGCGTCATGACCGAGCGCCAATTGCGGCTTTGGGTCACGCCCGAGAAGCAGGAGATCATTCTTGCCAACCAGTATCTGAAGTCTCTGATCGAGCCCGATCACATCGCGCGGTTCGCGCTTTTCCTGGCGGCAGACGACAGCGCGATGTGCACGGCGCAGGAAATCATCGTCGATGCCGGCTGGGCGTAGGCCGCGACGGGCCGTCGACCGATGCCGAGGGAACGCACGGTGAGCCGTGCCGGCCCTGCGGGTTCAGCCCGGAAACCAGAGCTGTCGTTCTGGCAGATCTGGAACATGTGCTTCGGCTTTCTCGGCATCCAGTTTGGATTCGCCCTGCAGACCGCCGACGTCAGCCGGATCTTCCAGACATTGGGCGCCGACATCAACGAGCTGCCGATGCTCTGGTTGGCCGCTCCTCTCACGGGGCTGATCGTCCAGCCCATCATCGGGTACCTGTCGGACCACACCTGGACCCGGCTCGGCCGCCGGCGTCCCTACTTTCTCGGCGGCGCGTTGCTGGCGTCGCTCGCGCTGTTGCTGATGCCCAATTCCCCCGCGGTCTGGGTTGCCGCCGGCGTGTTGTGGATCATGGACGCTTCCATCAATGTGTCCATGGAGCCCTTCCGCGCCTTCGTCGGCGATCAGTTGCCGGAGAGGCAGCGCCCATTGGGGTTCGCCCTGCAGAGCTTCTTCATCGGCGTCGGCGCGGTGGTGGCCTCCGCGCTTCCGTGGCTGCTGACTCGTTTCGGCGTCAGCAACGCGGCGGCTCCGGGGCATATACCTCAGACTGTGCACATCGCCTTCTACGCGGGCGGCGTGGTGCTGTTCGGCACCGTGCTCTGGACTGTGGTGCGCAGCCGAGAATATCCACCCGAGGCGCTGCAGTCCTTCGCCGACTCCACACCGCCCGGACCGCCACGCGATGTTTCCGGCGCGTGGACGACCGGCCTCGCGCTGATGGCGTTGGGCTTTCCGGGTATCGTTGCCATCTACTATTTCGGCTGGTCTGCGCAGCTGTATCTGCTGGCCGGAGGGGTGTTCGTCTTCGGGGCTTCTTTCCTCTGGCTGAGCTTCACCCACAGCAGGGGCATGGCGCGGCAGGTGGTGGCCGATCTTTACGGCATGCCGGCGCCGATGCGGCGCCTGGCATGGGTGCAGTTCTTCTCGTGGTTTGGCTTGTTCGCGATGTGGATCTACGCCACTCCGGCGGTGGCGGCGGTCCAGTTCGGCAACGCGGACCCGCGCTCGGCCGCGTACAACGCGGGCGCCAACTGGGTAGGGGTGCTCTTCGGTGCCTACAACGGCTTCGCCATGCTGGCCGCGGTAGCGATTCCGTGGATGGTTCGCGCCATGGGCCTGCGCTGGAGCCATCTGGTGAACCTGGCTCTGTGTGGGCTGGGGATGGCCTCGTTCGCTTTCGTGCGCGATCCGGACTGGCTGCTCTTGTCCATGCTCGGCGTCGGTTTCGGGTGGGCATCGATCCTGTCGCTGCCCTACACGATGCTTTCCGACAGCCTGCCGGCCGCGAAGATGGGCGTGTACATGGGCATCTTCAATTTCTTCATCGTCATCCCGCAACTGCTGGCGAGTGCAGCGCTGGGGCTGTTGCTGCGCGTCCTGTTCGACAACCATCCGGCGAACGTCCTGGTGTTGGGTGGTCTCAGCCTGGTGATCGCGGGAGTATGCACGCTCGGGGTCCGCGTCGGCCCGCCGGCGGAGCCGGTTGCGAATCCCGCGCAGCCGGTCGCTTCCGGCCGCTAGGACGTTCGGGCTCGATGCCCACGCGTTGATTCCGGCGGGCGGTGTACCGCCGTTGACGGAGGCGCCAGGAGGAACGTCATGGGAAGGGCCAGGCGGGCCGACCATGAGCGCTCACTGTGATCCGCTCCGGGGAACACCATGCTTTCGAAATGACTGCCGATCCAACCCTTCGCCGCGAGTACCCGGTCCACGCGGCGTTGTGTAGGGCCGTACCACGCGTCCAGGGTGCGCGTGCCATGATCGAAATATATCCGGTGATAAGCAGGTGAGGGGAAGTGATCGCGAATGTAACGTACGAAGGCGTTGGGCGCGGGATCGTTCTCCGTCGGTGTGAGCGACAGCGCTGCCCCCGGCCAATGTGTTGAAAGGCACGCGGCGCCGCCAAACACGCGCGGGTATCGCGCCATCGCATACCAGGCCATCAAACCGCCCATGCTCGAGCCCATGACGAACGTCGCGTCGCGGCGCGAGTCGACCGCGAAGCGCCGATCGACTGCCGGCACGAGCTCCTGCGTCACGAATTTCAGGTAGGCATCCGAGAATGGCGCCACGGGGAGCACCTGTTGCCCCCACGCGCGCTTGGCGAATTGCTCCCGGCGCTGCGCCGCCGTAAGCGATTCCCACGGCTCTTGCGGGTAGTACTCGCTCATGCGCAGCGGTGAATTCCAGATGGCAACGATGATGAACGGGCGCGTCTTGCCCCAGGTCATCAGCCGCGAGGCGGTGGCGGCGGCCTGCCAGGACTGGTGGTTCCAGGTATCGCCCGCGTCGAACACGTTGTGCCCATCGAACATGTAGAGCACGGCGTAAGGCGCGTGCGCCGGGTATCCGGGAGGCAGCCACACGTCGACGTTGTGTGGCGCCACATACTGCGAGGGGAAGCGGCTGAGCCGCACGATGTGGCCGACAGCCACGTGCGGAGGCACCGCGTCATTGTCGGACTGAGCCGGTTGAGCGTGCTTAGCGGCCTGGCTAGACCGACTAGACCGAGCAGCAGGAGCGGCCGGAGAGGCCAGGGCGGCCTGGGCAGCCTGAGAGACCAGGGCGGCCTGGGCGGCCTGGGCAGCCTGAGAGACCTGAGAGACCTGAGAGACCTGAGAGACCTGAGCGGCCTGAGCGGCCCGATCGGTCTGGCCGGCTCGAGCAGGTTGAGTGGCGTGCGCCGGCGGGACGAAGCACATCACAGCGAGTCCCGTGACACGGGCGATGGCCGATGGCTTGAACGCTCTAGTAATGGATTGCGTGCGCACGGGAGCTCCGGAAGATTGCGGGCGCTCGTGCTCAGTCGCCCGCGAGCACGGCAGGGGCGCCGTGGGCCTCCTGCGAAAGGGGGCTCGGTACTAGCCCGGCGAAGAGGGACCCGTAGCCCGGCAGTCGGACACGGTCGCCCTCGATGCGGCCCGCGGCCAAGCCGTGCCCGGACAGCTCCTGGGCCTCGTCCACGGGAAGCGGTACGATCACTTCCTCTGCGCTCAGGTTGAACATCGCCAGCACGGAGGCGCCGCGGAAGCTGCGCACGAATGCCAGAACGGGTGAGGGCGCATCGAGGAAGCGTATGTCGCCCGACACCAGTGCCGGGTGCTGACGCCGCCACTGCATCAAACGGCGGAAGACATTGAGAGCGGAGTCAGGTTGGATTTCCTGGCGGTCCACGCTGCGCCGTCGGTGGCTGGCGCTCACGGGCAGCCACGGCGCACCTTGCGTGAACCCGCCGTGCTCGGCGTCGCGCCACGGCATCGGCGTGCGGCAGCCGTCACGGCCCTTGGCGTTGGGCCAGAAAGCGATCCCGTACGGATCCCGCAGTGCCTCATACGGCACGTCGGCTTCCGGAAGCCCGAGCTCCTCGCCCTGGTAAACGCATACCGATCCTCGCAGCGTGCAGGCGAGCGCGCTCATTTGCCCGGCGAAATGCTCGGGCGCGCCGTCGCGGCCCCAGCGTGAGCGCACCCGGACCGAGTCGTGGTTGGAGATCGCCCAGCATGGCCAGCCGTGCGGCATCTTACGCTCCAGCCGCTGCACGATGCGGCGGACGTGCTCGGCCGAGAACTCATCGGTCAGCAGCTCGAAGCTGTAACCCATATGCAGCCGCTGGTCGTGGGTGTACTCGGCGGTGGTCGCCAGTGAGTCCTCCGAGGAGACCTCGCCCAGTGCGACCACGTCCGGGTAGCCGTCCAGGAGCCGACGCAGGCGAGCGAGAAAGCCCAGGTTCTCTGGCTGTGTGTTGTTGAAGTAGTGATACTGGTACGCGTAGGGATTGTCCGCCGAGTAGCCGCGGCCTACCCGCTCCTCCTTCGGCTTGGGGGGGTTGTCCCGCAGCAGGCGGTCGTGAAAGCAGAAGTTGATGGAATCCAGCCGGAAGCCGTCCACGCCTCGGTCCAGCCAGAAACGCAAATGTTCCAACATCGCCTCCGGAACAGCGGGATGATGGAAATTGAGATCCGGCTGGGACGCGAGGAAATTGTGCAGGTAGTATTGCTCGCGGCGCGGCTCCCACTGCCAGGCCGAGCCGCCGAAGATCGAGAGCCAGTTGTTGGGGGGCGTGCCGTCGGCGCGCGGATCGGCCCATACGTACCAGTCCGCCCTGGGATTGTCTCGGCTCTGGCGGCTCTCGCGGAACCATGGGTGCTCGCTCGAGGTGTGGCTGAGGACCTGGTCGATCATCACTTTCAGGCCGAGGCCGTGGGCCCGGGTCACCAGGCGGTCGAAGTCGGCCAGCGTGCCGAAAATCGGATCGACGTCGCGATAGTCCGCGATATCGTAGCCGAAGTCCGTCATCGGCGACTTGAAGAAAGGCGAGATCCAGATCGCGTCCACCCCGAGGCTCGCGACATAGTCGAGCCGCTCGATGATCCCGGGCAGATCGCCGATGCCGTCGCCGTTCGTGTCGAGAAAACTGCGTGGATAGATCTGATAGATGATGGCGCCCCGCCACCAGGGTGAGTCGGTCATGCTGTTCCCTGACTTTTGGCAGGCGGAACTATGACACGTCACTGGCTGGCCCCGCGCCGCCACCCCGGGTCGCTGCAAACGTATTCATCGAATGTATACGTTTGCAAAGGCTGGGCCGCGTCCCGGCCAGTCCCTACCATGAGCCTCCGTCGCTCTTTTGAGCAGAGGCGCCGCCCGCGGCCGGTGAATCGATTGCCGGCGGACGAGGCAGGCTGTATGGGGGCAGATCGATCATGAGTTTCGAACGCAAAGTTTTTGTCGCAACACTGGCGTCGCTGGGAGTGATCGCGTTTGGCGGGGCTCACGCCAACGCGGCTCAGCAGGATGCGGCCGCCAGTCAGCCCACATCAGAGCCGCAAGCTTCGTCCGGCAGTGACACCGGGAATAAGCAGAGCAAGGAAGAGGAGCTGGTACAGACCCTCGAAACCATTACGGTGACGGGTTATACCCGCAGTGTCGAGACGTCGGTCGATTTGCAGCGTTTTTCAGACGGCATCGAGAACGTGATCACGGCCGCCGACATAGGCGGACTTCCCGACCAATCGATTGCCGATGCCTTGACCCGGTTGCCCGGTGTCGCAGCAGAGCGCATCGGCGGTGAGGCCTCGCAGATCAACATCCGCGGCCTCAGTGGTAATTTCATCCAGACCACGCTCGATGGCCGTGTGCAGCCCTCGACCAGCGGCAGCAACTACATCCAGTTCGACGACTATCCGTCCGAGCTGATCAACCAGGTGGCCGTATACAAGTCCTCGCAGGCCGACCTCATCGAGGGCGGAGTCGGCGGCACCATCGCGATGCAGACGGCGAATCCTCTGGACAGCAAAAAGGAGCAGTCGTTCGATGTCGACGGCCGCGGCAGCTACAATACGCGCGCCAACGAGATCTACGGCGACAACGCCTACTCCTATCGGGTAAGCGCCGCCTATCAGGGCAAGTTCTTCGATGACACGCTGGGCTTGGGCCTCGGTATTGCCCAGTTGTCCCAACCGCACGTATCCGAGCAGTTCGTCAACGAGTCGTACGAGACAACGCCGGAAATGCTCGACGGCCAACCGACCTACATAAACACCGGTATACAGATCAATCAGGACGGCGGCTCGGAGACGCGCCGCGGGTACATGGGCACGCTGGTCTGGAAGCCCAACGATCACTTCAAGCTTGCCGGCTCAGCCTTCTACTCGCACTACGACGACGGCTCGTACCAGCAGGGCCTGCGCGCGCAGCTCTTCACCAACGGCGGTGCCGTCATCACCAATCCTGTGTTGGCGCCGAACGGCGCGCTGATCGGCGGCACCGCGAGCAGCATTCCCGGTGGGTTCTTCGGCATTCCGGGCTTTCAGGCGTTCTCCGTAGCGACGACCGACAACAATCAGTCGACGCAGAGCGGTGTGTTCTCCGGCGGCCTGAACGCCCAATGGAACCAGGGCCCGTGGACCGTGACAGCGGACCTGTCGATCTCGCACGCGAACGCCTACACGGTCGGCTCGGACGTGACGGCCGACCCCTTCAATGGCCTGGGATCTGCGCAGCCGCTGGTCACGGACCAGTCGGTGTCCTTCCTCCTTCATGGACTCGGGGTCGGTGACTTTACGGTGGCCAACCCGGGCCAGTACACCAATCTCAGCGACGAGGCGCTCGATTTCTACGGTGTCTATCCGACGAGCTATCACGACAGGATGAAGGCCTTCAGCGTGAGCGTGAAGTACCGGCTGAACAATCCGGTGCTGGACGCCGTCGAGGTTGGCATCTACGGACAGAACCACACGTACAATGCCGATCGCTCCGTGTGGACGTACGGTTCGGACTACGGCGAGTATTTCCTGAGCACGCCTACGCAGCCGCCGCTCGCCCTGAGCGCCAGCGATGCGCATACGGCCTGCTGGAAGGGCGGGGAGTTCGGCAAATACCCCTGCTTCCTCGCGATCAACGGCTCTGCAGTCCTCGCGGCCCACGGCATCACGCCGGACCCGGTGAAGGACTGGTCGCAGGACTGGACCGAGCAGCAGAGCGGCGAAGTCGACGAGAAGCTCAGGGATGCGTTCGTGCAGGCCGATATCGACACGACCGTATTCAACCACGAGCTGACCGGCAACCTGGGAGTGCGCTTCGTGCACACGTCCCAGTACAGCCCCGGCCTGGATGACGTCGGGGATGGAAACGGCGTGCCGATCGCCGACGGGCACGGTGTCGTCAGCACGGCCTTCACCCGGGTCGACCCGGGCCAGACGTATCACGACTGGCTGCCGTCGCTCAATCTCAACTACCGCCTGGACCCGAGCGATCAGCTGCGCTTCGCGGCAGCAAAGGTGATGGCGCGGCCGCCGATCGATCTGCTGAAATCAGGCACCGCCTCGTGGATCAGCAACGGCCAATACAACCTCTACAGCGGGACCAATCCGCTGCTGAGCCCGATGTACGCGACTCAGTATGATCTCGCGCTCGAGCACTACTTCGACCATTCGACCGGTGTGGTGTCGGCGGACGTGTTCTACAAGCACATCGACTCCTTCGTGCAGAACATCACCGACGAGAACTTCGACTTCGCCGGCAACGGCTTTATCGTGCCGACCGATCCCGCGACCGGCAAACCCTACCTGAACGGCGAGTATCAGACCGCCTACAACAACACCCAGGGCGGCTACGTGCGCGGCATCGAGCTGGAGTTCCAGAAGGCCGGCTTCCTGCCGGGGATCTGGTCCGGATTGGGCGTGAGCGCCGATTACGCCTATACCGAAAGCGACGTGCAGGTGCCGTCTGATCTCGGCGGCTTCCCGCAAGAGCAGGCTCTGCCGGGCTTGTCGAAGAACGTCGCGGACGCCGCTGTGTTCTTCGATTACGGTGGCTTCTCCACCCGGCTGGCGGCCAACTACCGCTCAGCGTTCGTGTCGGCGTCGCAGGTGTCGTTCAACTTCCAGACGGTGTACTTCGCATCGGAGACGGTGCTCGATTACCAGGCGTCCTACAATTTCACGAGCTATCTGAGCGGGGTATTGCAGGTGCTGAATCTCACCGACCAGCCGACCCGGACATATTTCGGGAATGCGACGGAAACCAGCACGATTCAGTACTTCGGCCGTACGATCTACGCCGGTATCAACCTGAAGTTCTAGTATGGCGCGGCGGCTGACCGGGTGGTGATTCCGACGCGCCACCCGGTCGTGCCGGCCGATGCATGGCCGCCCCGAGGAGTGATTGATGGCACGTGGCCGATACACTTTCATCGCCCTGGTGGGGCTCATGGCGGCGCTGCCTGGTGCCGACGTACGTGCCGCTCCTGTGACAGCAGCGGCGGCTGTCAGCGTGCATGTCAGCGTGGATGCGCGGTCCGCAGGCACTGCATTTCCGCACTTCTGGGAGAAAATGTTCGGCTCCGGTCGTGCCGTCCTCGCCCTGCGCGACGACTATCGCGCGGACCTCACCCAGGTGAAGCAGGCGACTGGGTTCACCTATGTTCGTGCGCACGGTATTCTCGACGACGATGTAGGCGTGTTCCGTCTGGTCAAGGGCAAGCCGGTCTACAATTTCTCCTACGTCGACCAGATCTACGACGGTCTCCTCGCGCGCGGCGTGAAGCCATACGTGGAGCTCAGCTTCATGCCGTCGGACCTGGACAGCCGGCCGAAAGCCGCCAAGCCGCTCTTCTATCATCTCATCGCCTCGCCGCCGAAGAGCTATGCGCTCTGGGACGGGTTGATCGAGGCGTTCGCGCAGCATCTGGTGCAGCGCTATGGGATCGATGAAGTCGCGAGCTGGTACTTCGAGGTCTGGAACGAGCCCAACATCGCTTTCTGGAACGGTACGCCGGCGCAGGCGAGCTACTTCAAGCTGTACGATCACACCGCGAGAGACCTCAAAGCGGTGAGCCCGCGGCTGCGCGTGGGCGGCCCCTCGACGGCCTCGAACGCATGGGTGCCTGAGTTTCTGGCCCACGCTCACGAGAAGCATGTGCCGGTCGACTTCGTCAGCACTCATGCTTACGGCGACCCCTGCGGTGCCGTGGCGACGGTGCACCGGCAGATCGAGGCATCACCTTACCCGCATCTCCCTTTCATCCTGAGCGAGTTCAACGCCACCATCTACACCGTGCCCAACATGCTCGATTCGCCGTTCATGGGGCCCTACATCGCCCAAGTGATCCAAGGATGCGCCGGTAAGGTCGACATGATGAGCTACTGGTCGTTTTCCGATGTCTTCGAGGAGCAAGGAGTGGTGCAGACGCCGTTCTACGGCGGCTATGGCCTGATCGCCGAGGACCGCATTGCTAAGCCTGTATTCAATGCTTTTGCCATGCTCCACGAGCTGGGTCGCACGCGCTTGCCGGCCGGCAGCGGGCCGGTCCTGGCCACGCGGCGGGACGATGGCAGCATCGTGCTGGCCATGTGGAACTACGCGGAGCCGGTGAGCACGAAGACGACTTACGTCGATGCCCGGCCCAAGGGCAGCAGCAAGCGCTTTACCGTGGAGGTATCCCGCCTCGGCGCCGTGGATAGCGCCACGGTGTGGCGTCTCGATTACGATCATGGCAACGTCATACGCGCGTTCGATGCAATGGGCCGCCCCGCGTATCCGAGCCACGCGCAGGTTCTGGCGCTGCGCCAGGCCGCCCGCCCGGCGGCGCCCGAGCGGATCGGCGTGCGTGATGGCAAGTTCAGCCTCGATGTACCGCCCCAGGGCCTCGTAGTGGTGCAGCTCGGCCCGGGTACGGAGAGACAGCAGTGAAGATCGACCTTGCGCGGCACTATCCCGTGTCGCGCCAACAGGTGGAAGCGTTCCGCCGCGATGGCTTCATCAAGCTCAAGGGCGTATTCAACGCCGCGGAGCTCGCGCACTATGGCCAGGAAATCACGCGACTGACCATCGCGCTCAATACCCAGACGCTGCCCATGGAGCAGCGCAGTACGTACGATCGCGCTTTCCTGCAGGTGATGAACCTCTGGGAGCGCGGCGAGCGCGTGCGCGAGTTCGTCTTCGGCCGCCGCCTCGCCGAGATCGCCGCGACACTGCTCGAGGTCACTGGCGTACGGCTGTACCACGATCAGTCGCTCTACAAGGAGCCCCTCGGGGGCATCACTCCGGCGCACGCGGACCAATACTATTGGCCCGTCAGCAGCGATCGCACCATCACCGCCTGGGTGCCCCTGCAGGCGGTACCGCAGGAAATGGGGCCGCTTGCCTTCTATGCCGGCAGCCAGGGCGTGGAGTTTGGCCGCGATCTGATCATCTCCGACGAGAGCGAGCGCGCCATCACCGCGAATATGCAGGCGCACGGCTTTCGTGTGGTCGATGAGCCGTTCGAGCTCGGTGAGGTGAGCTTCCATCTGGGCTGGACATTCCATCGTGCCGGTCCCAACAGCTCATCGAATCCGCGCTCGGTGATGACGGTGATCTACATGGACCGCGACATGCGGCTGATCGCTCCCACGAACCCCCATCAGCGCAACGATTGGGAGAAATGGTGTCCCGGCGCCGTGATCGGCGAGGTGATCGATACGCCGAAGAACCCGGTTCTATTCGAGCGCACCTCGTGAGTCCCGGCGTCCTCCGTGGCCCCGCCGCTCTTGCGGACGGCAAGGGCAGCTTCCGCATCGAGGAGGTCGAAGTCGACCCGCCCGGTCCGGGAGAAGTGCGAGTGGAGCTGCATGCGGCGGGCGTCTGCCACACCGATCATGCCTCGCTGAGCTGGACGGGGCCGCTGCTGATCGGTCACGAAGGCGCGGGATATATCGAAAGCCTCGGTGACGGTGTGCACGGGCTCGCCGCTGGCGAGCCCGTGCTGCTCAACTGGGCGATTCCGTGTGGGGCCTGCTTCCAGTGCTCGCGAGGCGCAGATGCGCTGTGCGAGCGGACGCACGAAGTGGACGATGGCCGCCTGGGCGACAGTCGTGCGCATGCGGGAGCGACCCGCTGGCAAGGCCGACCGGTGGAGCGCTCTTTCCACCTGGGCACCTTCGCCCGGCATACCGTGGTACGTGCGGAGGCGGTGACTCCGCTGCCGTCGGATCTCGCCGTCGATCTCGCCTGCATCCTCGGTTGTGCGGTCATGACAGGCGTAGGATCGGTCGTCAATGTGGCCGCCGTCGCCCCAGGAGCCTCGGTGGCGGTGCTCGGGTGCGGCGGTGTGGGTTTGAACGTGGTCCAGGGCGCGCGCATTGCCGGGGCGCGCACCATCATCGCGATCGACCGGGTCTCCAGCCGCCTCGAGCATGCAGTCCGGCTGGGCGCGACCCATGCGTGGCAAGTCCATGATGGCGATCCGGAGCACAAGTTGCTGATCGCCGCGGTACGGGCTCTTACCGACGGGCGGGGCGTCGATCACGCATTCGAGGCGACCGGCGTGCCCGCTCTGGCCTTCCTGCCGTTACGGCTGGCACGCAACGGCGGCGACGCCCTGCAGGTGAGCGGTGCGCACGGCCCTGCGACGCTGGAGCTGACCCAGCTTTTCTGGAACAAGCGATACCTGACGCCCCTGTACGGCGGCTGCGTGCCCGCGCGTGACTTCCCACGTCTGTTCGAGTGGGTGGGGCGGGGGCAAATCGAGTTGGCTTCGCTGATCAGTCATCGATACCCGCTGGAGCGCCTGGACCAGGCGTTCGACGACATGCTCCGCGGACACAGCAGCAAGGGCGTGCTGCAGATCGCATGACCTTCCCCGCAGTCAATTTCCGCACGGTGGAGCGTGCCGATCCCGCCATCAGCGCGCAGGGCCTGGAGTTCGTTACCGTCAAGAGCCCCGCGCTGCGACGCCGCGCCGACGTGACATTTTTCGTGCCGCCCGCGGCCCGGGGCGTGCGCGATCTTCCGATCGTGATACTGCTGCACGGCGTTTATGGCTCACATTGGGCCTGGGCCCTGAAGGGCGGGGCGCATCTCACTGCCGCGCGTCTCATCGCGCAGGGCCGGCTGCCGCCCGTGGCCCTGGTGATGCCCTCCGATGGCCTGTGGGGCGACGGCTCGGGGTACGTGTCACAAATGGACATGGATGCGGAGCGCTGGATCATGGAGGACGTCCCGGCGCTGGCACGGCAACTGATCGAAGCGTGTACGGAGCGCTCGCCGCTGCTGTTGGCGGGCTTGAGCATGGGAGGCTTCGGCGCGCTGCGCCTGGCGGGGAAATACCGGGCGCGTATCGCGGCGGCCGCAGCGCTGTCGGCGATCACCGAGGCGGCGCAGCTCGAGAGCTTCATGGAGGAAAGCATGGAGGGATGGAGCGCGTTGCCCGCAGACCGCAACGCGGTCGCCGCCCTCATCGGCGAGCCCGGGCCGCTACCGCCGCTGCGCATCGATTGCGGACTGGAAGACGGGCTCCTCGATGCGAATCGCGTCCTCCACGCGGCGCTCGAGCAGGCCGGTGTGCGCCATCTCTATGCCGAGAGTCCCGGCGGCCACGACTGGCCCTACTGGACGCGCACGCTGCAGGACAGCCTGGGCTTCTTCGGCGATGTCCTGAATGGTCGCTACTGAGAGGAAGTGGAAGTTGTACAGGACTCCGTCGAAGATGCTCGGGATCCTCGTCATGTTGCTGGCAGCGGCCGGCTGGGCGCCGCCGCGCGCGGCCGCGGCACCGCCATCGCAGCCGCAGGTCCGGGCGCAGCCGCAGATCTTCTACCAGATCTTCTTTCGCAGTTTCCGCGACTCCAACGGCGACCGGATCGGCGATCTCGAGGGGCTCACCTCAAAGCTCGGCTACATCAAGCAACTGGGCGCAACGACCCTCCTCCTGACTCCGCTGCAGCCCTCGCCCTATTATCACAACTATTTCGCGACGACCTTCAAGGCCATCGATCCGGCGTACGGCACGATGGCCGATTACTTCGCCTTCATCCGCGCCGCGCATGCGCTGGGGCTGCGGGTTTACCTCGATGAGGAGTTCCAGTACGTGGCCCAGGGCCATCCCTGGTGGCGCGATTCGATCTGCAAGCCGCACGCCCGATTTGCCGACTATCTCCTCTGGAAGGACCGGCAGCACTGCGTCGCGCAGCCGTTTCTCGACAAGCCGCGGTGGCAAGGCTACGACGGCCGCTGGATCGGAATCGCCATGGTCAACCTGGAGAATCCGGCGGTGCGGCGCTACTTCACCAGGCTGCTGCTCTTCTGGGCCGACCCGCACGGCGATGGCAGCGGACACGACGGCGTGGACGGCTTTCGCATCGACCACATGATGGACGACTTGGACCACAAGGGTCTCGACACGCACCTCTTCGCCAATTTCTGGGCGCCGATCTTCCACGCGCTGAAGACGCGCCGGCCGGCGCTGCGGATTCTCGCCGAGCAGGCCGACTGGGGCTATGGCGACAAGTGGCTCGCGCAGGGCCACGCCGATATGGTGTTTGCGTTTCCGCTTCGCCAGGCGCTCTTGAGTCTCGACAAGGCGCAGATCGTGCGTGCGATCGCGGCGACCGCCGCCGCCACGCCGCCCGGCAAGACTCAGCTGATCTTCCTGGAGAACCACGATACCGATCGTTATATGTCCGCGGTGGGTAACGATCCCGCGCGGGCACGCGCTGGCGCGGCGATCGCGCTCACGCTCGCCGGCGATCCGCTGATCTATTACGGGCAGGAGCTGGGCATGCGCGGGCGTGCCATCCCGAATGACCATTCGGACGAAGTGCAGATCCCATCGCGTGAAGCGTTCCGCTGGCAGCGCGATCTGCTGGCGCCGGGCTCGGCCATCTGGTACCGCCATGATCGGCGCGCCTGGAGTGCCCGCTACAATCGCTCCGCTGACGGCGTGTCGCTGCAGGAGGAGGAGGGCGATCCGCACTCGCTGTACCACTGGTACCGCAAGCTTCTGGCCCTGCGCCACGAGCGGCCGGAGCTGAGTGAAGGCAGCCAGCGTCTGGTCTGCGGGACGTCTCCGGGCGTGCTTTGCGTTCTACGGCAGAAAGGGCAGGAGCGCACGCTGCTGTTGGTCAATCTCGGTCTCAACAGTGCCCGTCCGGTCCTGGCGCCTGACACGGACGCCAGCGCGGGCTGGCAGGATCTGCTGCGCGGCGGCCGGGTGTCTCCGGCGGATGTGACATTGCAGCCCCTGCAGGTGTTGCTGTTGGGGACGCCTTGAGAGCGCCGCCTCAACCGCCCCTTCTCAGCAGCCGCGCCTTGTCACGCTGCCAGTCGCGATCCTTCTCGACCGCGCGCTTGTCGTGCTGTTTCTTGCCCTTGGCGAGTCCCACCTGGAGCTTCGCGCGGCCCGCCTTCCAGTAGAGCTCGAGCGGTATCAGCGTGTAGCCCTTGCGCTCGACGGCGCCGACGAGGCCGTTGAGCTCGCTGTGGTGCAGGAGGAGCTTGCGCGTGCGCACCGGGTCCGCGACCACGTGGCTGGAGGTAGAGGGCAGCGGGGAGATATGGGCCCCGAACAGGAAGGCCTCGCCGCTGCGAAGATACACGTAGGCTTCCTTGAGCTGGGCGCGCCCGGCGCGCATGGCCTTGACCTCCCACCCCTGTAGCGCAAGGCCGGCCTCATAGCGCTCTTCGATGAAGTAATCGAAGCGCGCCTTGCGGTTCTCGGCGATCACACGGGGGGCGGGGTCGGCCTTCGTTGGCATGGATGAAGCGGTGCGGGTACTGATCGGGCTCGGGGGCGCCCATTGTATTGGGAAGCTTGTCGACCGGGCGGCGATATTGGGACAATTGCCCACATGCGAGAGGTCAAGCGCTCGGCGCTCGTCGCCCAGCCGCCGAGCCGCCTGTTCGCGCTCATCAACGATATCGAGAGCTACCCG
>Ga0134126_10004691_pt1 | contig 17107 bp, 12 predicted proteins | sample KB31752_FD_96881 | JGI IMG/M metagenome (GOLD analysis project Ga0134126, IMG submission 96881) | Terrestrial soil microbial communities with excess Nitrogen fertilizer from Kellogg Biological Station, Michigan, USA - KB3-175-2 | ecosystem: Environmental > Terrestrial > Soil > Unclassified ...
CATCTTGTCGCTAGCTTGTTGTAGTGTTCCAAGCTGCTCTTCTTTGCTCATCTGTGAATAATCAACATGATCCCAACCATGAAGGTCCAATTCAAACAAGCCCTTCTGTTTCCCTTCTTTAATTTTTTCAACAACAGGAGATGCCGGGTCTATTCTATGCATTATGAGTCCTAGTGAGATGCTTTGGTTTTGCGAAATGAATTGATCCATTAAATTTATCTGTACTTTTGGTAGAAAATCACTGTTTACATCATCCAATCTAAAGACTACACACTTGCAGGGACTTTGTGTATTTGGTGATGTGCTGGCCCCTACAGTGTTTTCCACTTGTGCGTTGGCTCCAATTGAGTACAAATAAGAACTGCCGTTAAACAGTAATAGAAAAACTGTAAAAAATGCCAAGAGTCGCATATTGGTTTTCACTTGCATATTCTTCATTCTAAATTTAATAGTGGTCATTTGTACTTGGGGATATGATCAATGCATTCACATCTAAGAATAGTTTTGAGTTGTTTAGTACCTTATGGAACTTTGTTCAGTTACGAAAATCAACAAGTCTTAAATATATACAATCAAACAGTTCGATTTTGATTTATTTGAATACAGTATGAGATGTAATAATTTTCTTGTCAATCAGGTAATTGACATTAGATAAAACCTGCTTGTCAGAAATTATTCCTTTTGCATTCCACGTGAAAATGGTATTCAACCAACCAGGATATGTTTTACTTTGCATATAATTCGGAATTTGATCCATAGTCACTATCTTAATACCGCTCTTTTTTATGCTATCAATTAACAGCCCAAGATTTTTGATCTGAGTTGCATCTACGTCATTTGTATAATGAGAGTGAGTTCTTTGCGCAAATTCTGGAGGATGTAGTATAACCATAGAATACCCATACTGGTGTATATCCGACATTATTTTTACAAGAACATGCTGGTTGTCATAATGACGCCAAATGTTATCATTATCAGTAAGATTGCTTATCTGTGTAGTTCCTGGAACATGATAAACCTGTATATTTTTGGTAAAAGTAGATGCATTATCTTGTGATACATCTGCTGAAATATACTTGAAATTATTTTCAAAAAACGCTATCATGGTATCAGAGTTGATAGTATCAAAAGGAGGAATAAACGCTGAAGGAGTTATTCTAAATAACGTAGATATCTTGTCATTTGTATTTTTCATTAGTGTCACTTGTTGTTCTCTGCTAAACTGGGTGAAATCCTCATGATTCCAACCGTGATTTGCGATTTCTAAGGCAGGAGCAGTCTTTCCTACTTTTGTTTTGATATCATGGACTAATTTGAAATCTTGTCCTATATGATTTCCAATTATCCCAATTGTCAGACTAGCATTTTTTTGATGAAATGTATCAATTATTTTTGTTTGAACACCATCTAACCAATAATCCTGAATATCATCAAGCCTAAATGCAACACATTGACAAGATGTTTTTGAATATGCCAATACAGGGTAAGCAGGTATAAAGATCATCGACAAGACAAGAAATAAAAATATTTTCAGAGATATCATTTTGTACTACCTATGCCCATTTTCACAATTCCATCATCATGAAAACTATTCATTTGGACATCTCCTTTTGTGCCAATATTGCATTAATGTGTAAAGTAACCGGTCCTGTAGAATCATCGTTGATTCTTATTTGAATTCTGTTTATCGCAGATATGTCAGGCGTACCATTAACAGCAAATTGTTTGGGATCAATTGAAATCTTTGTCCACTCCCCAGACTTGACATGGTTTGAAATTGGAATCTTGTATGTATACCAGGACGATTTCAAACCATCACTTGAAAGATATATCCAAAATTCTTTTACTTTTGATGCATTGTCTACTTTAATCCAAGCACCTGTGACATAATGATTCAAATCAAAAGCATGTGAGAAAATATTACTGTGAGTGACAGTGGGAGAGCCAATTCCGGCAGTAACAAGTTTCATACTTTGTGAGCCATTTATGAAATCCTTATAATCATATGATTGGTTTCCACTAGACGATTGTTGTATCCAGCCAGTTGTAGTTTGGAAATTTGACAGTATTATGGTACGAGGCAATGCAAGAGCAGGGTGCGTCGATTTAATTTGAGATGCATTTGTTATTGCTTTTGACATATCCACTCCAGTCAGAGTAGTATTTGCCAAATTGGCTCCTACAAGAATGGTCCCGGTTAGGTCATCACCTGATAGATTAGCACCAGACAGATTGGCGCCAGACAGATTAGCATTAGTCAAGTTAGAGTCCTTAATCAGTGCATTACGCAAATCGCTGTGAGAAAGATCTGCATCAGCAAGATTTGCTCTAACAAGTTGGGCTTTCCATAACACAGCTTTTGTCAGATCAGATCCTTGTAGTGTAGTACCTGTCAGATTTTTTAATCCTAGATTTATGCCAGATAGAATAGTATAATCAAGATGCGTTCCACGTAGATTTGCACCCGCAAAGTCTTTGCCTGTCAAATCAGTTCCGGTGAGGTTCGCATTGACCAAGTTAGCACCAGCAAGAATGGTGCCAGTTAGATCCTTGCCTGCAAGACTTACACCTGGGAGAATAGCATCACGCAAGTCTGCACCAACTAGTTCTGTCCCAGTCAGATTATTGCCTGACAGATCTGCATTACGAAGTTTAACGTTATTCAGATTAGTTCCAATCAATATTGTCTTTCGCAAGTTATCACCACTTAGATCTGCATCAGCTAGATCAGCATTCTGCAAATTGGTTCTAAACAGAAATGCACCTGTCAGGTTTTTGCCTGTTAGGTCAACACCACTAAGGTTTGCATAAGCTAGATTAGATCCTTTAAGAAGCACACCCGTTAGATCTTTATCTGCCAAGTAAACCCCCTTGAGACTAGCACCAGTCAGATTTTTTTCGGTCAGGTCAACACCATGGAGGTTTGCATAATCCAAATTAGCCCCTGCAAGGATAGTTCCATCCAAATCTTTGCCTGATAGGTTAACTCCACTAAGGTTTGTTCCAGTGAGATCTTTGTCAGTCAAGTCAACTCCAGTCAGATTGGCATTGACCAAATTAGCCCCCACAAGAATTGTTCCATCCAAATCTTTGCCGGATAGGTTAACTCCACTAAGGTTGGTTCCAGTAAGGTCCTTGCCTGAGAGGTCAACATCGGCTAGGTCTGCATTTGTCAAATCAGCACCAGTCAGGATTGTACCAGTCAGATCCTGCCCAGCTAGATTCAGATTATGCATGTACGCATGGCCAAGATTTGCTCCTTCCAGAATTGTATCAGTTACATTTGCGCCATAGAGATTAGAGTATGTGAGAATAGTTCCAGTCATGTTCTTTCCTGACAAATCCACAGATCTTAAATCAGCATAGGAAAGATCTTTGTAACTCAGATTCTCTGCACTTGTGTCAACAGTTCGCATATTTGTAAAAGAGTGTAGTTCACCTAGAACAATTTTTGCGATATCATCACTGTAAATTACCACTTTAGGGTTTTGCGCAACATGTTGTGCATCAGCCCATATGTTCAGAGTAACATACTTGTCATGAAGATCGTACAGTTTTAAATTATTTTCACTAGCAAATTTACCAAGCGCAGTCAAGAATGTGTGTATGCCATCATTTCCAACAGCATTCAAATAACTTTGAGAAAATGGCGGCACATACAGTATCACGTTTATATTATTTTTCTTGAATGTGGATACCATTTCATTTAATTTTGTCAATTCATTGTTCATGTCTTCAGGGCATACGTGAACCGTATATCCCAACGGTTTGTTTATTTCATCAAGACTCACAATATTCACAAAGATTGGTTCTCTTTTTTCGAAAAGATTTTGATTCACAGCTCCAGGAGCAGAATTGTTTACGTCACTAGCAACAGCACCTACCTCAGTGTTAGATGTAATATTTTCTGCAAAATATGATTTTAGTAGATCAACTGTCAAATGTTTTGGGTCAGCAATGTTTGAGAAATAGTCAACCTTTACAGGAATTATCTTTTGCAGGTATGATGCAGCGTCTTGAATCGATGGAGTGCTAAACGAGGTATTTGTGGTATTACCTGCAAAAGGTGTAGACCCACCCGGAGCACAACTTGGAACATTATTTGTATATGGCTTGTATCCAAGTTCACGAAAACCCAGTCCATATACAATAACGGTAGGATGTGCTGAAACCATGGGTTCTAGGTACTGGATTTGTTGTGAGGGATTGCCAGCACCGTTTTTTGCTATATTGTATACCTGAAACTGTTGTAATCCATTGTCTGACAGGTATTGTTTGATGTAGGTAGCGTTCAAACGTTCAACATAGCTAGAGCCCAAGAGAAAGACTCTTTTCTCACCAGAATCGGCACCAGCAAAGGAAAATTTCTCATTGCTTACATCAACAGGATTTGCCGCGCCATAGGTAAGATAGACAAAAAGCATTGTAAAAGATACAAGTAGGGCAGTGGATGCGGCAATGCTTGTTTTTAAAGTATTGTTCATATCATAATCTCCTAAAATCTGAAATAGATGAAATCCTCCGGTTTTCCATCATAAAGAATTAAAATTGAAAATGTAATTGCTACAAGAAACATTGCCCAGTAGCGTAATTTCAAACCAGAGATTGTTTCTATCAGATTGTTCTTTTTGTAGGACACATAGTGTAGAACAATAAAAGCAACAATGAGTAAGATTGGAAGTTTGTTTAATGAAATTACATTTAGTGTTTTATCAATTGCAAAGTCCCATACAATATACTTTGAGATGGCATATGTCAGATTGCTTGAATCTTGCACCCTGAACGGAATCCAAGTTAGGAACACCAAATATTGTGTGATAAACATAGAAATGATAATTCCAATTTTTGTTTTGAAAAACTTGTTGTCCTTTAGTGCTGGAACCCTATCCAGAATTAATTTATGCATAGCAAGATAGGAACCATGTAACATTCCCCAGATGACAAAGTTCCATGATGCACCATGCCACAGACCTCCCAAGAACATGGTGATAAACAGATTAAGATATGTCCTAATTTTCGATACACGGTTACCTCCCAGTGTAATATACAGATAGTCTCGCAACCAGGAAGATAGTGATATGTGCCATCTTCTCCAGAAATCAGAAGGTGATGTTGCAAAATATGGCCTGTTAAAATTGGCAGGTATCTTAAATCCCAGGATCATTGCTGCGCCTATTGCAATGTCAGAATAGCCAGAAAAATCACAATAGATTTGGATACCAAAGCCAATGGTAGCAAGAATGATTGTAAATGATTCTGCGCCTATTGGATAGTTGAAGATGTCATTGACCATGGGTGAGATGTTGTCACTGAAGAACATTTTTTTGAAAAATCCCATGGCCATCATGGTTACACCAAATTTCAGATTGGAGTTTTCAAGAACAATTAACTTCAGTCGGGTTCCCATTTCGGACTGGGCGATTTGCTCTCTAAATTGAGGCAGAATTTGACTTGCGCGGAGTATTGGGCCAGCAACCAGAGACGGGAAGAATGTGACAAACAGTGCAAATTCCCTAAAGGTTTTGCTTGGAACAAGATGTCCGCGGTAGATATCTATCGTATACGTCATGGTATGAAACGTATAAAATGAAATTCCTATTGGCAAAACTAGATTTAGTAATGGAATGTTGCTTCCAAGACCTAAAGACACCCCTAGTGCATTAAACTGTGAAATTGCAAAGTCTGCATATTTGAAAAATCCTAAAAGACCCAAGTTTCCAGCCATGCTACAGATCAGTAGCATCTTTCTTCGATGAGGATCAGTTGACTTGTATATTGCGCCTCCTAGGTAATAATCCAAAAGCGTTGAATAAATTAAAAGAGTTATCAGATAGTTGCTAGAATAATAAAAGAAAAAATAACTTGCAAATAACAAAAACAAGTGTTGAAATTTTCTTTTTTTAATAATTGCAATAGAACCTAATACAACAACAAAGAAAACAATGAATTGGAGAGAATTAAATAGCATCTACTCACCACAAACAACAATAACGGATGTCATGTTATCTTGTCAGCCATTCATTTTTTCTAAAATTCCAAATTGCTGGGAAGATTAGCCAAGACAAGACAAAAGATGCTATAAGGTTCATGATTGGTTTATACTTCCAAGTTTTGGAGAGATTATTCCTGAACTTACAGTCTAGTCCGTGAGAAAGACCTGTAAGTAAAGATCCGATGACAAAAATTGATGGAACCCAATATTGCTGAAGCACTATAGGCTCATAGAATAATACTATCACAACAATGAGTGGAGACGTAAAAGTCGTCATAAATTCAGTATAGAAAATCAAAGCCATCAGTGGATTTTTCTTCCAGAAAAAGGAACTTACAAACAGGTTAGAGCGGACATAGCCCTTTTTCCACCTTTTTTGTTGTTTGAAGTATCCTTTTATTTTTTCAGGAACATCAGTATAGACCAGTGCAGATGCAACATAGGTTGCTTTCCATTCCACAATAGCTTGTGCAGTTAATATCCTATCTTCAGCATCATCATATTTTGCAGTATCCTCCATCATTCTCTTTGAGATTGGAGCCAGTTCGGTTTTTGCCCACGGTGTTGCTATTGCATATGAAGTAAGGTCTCTATCATCACTATTGTGGATCCTGGCCTTTATCCAATATGGAATAAAGTTGGCAATTGCTTCACGTCTATATCCTGCAAGGCAGCCAGAACAACACATTACACTTCCAAAAACGCTTTCTGTTGTTTTGTGAATGTTAAACGCATAGTCATACCACACATCCTGACACTTTGTAAGAAAGCTTTTTGGGGCATTCCATGCCCTTGCATAACCCACAACTGCACCTGTTTTTGGGTCTGCATCAAATGTCTTCATGAATTCCTTGATTGCGTGAGGATCTACGACACTGTCAGAATCTATCAGTACAATATATTCTGCAGTAGAAGCATAAAATCCAGCTGCAACTGCCTTGCGCTTGCCTTCATTTGCTTTGTGTACGACTTTTAATTTTGGATATTTTTTTGCAAGATTATCCAGAATTTCTTTCGTACCATCCTTGCTTCCATCATTTACCGCTATTACTTCGAGGTTCTTGTAAGTTGAACAGTAAATTGCATCAATCACTATTTCGATCATTGCTTGTTGATTATACACAGGAATTATGACTGAGACTAGGTCATTTTTTGCCACGCCTTTGGCAGGATTTTTGTAAAAGAACCATCCAACAAACAAGATAATCAAGGCGTGTATTGGCATCAAAGTGGAATATACTATGAGAGGATCATTTAGATCTACACCTTTTACTATATTAAATACAATCACACCTGAAATTGCAATGATGCTACATATTCTCAAAACCCATGCCAGTTTACGGACATAAATCCTACCACTAGGTGCAAATTTTTGATTGCATTTTGGAATCTCAATTACTTTAACTTCAGGACGCAGTTTTTCTTGTAACTCTACAGTCAAGTTCTATTTGCTCCGTGTATCGTCAGATCCATAGAAGTTAATTCAGTTGCACTCACAAAACGAAAGTTTTCAGATTTAAACTCTGAAATAAATTCATCAATCTGAGATACAGGAGTTGAATTATCGAAATTTACCAGTACTGGTTTATCTGCAGGAACATGTCTGAAGAAACTTGTATAATATTTTGACCCGTTATACGTAACTAGATCAAACTTTATGAATTTCCCATCATAATACTTGTTATATTGTTCATTGTAGGAAAAATCGGCTAAAATGTTTGAACGACTCAGTAGAGAGTAAATATTGGCATCTGTTGCGCCATAAGGAGCTTTGAACAGTTTAGAATCCAAATTACCGGCCTTGTCAACTGCTATTTTCCCATTTTTTACCTCTGCAAGTTGTGCTGAATAATCAGAAATTGAAGGAAGTGATACATAATCATATGATTCACTACCAATGTCAACGCCGCTAGGAAACCCATTAACACAATCAGGATGTCGTTCTGCGACTTTGCCAATTACAAATACAGCTGCCTTGACATCATATTTTGATAAAACCGATGATAGATCATGACACCAGTTAGGAAGATTTTGTTCATTAGTTACACTAAATGAAAGTAGTATTGGTTGGGTAGGACTAGGACGCAGAAATTCAGGCACTACTAATAAAACGCCCAACGTAATTACTATCCCAGTAATTATCGCACCCACTTGTACTATTTTCATGTGTGATGTCAGCCTCTTGCTAGAGGTATTTCTTGGGTAGCCTTTTGAATAAGGTGGAATCTGTATTGTGAATCCACCATCTTCGCGGCTCGTATCATACTTGTCACTACAGAATTTCTTGAAAAGTCAAGAAACATTTGGCTGTCTTTTGGAAGACAGTGACCGCCAATACCATCCCGGGCATCAAGGATTTTGATATTCCATTTTGTGTTAATTGCGTCTCTTAGTTCATCAAAGTCAAGTGACGTGTTATCACAGACCATCTTGATCTCTTCTGCAAATGCGATCTCAAGATATCTGTACGAGTTCTCTACGACTTTGGTGAGCTCTGCGACATCTGGTGAACTTACTTGATGAAGAGGAATCTTTAGCACATTTCCGTAGAAATGTTTTCCTTCAGTCATGCAGCACGGTTCACAGCCACCAATCACTCGGACCTGTCTTACTCCATGTTCACTTTTTTCGTGGACATAGAATCTGTGCGGTACATGTACTACATGTAATCGGTGACCAAGAATCTTTTTGATTTCTTGTGTTGTTCCCCTTGTTACAGTGGAATCAATTCCAACAAGTGCGTCCATTTTGCCTTCATGTGCGAGTCGCTTTGCTATATCAAACAGACCATCAAGATAAGGTACAAACATATCTTCTGGTTTGTGTGTTGAGATACAGATGACATAATAGTCATATCCACGAAAATCTGTGGCACCTTTTTGTATCACTTTGTCTTTTATGGCCCTTTCAACTGCATTTTTGCTGATATCAAAGCCATCTACTTGCAGTCCAAGAGATGTCATATATTCAGCATTGCTATGTCCTATTTGTCCTAGGCCTATGATGAGAATTTTTTTTCCTGAATTCTCAGTGTGTTTTTTTTCAAACATTTCGTTTTCTCTCCTGTGTCGCTTTCCAGCAGTTACCATGATACCAATCCTCACCAAAGATCACATCGTTTTCAACAAATTCCATTTCCATACCACAAGTACAACATGTTACGACTTTGGAAAAAATCATCGTCTGATGCATTTTGTTGCCATTTAACATATTTCGTTCATGGCTTGTGTTCTCATGAATTTGTTCAATCATTTGAAACCTTTGTAAAAAAATTTGCTTATAGGAATTTGGGTTCTGTTTGTGTCAAACTGTGTCAGATGTATTCTTTGTGAGAAAATTCAAAGACAACAACTCCTGCGTGATGTGATTCATTTGAAATTATTATTTTCAACGATTCAAGTATCGCATGTATGTATTGCTGCACAAATACCGACCATTTTAGATTATTTCCGGTACAAAACACTAGTCGATAATTATTTCCTGACACCTTGTGTGAAAATTCAAACCAGTTACAATACTTGGCAAGCATCACAAAGTAATTGTAAATAACATGATCAATCTTATATTGCAAGCCCAAGATATCAAAATGTTTTTTCACAATACGTGGTCCTTCCTTTACAATATCTTCCACATCTGATTCAGGTATTCTGGATACCAAAGAGAAGAACAAATCATGTGGAATTATCATGTTTGGTAAAACGTTTACAGTTTCATCATACGCAACATTTTTGTGCAGTATATTAGAAATCATCGCGTTTAGTGTAAGGTCTTTTTTGTGTGCGTTTTGTTTGAGAATTTCTAAAAGATCACTTTGTAGTCGCAAGGTGAGTCTGTTGGTAGATATTTTCCGCAATATTTCCACTTCACGTGCAACTCCAAGTATCTAAATTTGGTAGACCAAATATGGCATCATGGTTACCCATAACTATAGCATTCTCTGCGTTCACATCTTGTTGAAAGAAAACACATTCAATAAAACTATGTAAGTATGACACAGAAATAACATGTACAGATATTATGTAATTTGTGTTCAAGTTCGTATAAATAGAAAGACCGTTTTTGAGCGTGCGTGACGTCAGATTGCGTCTACTTGTGTCATATTGTGCTGTAATTTCCATCTCTGGAATTCAGAGGTTTCAATTCTATTAAAAATTGCGTAGAAATAAGATGATTGAATCATACCTGCAGAATATTTTTCTAAATTAGTTTGATCGATCAAAAATAAAAATATTGTGGATGAAATTACATTTTAAAAACATAACAATCTTCTATATTACAGAATAAATTATCAGCGTCGTTTTATTCGCGGCAAGAATAAAAGTACCGTACCTAATACTATGAGAACGCCAACTAGCGCAGTATACATCAATGCCAAAGGCAGTGATTTTATGTAATCAGTTTGTATTGTAGGAAGTAAAAAATTTGCACCTGTAGTAAGCATCCAGATTAGAAAGAAACATCCAACAAGTACACTTGCATCAATCACTAGAATCTTTTGAAACGGTCGCATGAAATCTTGCATACGTCATGATTGTTAAACAATTACCAGAATACCAAATCGTGTATAATTCTACTAGAAGATTTCTCTACACACAGTAAACAGTAAACAGTATACAGTGAATAAGTTTAAGGGGTTAAAAAATGGCATCAACATATTGAATACAAGAGTAGGCTGGAACAGATACTATCTTATTCTCATATCCATATTGGTAGTTTCTGCCTTTTCTCACCTTTGGAATGTAGCAGGTTTTCCAGATATTTTCTTTGATGAAGGAGTGTACATGCGAAGAGCAATGCATGTTCTAAACGGTCAGAGTCCTCAAGAGGGCTCATTTTACGACCATCCACTGTTTGGACAGACGTTTCTTGCAGGCGTGCTTGGCTCCATTGGGTATCCCCAGTCCCTGAGTCCTTCAGCTGATGTAAACTCTATTTCCATGTTGTATGTGGTACCCAGAATCATCATGGGACTGTTGGCAGTTGCAGATACTTTTCTCATCTATAAAATAGCAGGAAAACGCTATGGACAAAGTGTAGCATTGGTTTCTGCCGCATTGTTTGCCGTGATGCCAATGTCATGGATATTTCGCAGAATTTTACTTGATTCTATATTATTGCCATTTCTTTTGCTATCAATCTTGACAGCATTACACTCTAGAGATTCTAAACATCCAGTCGGACTAGTTTTGTTATCAGGAATATGCTTGGGTCTTGCAGTATTTACAAAGATACCTGCCTTTACCATGATTCCTTTGGTTGGAGGCATGATATTTTTTGGCAACACCAAGCGCTATAAGCTACTCGCATTGTTGTTGCTACCCGTGATTTTGATTCCACTCTTGTGGCCACTCCAGAGCATAGAAGCAGGACAATTCAATTATTGGATGCGTGATGTATTTTATTTCCAGACACATCGGATTGGCGGCGCTGATCTGAATTACATCACAAAATCATTTATGCAGATGGACCCTGCTCTGTTTTGGCTTGCAGCAGCAGGCATTGGATTTGCTGCAATTAGACGAGACTATTTTGTCCTAGGTTGGTTTACTCCGTTTGTTATCTTCTTGTATGCCATAAACTACAACCAATACTTTTACTGGATTCCAGTGATACCTGTGATGTGTATTGCTGCGGCAGTCTTGATAGTGAAACTGTTTGAAAAGATACCAAGAGAGAAAATTGCCCATGTGGGTGCCATTGTTTTTGTTTTAGGAATATGCATATTTGGTATGGTGGGCCTTGTGAAACTCATTACTACAGACATGACAAGCGCAGAATATGCTGCTACGGCGTTTGTTGTAAACCAACCAAATGATAACGACACCAGCATCCTTGCAAGCCCAACATACACGTGGATATTTAGCGATGTATTTCACAAGAAAAATGTCCCGCTAGACTATTCCCAGATACTCACAGATCCTGTAAACACAACCAAAGTCATTCTTGTGGCAGATCCTCACTTTATTGTAGACTTTAAGAGAGGCCCACAGATTTCAGACATGTACAATTCCACTCAACTTGTCACTACGTTTGATGATGACCTTTCAAGATATGATACAGACCATTATCCATTCCAGAGCCTTTATTCCACTACGGAAGGAAAACATATTGAGATCAGAGTGAAAAACTAGGGTTTGTTAATTCGGTCATCCAAATTTTAAGAAAAATTTCTCGAGTTTTTTATTTTTCATACATCATGGACTAGAATATTTCATATCTTGATTTGAATACTGTTGGCTACCAACAGTCATCAACACTACACCACCTCCCTTACAAACACCTTCATTGGAATTATCGTACTGGCTCAGCCCATCCCCTGTCAAGTAGAACAGACGCGGTTTGAGATTTTATGCATGCAGGAGAACCATTCTCCTTCTTTTCAACTAAATCAAAGCCTTCACTACAATCAATATCTTTTACAGACATTCCAGTTTTGAATATCTTCAAAGGTGGAAGCAACTTTGTATGCACTTGTGATGGATTTGTCTCCTGTGTTGAGTTTATTGTACCTAGTGAACTCGTTGATGGTGGCGCTCCCATTACCGGCCCCATGTATACAGGTGGCGGTATGCTAATCGGTATGTATCCAGTATAGTTCTTTGTCCCAATTTCCTCACCTATTGCAACTGTAGTGTTGCTACCTATTGGAGGAGCTATGGTGGTTATATCAATGGCAAAATAATACGGCTGTGAAGAATTTAATGTAAATGCAGACGGCAAAAAGTCAACCGAGAGCCATGATGGCATTGGAGATATTGTGGTATTGTTAACCACACCAAGAACTGAAAGTGAGATTGGAAGTGATGCACTACTTTGATTTGAATCATAAACAATGCCAACAGAATTCGGAGTGGTATTATTGATATTAGTTGTAAGGGAACCAAATTCAATTGGTCCTGTGGAGTTTAGAATTTTAATTGGATTTCCTCCCTCTGTAAGAGGAAGATATGCAAACGAGTTTCCATCAGAAGAATTTGCATACAGTCTGACCACGTGATTTGATAGAACATTTATCAGGAATGGTTTGACAACAGATGCAACAATCAGTGTAGATGGAGTGCCTTGCGGTGTTGCAACAAGCTCTTGCGGTTCAAACTTGTACCACCCACCATGTGGAAAGTCTTTTGCATCAAGAGTCACAGTCTGAGGCTTGTCAGAATACACATTGATTGGAAATTTTTCATAGCCAACAAATCCCATACAGCTCTGAACCACAGTAGATGATGCTGGAGGTGTACAGAAATGCTCTGGATGAATATCAGGTGGTCCAACGGTCAAGTATGTGATAGGTTTTGGTGTAATTGGCACAATGTTTAGGTCAACTGTACCAATCTGCGTGTATCCCTGTTGTTGATCAAGTATACTTTGAGGATATTGGAGTGTGCCCCCATCAGGAGAAATGGGGTTTCCAATATTGAAATATTCTCCAGTAACAAGATTTTGTGCAGACCCTTTTCCTTGAATCTTTAATGAGTTGATATCAGGTTTTGCACCTGAATCTGCATAGACATACATTGTGAGATTTTGTGGAGAGTTGTCAAAAGAGTATATTGCATATTGATCAAACCAGGCCTGAACTCCAGGAGGAGAATCAATTGAAAGATTAACTGTGTTTAATTTATAATTTGGTGAGCTTGACTCTGCCTGAAGCAGGAATTTTGCAAAGCCTTCCTGATTTACTTGAACTGTTTGGTTTAGTATTTTGAATATGACAGGAGATGCAATGTTTGTAAATGTCTGAAGATCATGGTTTTCTGATACAAATATAGTTGTGCTGTTTGAAGATATCACTTGTTGATTTGTTGGATTTATGATTGAAGTCTGAACGGTATAATTTCCAGGTTCTTGTGGAGACCAATTTATTTTAGCATCAAGTGATTTACTGCACAAAAGTGTTGTATTTTCATCCATGTGCCACACAGTAGTTCCGTCTTTTGATGCTTGCACATGATATACAATATTCAAGTCACTATCTTGCATGTTTTGTAAACTTGATTTTATTTGTGATTTCCATCCAACAAGAACATTTTGCACAGGGTTGTCAGAGATAAGAATCTGAGGGGTATTCATCGTAAGTGATTCTTTTGACATGTTTTGGTTTGTATTACACGTAAAGTCTGTGGACGCATAGCTGGAATCATCTATTTTTTCAAAGATCAAATTGTTATCATCCAAAAAGGACGCATAGACGGTAGAGCCTTGTGCTCCAATACTGAATTGTCCTGCTTGTGATACATCAGATATTATCCTAACATCATTAGGTGAATCTACTTTTGTAAAGAATACATGAGATGCACCTGCTTCATCAGTTCCAGGCCACATGGCAAATAAATTTCCATCAGAGGTAACAATCTGGTTTGACAGATCATAACCAAGTGGGATTGTCTTCCCACTTAGGTTTACTGGAGAGTCAAATGTTTTGCCGCCATCAGTGCTTTTTTCTAAAGATATGGGCGCTGGTGCAAACCCATTATCATAAACTGTCCAGAACTGGTACACTACACCATTTGAAATCACTAGAGAAATGTCTGCCATGTTTACGTCAGAGTTCAAAGAGGTGGATGAAAAAGAGCGACCACCGTCAATGCTTTTGGATATCATGATGACACTATTTTTGAAAAACCCATTTTGATAAACGCGCTTGAGTCCTTCTACAAATACGGTGTTTTGGTCAGAAGCAATACGGATTGGCATATTTTCATCAAAAGAATCCAATGACACCATAGTACCAAGAGTACCATCTACAATGGGTCTGAAGAAATGATGTGTTGGACAAGTATCGTACATTGAGTTACAGTATTTTTTGCCTTGAGAAATCCATTCCACATACGTGTTTGAACCTGTATGAGATATCACAGGAAGACCTGATGACATGTCGGTATCACTTACATATAATGGCGGATCAAATGAACTGCCGCCAGTATGACTTTGAGATAATGCTATTACTTGGGTGCGATTTGGCCCTATACTTCCAAGCCACAAAAGCTGTATAGTGTTACCATATGTTTCAACACCTACTAGACTTACAAGTGTAGCATCTCCAACGCTTGGAGATACTTGCTGAAAGTTCATTCCTCCATCGGAACTATATTTTACAAAAACCTTTGAAGTGTTATTGAGTAGTGATGACCACGATACATACACATTGTTGCCACTTGCTACCATGTGTATGTCTTGAGAATTTGTTACATTGCCAAGAGAGATTTGATTTTCAAAAGTCTTGCCGCTGTCAATACTTCTCTTAAAGAAAATTTGATTTTCTCCAGTTGGAGTAGATGTGGTCCACATCAGGTAAACATTTGTTCCTGAAACAGCCATTTGTTGTTGATTTATTGATGACACAAATGGCATTCGAATTGGCCCACTGGCAATTGGGCTTGGCATCATAGGTCCTGCAAAAGAAGATTCAACTGGAACTGCAAGTAATAAAAATACAGCCAGTAAGGCCAAAAAATGAGTTGTTTTTTTACCACGATACGACGATGTAAAGGACACACTCATGTTTTTCAATTCTTTCAAGTGTACAGGACTGTCATGACATAAAAAAGTCGCGTAGATTGCCTCTAGGAGATTCTTCGCGTTCCAGCAACAGTATAATGCGTACATTTGGTTTATACAAATACAAGAAATTTGTAAAAAAATAAAAAAAGGGAATCAGAGAGCAAGTCTCCTTTGTGCAAATTCATACTGCTTTGCACGTACTACAAAGGCCATAAAGATGCCTCCAAAGATTGCTCCTGAGATTACCGAAGCCCCAACCACTCCGTTTGCATTAAGATATGGAGTGCCTGAGCCGTCCCCTGGATGCGCTTTTACTAACTCAACTTTCTTTTTTGCAAGTTCAAGCTCTTGCTCCAAGGTCATTGGACCTCCTGTGTACCCAGGATACTGTTGTGCAAATGCCAATTGTGGCAAGACAGCAGACAAGAGTACAGCAAGAAATACGCCGTATGCAAGTGTCTTCATGATATACAATAGTACAATTTTGGATTTAGCGTTTGATGAAAATAGAATTTCATCAAAAGTCTTACATATCATGTTGCCGTTATTATGGTGCAATTATCATGAATCAAGAAACATCAAGGCAGGCAGTTCCAGAAAGAGTTGGCATATACGGTACAGAAGATGATAACCTAAGAGCACTTGGTGAAGTTTTGGTAAATGATGTTAGTAGAAATATTTTAAAAATGTTATTTGAAAATACATTTACTGCAAATGACATTGCGGTAAAAACAGAATATTCATTGCAGCTTGTGCGGTATCACCTAAAAAAGATGCAAGATGTTGGATTAGTTGAGATATCAAGGATTGGGAAAAACACAAAATCACATGACATGAAATACTATACTGCTACCAAATTTGCAATTGTGATTTTGCCATCCAAGTTTTCAGATAAAGCAAGGACAAGCAAGTCGCTTGCTCGTTCTTTGAAATCATTATACAGGTTTGGTGCAATAGGAGTTGCAGCAATTGGTGCGTGGTTTACGACCCTCGCGTTACAAGGAATTGGCAGTATTTCGGATGTAACAAAAGGTATACCAGATGTACCAAGTGGAAGCGGGTACACAAGCTACAATCCGTTCTATAATGCAGTAGGGGGACCTTATTCAGGAGACGGAGGAATCGGTTCGGGTGCAACCCTAGAGGAGATGCTCAAGCTAGCACGAGAGAAAGTAACAATAGCATCTCAGAGTCCACATGCAGGCTCTGGAACACCATTTTTTAGCAGTACCCCAATACCTGGAGATATCTTTTGGCCTGTCGTAATAGCGCTTACCGTTGTAGCATTTGGATTATCCATTGAAATAATTCTGCGTCTGCTCAAAGTCAATGTTACACGACAATAGTTTCATCAGCTAGATGGAATCAATTGTTCAATGGTTACATGATAATAGAGATTATTCATCTTAAACTCCATTGTAGTGGTATCTGTTGTAAAGTTGACATCAAAGTTTGTATCATTTGTTTGTGTTTCAGGCAATTGTTCTGCCTTTCCACCTGCCAATTGTAATATGGAATCAACATCACTTTGGGTGATGTCAGTCGTAAATGTGTGAGGACGATAGTACGGCGGAGGAGTAAACCTGGTATAAGCTTGATCAATTGCATTTTTCA
>Ga0134126_10004692_pt1 | contig 17105 bp, 18 predicted proteins | sample KB31752_FD_96881 | JGI IMG/M metagenome (GOLD analysis project Ga0134126, IMG submission 96881) | Terrestrial soil microbial communities with excess Nitrogen fertilizer from Kellogg Biological Station, Michigan, USA - KB3-175-2 | ecosystem: Environmental > Terrestrial > Soil > Unclassified ...
CGGCGCGTTGTCAATCGAGTCGAAGCTGCGGAACGACACCTTCGGATCATGCTTGGCCAGCACCTTGGTGATGGCCGCCGTCAGCGTCGTCTTGCCGTGGTCAATGTGGCCGATGGTGCCGACATTGACGTGGGGTTTGGAACGATCGAATTTTTCTTTCGCCATAGCAGCTCTCAGCTTTCAGCACGCGACATCGCCAACCACCCGGTGTCAACCACCCGGTCAACCGCCCGCAGGCACCGCACTGGAGCGGGAGACGGGATTCGAACCCGCGACGTTCAGCTTGGAAGGCTGACACTCTACCACTGAGTTACTCCCGCGAATTCCCACACCCAAAACCTCCGCCCAAGAACCTGGAGCCGATGACCAGGATTGAACTGGTGACCTCGTCCTTACCAAGGACGCGCTCTACCAACTGAGCTACATCGGCCGATCTTCCACATCCGCCGCCCGGCCCCGAAGTTCCTCGCTCGGTCCGCGGCGCGGCTGCCACAACGTCCGACCAGCGAACAGCAGCACGATGGCCACCGTCACCAGCCGAATCCTCCAATCGCTGAGCGTGGTCAATGCGGCCACCAGCACAGCGCCGTACAAGGCCATGGCCACGGCCAAGCGCAGCTTCTGGCTGCGGCTGAACGCGGACGACGAATTTGCTGCTACTTCCATAGCCAACTTCTGGTGGACAGGGGAGGATTCGAACCTCCGTAGCCCCAAGGGGCGACAGATTTACAGTCTGTTGGTATTAACCACTCACCCACCTGTCCCGCCGCAACCCGGCCCGCCGCCAAGGTGGAGCTGGCGGAGGGAATTGAACCCCCGACCGGCTGATTACAAATCAGCTGCTCTACCCCTGAGCTACGCCAGCATCCCGCAAGATGCCGAGGCTTCCAGCCGCGCCAACACTGCGCAGGCGGGGACACCCCCGCTGCGCAGCATCGAGAGCTGCAAGCGTTCCGGCGACAAAGAATTGATTGTAGTAAAAAACTGCCCCACCATGCAACCGCTGCCGCGCCCGGCCTTCGCTTCCTTTGTTGTTCCCCTCCAGTATACAACGCCGGCGGCAGCCGCGGCTGTTAGAGTGGGGAGATGCGCGTACAGCACTCCCTCCTCGGTTCCGTTTGCCTGCTGGCCGGGCTGGCCGTGGCGGGCTGGGCACAGGCGCCGCAAGGCGCTCCGCCGGCTGCCAAGAACCTCCAGGTCCTGCCCAATGACACCCCGCTGCCGGCGGTGATCGCGAAGATGCGGTCAATTGCCACTTCCCTAGGCGTGCAGTGCAATTTTTGCCACGTCCAGGGCAATTTCGCCAGCGATGAGAAGGACACCAAGGGGATCGCACGCCGCATGCTGCGCATGGTGGACGCCATCAATAACGACAATTTCGACGGGCGCGCCGAGGTGAGCTGCTATACCTGCCATCGGGGAGCGCAGAAGCCGGTCTCGCACCCCCCGGTGCCAGAAGGCGGAAGGTAGGCCTTGGCGCGGCATTCGGCGCTCGGCTGGAGCATGGCGGCGGTGGTGCTCGCCGCGGCCGGCACTTGGGCTGGGTGGGCATGGCGTGTGCCACGCGCGGTTCGCACCTTGCCCGCCGGGAATGCCCTTTTCTACATAGACCTCGCGCCGATGCGCCAGGCGGGCATCCTTTCCCTGGGCGGAAGCCAACCCTTGGGCGCTCCCTATTCGGCCTTTGTGCGCGATTCCGGCTTCGAGTTCGAACGCGACCTTGACCAGGTCGCGATCTCAATGCAGGGCTCAGTGGTCAAGCCGGAGCAAACCACGGCGGTGTTGGTCGGCCGCTTCACGCCGCAATTGGACGGTTATTTTGGCGCGCACGCACTGCGCAAGACCGCGGTCGCCGGATGCCCAGCCTACCAGTTCCCCGGCTGGGCGCGCCCGAACCAGCCGCTCACGGTGGTCGAACTTGGAAGCGATCGGCTGCTGGTCACGAATGCAGGCGACCCGGCCACCGTCATGCCTGGCTGGCTGCCGCACCGTCCGCCGCTATGGAAGCACGGATTCTGGTCGCTGCCGCCCCTGGGGTACGCCTCGGCCGAGGTCACCTCCACCGATGCGCAGCTACCTGAGGGGATGCGGGGGGGCCGGAGTTGGGACGCAGAGATCAAACCGGGCACGGATGGCGGCCTTGTGGTCAACGCGCGGTTCGAATCCGACGATGCCGCGGATGCCGCCGCCAGCCTGAACTGGTTCCAGTCGCAGGTGCGGCAATTTGCTCCCTTGCTCGATGCCGACGCCGGCGGCGGCCCGAGCGTGCGTGCCTTGCTCGACCACCTCGTGCTCGCGCAGCACGGCAGCACGGTGGCGCTCGCGCTCGACCTTGACCCGACGACACTGGCCCAATGGCGGAAGGCGCTGGCGCAAGGCCGCTAACCCAGCAGTGGCACGGCCACCTCTGGCCGGGCTGCGCCCCCGGGCTCCCATTGCGGCCGCACTGCTGTGACTGCGCCGGGGCGGTCCGGGACCGGCCGCGGCGAACGAAACAATTCGTTCTTGACAGCTACAAGTTGTAGCGCTACATTCTAGAACCATGAACAGGTTTGCGGGCGGTTTGAGCGAACTGGAGCAGTTGGTGATGGAGCACATCTGGCGCGAACGCGAGGGGACGGCGATGGCCACTCGCGACGCGCTGCATGGCACCCACCCGATGCGCGAGTCCACGGTGCGGACCATCTTCCGCCGGCTGGAGCGGAAGGGCTTCTTGCGCCACGACGTCGAAGGGCGAACGTTTGTGTACCGCGCCGCGCAACCGCGAGAACGCGCCATGCTGCGCGCGCTGAAAAGCGTGGTGGACCGGTTCTGCGAGGGTTCGGCGGAGCGGCTGGTGCTGGGCTTGGTCGAAAGCGATGCGCTCACGCATGAACAACTGGAGCGCATCCAGCGCCAGATCGCCGCAAGCACGGGGACGCAGCGGAGCGGGCAATGAATTGGATGGTGCCGCTAGGAATGGACGCGCTCCGCAACCTGGCGCTGGCGACGTTCGCAGCCGCCCCTTTGGCTTGGGCATTGCGCCGAAACGCCGCCGTCCAGTTGCGGCTGTGGCGAAGTCTGCTCTTGCTCTGCTTGACGATGCCGGCGCTGAGCGCGCTGATGCCCGCCTGGAGCATCCCGGTGTCGGCTCCAACCGCGCCCGCAACCGCAAGCACCCGCTCCATTCCGGTTGCGCCTTCCGCATCCGCGTGGCAGGACCGCGCCGCCCCCGCGACCGCCCGGGCACCCGAGCGGCACCGGGATGGCAGCCCAATGCTGGGCTGGATATGGATGCTGGCGGCCGGCGGCTTGGCCACGGATCTGATCGCCGGCGCCGTCGGTGTGCAGCGATTGCGCCGGCGTGCGCGGCCGTTGGCGTTGTGTTCGCAGGTGCCGGTGCTGGAATCCAGCGCTCTGGGGGTTCCGGCTGCGATCGGGATCTGGCGGCCGACCATTGTGCTGCCTTCGAGCTGGCGGGAGTGGGACGAAGTGCAGCTGGCGGCGGTGCTTGCCCACGAGGCCGCGCACGTGGCGCGGAACGACGTAGTGACGCTTCTCCTGGCGCGGGTGCATCGGGCGATGTTCTGGTTCAGCCCGCTGGGGTGGTGGCTGCCGTGCAAGTTGGGCAGCTTGATGGAGGCGGCCAGCGATGAGGCGTCGCTCCAGGCGACAGGCATCGAGCCGCAACGGTATGCCGAGTTGCTGCTGGCGGTCGCCCGGTCCGAAGCCGAGCGGCGACAGCGGCGGATGCCGGTCGCGGCCATGGCCAGCAACCGATCCGCGAAGGCGGTCGAGGCGCGGGTGCGGCAAATTCTGAATTTTTCCAAGGAGGAATCCATGTCCAAGAAAATTGGTTGGGGGCTGGGAACGGCGGGGGTGCTGGCCTCGCTGGCGCTGGTGGCGGCGGCAATTCGGCCCGCAAGCGTGCGCAGCACTGGCGCGCAGGGCTATCAATACGTTCTGGTGGTCCATCCGAAATCGGTGCCGGGGGCAGAGCAAAGCGCGTGCCCTTTCACGAGCTATGACGGCTGGACCTATATTGCGATCGGCGATGGCTGCGCGCCGGAGCCTGGCCCCTCTGAATTTGCGGTGCGGGTGAGCCAAGGCGCGGTGGTTTTTTCTGAACGGGGAAGCGAACGCCAATTCAAAGGCAAGCCGGCCGACGAGGCTGCCCGCCTTTTCCGGGATTTGGACGTGAACAACGCCCAGCAGCGATACCTGAGCCTGCAGCAATCGCAGTTGCGCTCCGAGTTGGCGTGGGGCGGCGCACAGGCGCAAGCGCGCCAGCAACTTGCCGAACAGCGCGAGAATCCATTGATGGAGCAGGTTGCCTTGATTCAAGAGCGGATCAAGGCGAACTCCGCGCCGGGCACGCCGGAAGCCGAACAGCGGCTCGAACAACTGCAAGTACAGAAGACGAGGCTGGAAGCCCTGTTGAGCGACGTCTCGGCGCGGTTTGCTTCCAACGGCGATGCTGCCGCCGACCAAGCCGCGCAGCGCTCACGCGCGCAGGATTTGCAGCACCAGCTGGATGGATTGAAATTGCAAGCCAGCGGCGAGGTGCGCCAGCTCGAACGCAGCTTGCGCGCGCTGGCCGCATCGCTCGGCGCGCAATGAGAGGAAGAGAGGAAGGAGAGGGTGGCACGGCCACCTCTTGCCGGGCTGGGCCCCGGGCCTCCCGTTGCGGCCGCACTGCGGTAACTACGCCGGCGGCCTAGTCGGCCTCCCCTCGCCTCCCCGCCCACGTCTGTGACGGCGCCGGCGCGGCCGCGTCAGGGGTGCAGGTAGCGGTAGGGGTTGACGGGGGCTTGGTTGATGCGGACTTCGTAGTGCAGGTGGGCGCCGGTGGTGCGGCCGCTTTCGCCGACGAAGCCGACGACTTCATCCCGATCGAGGTGCTGGCCGACAGCGACCGCCAAGCCGGAGAGGTGGGCGTAGAGCGTGCGGATGCCGTGGCCGTGGTCCACGATGACGGTGCGCCCGTAGCCGCGCATCACGCCGGCGAAGACCACCATGCCGTCGGCGGAAACATGCACCGGGGTGCCGTAGCCGACCGCGATGTCAAGGCCGGCGTGGAAGGCGCCTTCCCCCAGAAACGGGTCAATGCGCTCGCCGAAACTGCTGGTGATGCGCCCGCGCACCGGCCAGAGATCGGGCTGCCACACGCCCGGTCCGAAGGGCGACCAGCGGCTCTGCGGCAGCGAGCCTTCCAGGGCGGTGTTCTCGAGCACCTGGAAGTTGTTCAGCATGTCGTTGTATACCGCATCCGCTTGCGGGTCGGCCACGGGCACGGCGGATTCGGCATCGGCATCGGATTCGGTGGCAGCGACGTTCTCCGCCACTTCGCCGACGGGCGCGGTGGAGGCATTGCGGACGCGGTCCTTGAAGCTGGCGTTGTGCTTGAAGTTGTAGAGCGCGCTCACTTCGCTGGCCAAGCTGCCGAGGCTGGCCACTTCCGCCTTGTACTGGTCGGCGTCTTGGCGGCTGTGGGTGAGCTGCTTCATGAGCAGGTCCTCGCGGCTACGCAGCTCGTTGAAGGCCTGGACCTTGGTCAACATGCGCCCGTAGGAGCCGGCCATGCCCAGCAGCGTGCCCACGCCCACGACCGCGCAGACCACAAACACCACCACCCACTGCACCGGGATGGGGACTCGTTTGAGCTGGCCATCCCAATCGTGAGTGACCATGAAGATGTAGTAGCGTTTGCGCAGGCTGGAGGCTCCCAATCGGTTGGACGGGTCGCGGCTGGAGGGTCTCCAGCGACTGTAGCAACCCTTCCGCCTCTCAGTCAAGGAAAGACCGCGAAATCAGGCGAAAGTCTTAGCTGAGCTAGGGGTGAGCCGTCTTGACGTGATTGGCATACCGCTGCTGGCAAGCGCCGATGAGGGCGTGGGCGTGGCTGCGGGCTGCCCAGCCGTGGCTCACGACGTCTTTGTGTTCCAAAGTCTTATAGGTCCGGAAGAAGTGCTCGATGAGCCGAAGTTCGTCCTCGGCCACATGCTCGAGCTCCCGCACCTCGCTATAGGCGCGGTCGTGGGTGGCCACGGCCAGCACCTTGTCGTCTTCGCCCTTTTCGTCCCGCATCTTGAGCACCCCGATCGGCCAAGCCTCGACCATGACCCCGACATTGAGGGGCTCGCTGATCAAGACCAGTATGTCGAGCGGGTCGCCATCCCCGGCCAGCGTGCTGGGGATGAAGCCATAGGCCGTGGGGTAGAACATTGACGCATAGAGCACGCGGTCGAGCCGAAAGACGCCGAGCTTGACGTCGTATTCGTATTTGGCGCGCGTGCCACGGGGGATTTCGACGATCACGTTGACCCGTTCCGGGGGCGCATTTCCCAGAGGTAAGTCTTTCAGGTTCATGGGCTCACAAACAAATCGGGGTCAGGGGCTGGTCTTGCCGCGCGACTTGGACGCTAGGGATGCGGGCGCGCGGGGCGAGCGCGCGTTGCGCCGACAGCAAAGCCAGGCTCGGCAGGTTGTTGTTCTCGCTCAAATGCGCGAGCACCACATGCGCGGCCGCGCCGTCGAACTGGTCGCGCAGGAACTCGGCCAGGCTGTGGTTGGAAAGATGGCCCAAGCGCGATGCCACCCGCTGTTTCAAAGCCCAGGGATAGCCGCCGTTCTTGAGCATCTCGAGGTCATGGTTCGACTCGAGCACCAAGCAATCGGCGCCGCGGATGCGGTCGAGCACATGGGGCGCAAGGTAGCCAAGATCGGTGATGAAGGCGATGCGCACGCCTTCGGCGCGGAAGCAGAACGCCAAGGTGTCGGCCGCGTCGTGGGGCACGGAAAAAGGCGTGACCTCGATGTCCCCGACTCGAAAGCTGATTCCAGCGCCAATGGTCTCGACCCGCTCCAGCGAATCGCCGGCCGCGCCCATGGCCGCGCGCGTGCCCTCGTTCAAATAAACCGGCGCAGAAAGCTTGGAGGCAAGGCGCGGCAGTCCGGCGATGTGATCGGCATGCTCGTGGGTGATGAGCACCCCATCGAGTTGCTCGGCGGCGCAGCCGACGAGCTGCATGCGCCGCAGCAGTTCCTTTCGGCTGAACCCGGCGTCGAGCAAGAGGCGGGTGCGCGAGGTGGCCAGGACGGCGGCGTTTCCGCCACTGCCGCTGCCGAGAATCGAGAGGGTGACCAAAACGAAGCCAGGAATCGGGCGTCAGCGGTCAGGAAGTGGAGGAGGACGGAGGGCTGGGTTTGGACTCCGTGGATGACTCGGATTTCGATTCCGGCTTCGATTCCGGCTTGGAGTCCGACTTCGTGTCGGGCTTGGACTCCGAAGCTGCCGGCTTCTTGCCAGCGTAATCGGTGACGTACCAGCCGGAACCCTTGAATTGGATGGCGGGCGCCGAGATCAGTTTTACCAACTCGCCACCGCAGTGTTCGCACACGCGAAGCGGCTCGGCGGAAAACGATTGGATTCGTTCGACCCGGCGATGGCACTGCTGGCACTGGTATTCGTAGAGGGGCACGTCGAGGGCTATTTTAGCAAGGTGCGGCAGAATGCCGCAAAACGCTCGAGCCCGGCATGGATGATGGAGGGCGAAGTGGCATAGGAAAAGCGTACATGCTCGCTGGTGCCGAAGGCTTCGCCGGGAACGGTGACCACGCCGGCGTCGTGCAGCAGCTGCGTGGAGAATTCCATTGGGCTGCGCGGCCCGCCCGGACGACCGAGCAAGCGCCGCACGTTCGGATAGGCGTAGAACGCGCCGGCCGGCAGCCAACAGGCCACACCCGGGACGGCCGCCAGGCCGGCGACCATGATCTCGCGCCGCCGGCGGTACTCGGCCAGCATGTCCGCCACCGGCTGCTGCGTTCCGGTGAGCGCGGCCACGGCCGCCTTCTGGGCAAACGACGCGGCGTTGCTGGTGACGTGGCTCTGCAGGTTGAGCATGGCCCGGATCAAGGGCTCGGGAGCAAGCGCGAATCCGATGCGCCAGCCGGTCATGGCGTAGGTCTTGGAGAGCGAGCCGGCGATGACCAGACGCTCCTTGGAAGCTGGCTCGCTGCCCACGCTGTAGGGTTCACCATCGTAGACGAAGCGGGAGTAGCATTCGTCGCTGATCAGCCAGAAGCCGCGCTGGCGCGCCAGCCCGAGCACGGCCTGGAACAGATCACGGCTGAAGACGGCGCCGCTGGGGTTGCAGGGCGAGTTCAGCACCACCGCCTTGGTGCGCGACGTGACGGCGCGGGCCAAAGCGTCGAAATCCAGCGCGAACCGCTTCGCCTCATCGCAGGGAACGATCACCGGAGCGCCGCCGGCGTAGCGAATCTGCTCGCAGAAGCTCACCCAATACGGCGAGGGCACGATGACCTCGTCGCCGTGGTCCACCAGCATGCTGATGGCATTGAAGAGCGCATGCTTGCCTCCGACCGTGACCAGCGCCTCGGCAGGGAGATAGCTCGAACCGAAATCGCGCGCATGGCTGGCCACGATGGCTTGCTTGAGTTCGGCGATGCCAGCGGTATGGGTGTACTTGGTGAAGTGGGCTTCGAGCGCGGCAACTCCCGCCGCCTGGATATGCGCCGGGGTGGGGAAATCGGGCTCGCCCACGCCGAAGTCCACCAAGTCGCGGCCGGCGGCGCGCAGGCGCTCGGCTTCGATCGCCATGGCGGCGGTGGCCGAAACCGCGATGCGGCCGGCGCGGGCAGCCAGCTTCAGAGCGGCGGCGGGCGCGGGGGGTGCGACGGTGGAGGCGAGCGGCGCCATAGCCTCAGTCTAGTATCGAATCCAGGCCCAATCTCTTGCGCAGGCGGGATTCGATGGCGGGCGGGACCATGCCCGCGACGCTGCGCCCCCCGCCAGCCACTTCCTTGACCAGGCGCGAGCTGAGATAGGCGAAGTCCTCGCCCGGCATCATGAAGACGGTTTCGAGCGCTGGAGCCATGCGGCGGTTCATCCAGGCCATTTGGAATTCGTATTCGTAGTCGCTGATGGCGCGGATGCCGCGCAGGATGGCCTCGGCTCCGCGGCGCTGGGCAAAATCCACCAGCAGCCCCTCGAATTCGCACACCTCGACCGCGCCGCCCAGCCCCGAAATGGACTGGCGCAGCATTTCCACGCGTTCGGCGGCGGAAAACAGCGCCTGCTTGCCCGCATTGCGCAGCACCGCGACGATGAGTTGAGGGAAAATGCGGCTGCCGCGCGCGATCACATCCAGGTGGCCCAGGGTCGGGGGATCGAACGAGCCAGGATAGATGGCGATGCGGGCGGCCATGAGGGAAGTCTACAGCGATCGGTTGACAGTTGACAGCTGACCGTTCACAGTGAACGCGTACACGGGGGACCTATGCAACGCAGGCGTTTCCTTCAAGCATCGGCATTGGGCGCGGTGGGTTTAGCTGGCTGCGGGCGCAGCGTTGCGAGCCCAGACCCGGGCGCAGGGGCGGCGGAGCCGGCTTCGATTGCGGCACTACCGAATTTCGCGTCGCAGATGGTGCCGATCAGCGACGACGAGCGGCGGGCGCGGCTGGCCCGCGCGCAGCAGCTGATGGGCGAGAACAAGATGGACGCCGTCTTCATGCGCGGCGGCACCACGCTCAACTATTACACCGGCATGAACTGGTTCAACAGCGAACGCACCATGGGCATGGTGCTGCCCCGCCAGGGCGATCCGATTTACATCACGCCGGCGTTTGAGAAGGGGCGGGGCGAAGAGCAGATGAAGTTCGGCCACGATGTCCGCACCTGGGAAGAGGACGAAAGCCCGTATCAGAAGATCGCGCAGATTCTCGCCGACCTGCATGCGTCCACCGGCGTGCTCGGGATTGAAGAGCAGGTGCCGTACTTCATGTCCACCGGAATCGCGACGGCGGCGGGGCGCGCCAAGCTGGTCAGCGCGACGCCGGTCACGGCGGGCTGCCGCTCGGTGAAGAGCGCGGCCGAGCTGGCCTTGATGCAGATCGCCAACAACGCCACGCTGGCGGTGTACAAGGCGGTGTGGCAGGCGCTCGAGCCCGGCATGACGCAACAGCAGGTCTCGGCCCTGATCGCGGCCGGATACAAGCGGACCGGCTTGCCAGGCAACGCCAGCATCAACGTGGGCGAATACACGGCATTGCCGCATGGCTCGATTGCGCCGCAGCACATCGTCGAGGGCACGGTGGTGATGCTCGACGACGGCTGCCGCGCGGAGGGGTATCAGAGCGACATCACGCGCACGTTCGTGCTGGGCAAGGCCACCGACAAGATGAAGCGGGTCTTCGATCTCGTGCACCAGGCGCAACAGGCGGCGCTGGCGGCGGCCAAGGTGGGCGCGCCCATGGAGTCGGTGGATGCGGCCGCGCGCAAGGTGGTGAGCGACGGCGGCTACGGGCCGGATTACAAGTACTTCGGCCACCGCTTGGGGCACGGCATCGGCATGGACGGCCACGAATGGTACTACCTGGTGCGGGGCAACCCGCGCCCGATCCAGGCGAACATGACCTTCAGCGACGAGCCCGGCATCTACATCGTGGGCGAATTCGGCGTGCGCCTCGAGGACGACATGCACATCACCCCCGACGGGGCGCGGCTGTTCACCGGGCCCAGTCCGAGCATCGAGCAGCCCTTCGGCGCGTAAGCGCAGCGCATGGCGCATCCCCGGCTGGCGGCCGCGAGCGTGGTTCTGGGCGCGGCCCTGTGCGCCCAGTCCCCCAAGCCGCCGCAGATCATCTTTCGCACCAGCACGCAGTTGGTGCAGATCAACGTGGTGGTGGACGGCAAGTCCGGCCCGATGGCCGGGCTCAAGGCCAGCGACTTCACCCTCACCGACAACGGCAAGCGGCGGCCGGTGCAGGTGTTTTCGTTTGACGATGAGCGCGGCGCGGCGGCTCCGAAGTTGCCCCCGCCGGAAGCGCCCGCGCCCAGTGTCGCCTCCGCGCCCGCCGCAGCGCTCCGCAGCGCTGCGCCGGCAGCCGTATTCGGCAACGCCGCGGCCCGTGCGCCCGGCATGGTCGTGGTCCTTCTCGACGCCCATGACAGCCCGGACGGGGTGGAATGCGTGAACGGCATACCCGCCTTCAGCAGCAGCCATTCGATGGAATTGGCCAAGAACGGAGCGCTCGCCTATCTGGCAAGACTGGACAGCCGCGCACAGGTGGCGCTGTACGGCTTGGACACCCGCTTGCACGTCCTGTCGGACTTCACCACCAACCGCGCACGCCTGCTGGCCTTGCTTCGCGCCTACCGCCCCGCCACGCCGGTGGTGGTGGGAGACGGCTCGGAAGAAACCGATGTGCCGGGCGATTTCAACGCGATGAATGCCGGCGCGGGCGCGGCCTACACGCAAACGGTGACGGCCCCGAGCGGACGCATGGGCGCGGCGCAGGCGCTGCAAGCCATCGCGCACCACCTGGCCGGCCAACCGGGACGGATCAGCCTGGTGTGGTTCATGACCAGCCCGCCGCTGACCGGCGCCGCCATCGAAGCCGCAGTCGCCAACGACAACGTTGCGGTGTATCCAGTGGACGAACGCGGCCTGATGGCGCGGGAGCCCACCTACGCGCAGGGGTTGGCTCCGGCTTGCGGAACATTTCGCGGCGGATTGGGCGCCAGTCGCTTGACGGTTCAACCCAGTGGGCAAGCGGCCATGGAAGATATCGCCCAAGCCACCGGAGGAAGGGCCTACTACAATACCAACGATTTCGGCGGCGCCATCGCTGCTGCCGCTGCGGACTCGATGGCCAGCTACACGCTCGGGTTCTACCTCGAGGCCTCCGAGCTCGACAACACGCTGCACCGCTTACGGGTGCGGGTGCGAGCCAAAGGCGTGGCGGAAGTGCGCTATCCCCACGGCTACTGGGCGCTGCGCTCGGCCAGCAATGCTCCGCCCAGCGCGGCTGCGCTCGACGCCGCTTTAACGACCGCCCTGGAAAGCCCCCTCGATGCGGCGGGGCTGCGGCTGAAAGCGCAGGTGACGCGCAGCGGAGCGGACGCAGTCCTCGTCTCAGCCACGCTGGGCGTGCAGCAATTGCGCCTGAGCCCTGCGGGCGGCTTGCGGACGGGGGCGGTGATGCTGGCCACGGCCGTCTACGACGTGAATGGACGCATGATCGAAAGCAGCCGCCGCATGCTGCGCATGAACTTCACCACGGCGGAGTACCAGGCGCGGCTTGCCAGCGGCGTTCAGTTCCAGCAGACGATCGAACTCGCTCCAACCGCGGCCAGCGTGCGCTTGGTGGCGGTGGACGCCGGCAGCGCTTCCGCCGGCAGCCTGCTCATTCCGCTGGACGCCGTGCCGTAGCCGATTTGGCTTTTGCGATGGCGTCGAGCAGCTTCTGGGCGCGGTGGCGGGCGGCGTCCATGGCGGCCGGGCTGGCCACCGTCTGCTCCAAGATCGGCTGCATGATCTGGGGCTCGGCGATCTGGTGCAAGTCCCAGTCGGACTGCATTTGCTGCATGGCGTCGAGGACATTCAGCGGCTGGTAGCGCAGCGCGCGCTGCAGGCGGATGGCATCCATGCCGGCCGTCGAGATCTTCTCGAACAATTCGACCAAACTTCGCGAGGCCGGCAGTTTGGTGTAGGTGAACTCCTGGCTGCGGTGCTGGGAGGCGTCGTCGTAGGCCAGCATCTTGTCGCCGGTGTAGGCGACCTTCTCCTTCGACTGCAGCTTGGGGCCGGCGAAGTCGCCGAGGGCGTGGACGTCGGCGAAGATTTCGGCAGCCACCTCGGGCGAGGCGGTGAAGGTGATGGTCGTCAGCGGATCGTCATCCTTCTCTTTGGCCTGGTAGCTGGCGGCGCCATCCTGCTGGATGGCCAACTGCAGGAACGCAGGCTGGGAGCCCTTGAAACTGCGGGTGTAGGTGACGCGGGGCGAACTCGAGGCTTGGCCGAGCGCAGCCGCAGCCATCACCGCCGCCACGCCAATGCGGAATCCCATGAGGCTATTTTACGGGCTTGGCGACCAGCCGGGCGAAGCGATGCTTGCCCGACTGCACCAACGTGCCTGAGGCCAGCGGCTGCGGGAGCCTGGCCTCGCGGCAGACCTCGCCCGCCACCGAGACCGCGCCGGCCTTGATGAGCCGCGCGGCTTCGCTCACCGACGGCGCCAATCCGCCTTCGGCCAGCATCTTGTCGAGCCGGTCGCCCAGCGCCACCGCGATCTCGGCCACCTCCGCCGGTGCGGCCCCGCGCTGCACCACCTGCTCGAATTCGGCGCGCGCGGCCGTTGCCGCGGAAGCGCCGTGGAAGTCAGCCGTGATTTCGCCCGCCAAGCTCTTCTTGGCTTCCATGGGATGCACGGCGCCGCCCTCGACCTTGGCGCGCAGGGAGGCGATCTCGGCCTCGCTGCGGTCGGTGAGCAAGAGGAAATATCGCCACATCAGCTCGTCGGACACCGACATCAGCTTGGCGAACATGGTGGCGGCGGGCTCGGCAATGCCGACGTAGTTGCCGAACGACTTCGACATCTTGCGCACGCCGTCGAGGCCTTCGAGCAGCGGCATGGTGAGCACGATCTGGGGCGGCTGGCCATAGGCGGGCTGGACCTCGCGCCCCAGCAGCAGATTGAATTTCTGGTCGGTGCCGCCGAGCTCGACATCGGCCTGGAGCGCAACCGAATCGTACGCCTGCGCCAGCGGGTAGAGGAACTCATGGATCGAAATCGGCTGGCCCGAACGGTAGCGGGCCTGGAAATAGTCCCGCTCCAGCATGCGCGCCACGGTGCATTGGGCGCAGAGCTTGACCAGAGCTTGGGAGCTGAGCGCGCCCAGCCAGCGGCTGTTGAAATCAACCAGGGTGCGCTCGGAGTCGAGGAGCTTGAAGACCTGGGCGCGGTAGGTTTCGGCGTTTTGCTCGATTTGCTCGCGGGAAAGAGCCGGGCGGGTTTCGCTGCGCCCGGTGGGATCGCCAATCATGCCGGTGAAATCGCCGATCAGGAAAATGATTTGATGCCCGAGGTCCTGGAAATGCTTGAGCTTGCGCAGCAGGACGGTGTGGCCCAGGTGCAGGTCGGGCGCGGTCGGGTCGAAGCCGGCCTTCACCCGCAACGGCCGCCCCTCGGCGCGCGCCGACTGCAGGCGCGCCAGCAGCTCGGATTCGGCGATGATCTCGACCGCCCCCTTGCGCAAATGCGCCAGCTGCTGCTCGGCGGGCAGGAATGGCATAGCCGTTTATTATAGAACCCGGAGTTGGGCTCCCCTGCCATGGACTTGAGCGTGGAAATCGCCGGCGTGCGCTTGGAAAATCCCGTGCTGGCCGCGAGCGGCACGTTCGGCTATGGCACCGAATTCGAGGACATCGTCAACCTGCGCGGCTTGGGCGGCATCGTCACCAAGGGCCTTTCCCGCGCCCCGATGGCGGGCAATCCCAGCCCGCGGCTGTGCGAGACCGCGGCCGGCATGCTGAATTCCGTCGGATTGCAGAACATTGGCGCCGAGGCGTTCGTCCGCGACCGCTTGCCGCGGCTGCGCCAACTGGGCGTGCAGGTCATCGCCAACGTCTTCGGCGAATCGGTCGAGGACTACGTGGCGGTGATCGAGACCTTGAACCAGGGCGAAGGCATCGCGGCCTACGAGATCAACGCCAGCTGCCCCAACACCCGCTGCGGCGGCATGGTGTTTGGAACGGACCCGGTGCTGCTGGCCGAGCTGGTGTCGGCCGCCAAGGCGGCCTCGAGGCGCCCGCTGATCGCCAAGCTCAGCCCCAATGTCACCAGCATCGCCGTCGTTGCCCGCGCTGCCGCCGACGCCGGAGCGGATGCGCTCTCGCTGGTGAATACTTTTCTGGGCATGGCGATTGACGTGGAATCCCGGCGCCCGCGGTTCGCACGCATCGTGGCCGGGCTCTCCGGACCGGCGATCAAGCCGTTGGCGCTGCGCATGGTGCATGAGGCGCACCAGGCCGTGGCCCTCCCCCTGATCGGCATGGGCGGCATCGCCAGCGGCCGCGACGCCGTGGAATTCCTGCTCGCCGGCGCCAGCGCGGTGGCGATTGGCACCAGCAATTTCTGGGACCCCAAGGCCACCGAGAATGTGCTGCGCGAGCTGCGCAAATTCTGCCATCGCCATGGCATCGAAAGCGTGCGCAGCCTGGTGGGAGCGCTCGAGGCCGCTGCGCCGCCGACGGCGGATGGAATGGAGCCGACCAGGTGAGGATTCTGGTCTTGGGCGGCGGCGGGCGCGAGCATGCGATTGGCTGGAAGCTGCGGCAATCTTCCGCAGTCCAGAAGTTGTTCGCGCTGCCCGGCAGCGACGCGATCGCGACGCTCGCCACCTGCATTCCTGGAGATCCCTGCGATGCCGCTGCGGTGGCCGCTGCGGCGGCCCGCGAACAGGTGGACTTGACCGTGATCGGCCCGGAAGCGCCGCTGGCGGCGGGCGTGTCGGACGCCTTGCGGGCCGGCGGCCATGCGGTCTTTGGCCCCACGCAGGCGGCGGCACAGCTCGAGACCAGCAAGATCTTCGCCAAGGAGTTCCTCAGCCGGCATGGCATCCCCACCGCGCGCTACCAGGCATGCACCAGCGCGGCTGAGGCGCGGCGCGCCGTTGCCGACTTCGGGTTTCCGATCGTCATCAAGGCCGACGGCTTGGCGGCAGGCAAAGGCGTGGCCATTGCCGCTGATCCGGCGGACGCTGACCACGTCATTGACCACATGCTGGCGGGCGGAATCGGCGCTGCGGGCCGCCGTCTCGTGATTGAGGAATTCCTTCAAGGCCCGGAGCTCAGCGTGCTGGCCATCGCCGACGGCGAGCGCTGGATGCTGCTGCCCGCCGCCCGCGACCATAAGCGCCTTCTCGATGGCGACCGCGGGCCCAACACCGGAGGCATGGGGGCGGTTTCGACGGACGCTTTGCTGTCCCCTGCATTGACGGAAGCGCTCGAAGCCCAGGTGATTGCGCCGACGCTGCGCGGCATGGCAGCCGCGGGCCATCCCTTCCAAGGGGTGCTGTATTGCGGCCTGATGCTCACCGCTCAGGGCCCGAAGGTGCTCGAGTTCAACGTGCGCTTCGGCGATCCGGAAGCGCAGGCGATCTTGCCGCGCTGGGGCGGCGATTTGGCCACCACGCTGCTCGCCGCCGCCCGCGGCTCGCTCGGCGGCGATCACCCGAGGCCGCTTGCGCCCGCCTCGGTGTGCGTGGTGGCGGCTGCAGGCGGCTATCCGGCGGTGCCCAGCCGCGGCGAGCCCCTCACCTTGCCCGAGCATCTGGAACCGGGCTGCACCATCTTCCATGCCGGCACATGCCGCGAGGGTGGCGATTGGAAGACCGCAGGCGGGCGGATCTTGGGCGTCACCGCCTGCGCCGCCGATGTGGCCTGCGCCCGCGCAACTTGTTACACCGCCCTCGAACGCATTCGCTTCCGCGGCATGCAGTACCGCCGCGATATCGGTCTCACCGCAGTTCAACCCTAAGGAGAACTTTTGATGCCTGCCTCGCCCTCCTCCACGCCGCTGGTCGCCATCCTCATGGGGAGCGACACCGATCTTCCGGTCATGCAGAACGCCGCAACCCAACTTGAAAAATTCGGGATTCCCTACACGATGCACGTGATCTCCGCCCATCGCTCGCCGGCCCGCACCGCTGCGTTCGCGCGCGAGGCGCGCAAGAACGGCCTGCGCGTGCTCATCGCCGGCGCGGGCGCTGCCGCCGCCCTGGCCGGCGCCTTGGCCGCTGAGACCACGCTGCCCGTCATCGGTGTGCCGCTCGCGACCTCGCCGCTTTCGGGTTTCGACGCGCTGCTCTCGACTGCCATGCTGCCGGCAGGCGTGCCGGTCGCGACCGTCGCCGTGGGCGAGGGCGGCGCGACGAATGCTGCCGTGCTGGCGGCGCAGATGCTGGCGCTGAGTGATGAATCCCTGGCGGCGAAATTGGCGGAGTACAAGCGCGAGCTCGAGCGCAAGGTGGTCGAGAAGGACGAAAAACTGCAGGCTCGGCGCAACGCCTGATCGGCTCCGGTGTTTGCTAGTGCGCTGGTGTCAAAGTTGTCAAGAAGAATTTTTGAAAATTTTTGCGATTTTTCTTGACACGCCCGTAGTGGAAGTCCTATATGTTGGGTGGTGTTTTCAACAGCCCCAGATCATGGGGTTGTGGACGGAGACTCAAAGGAGGACTACATGGCTGCTAAGAAACCGGCGAAGAAGGCCGCGAAGAAGACCGCCAAGAAGAAGAAGTAGTGCACCCTCAACCGAGGCCTCGC
>Ga0134126_10004693_pt1 | contig 17103 bp, 12 predicted proteins | sample KB31752_FD_96881 | JGI IMG/M metagenome (GOLD analysis project Ga0134126, IMG submission 96881) | Terrestrial soil microbial communities with excess Nitrogen fertilizer from Kellogg Biological Station, Michigan, USA - KB3-175-2 | ecosystem: Environmental > Terrestrial > Soil > Unclassified ...
GGACAGCTGGATTTATCCGGCCATCGAACGGCTGGCAGCTATGGGCTATATCCATTCGGAATTTATGGGGATGCGTCCCTGGACACGGGACGAGTGCGCGGAATTGGTCGACGAGGCTGGGGATGCGATGCGGGATGACGATAGTGTTCCGGCCCAGGCAGACCAGCTTTATACGGAATTGCAGCGCGAGTTCCATGGCGATCTGGAAAGCATGAGCACGCCGGAGGCTCCTTCTGCGCACATCGAATCGATCTATTCCCGGGTGACGAACATCGGCGGGCTGCCTCTGAATGACAGCTATCATTTCGGCCAGACGATTATTAATGACTACGGTCGGCCATACCAGCAAGGGTTGAATGCGTACGATGGATTTTCTGCGTACACAACCGCGGGACGGTTCACGATGTACGTGCGCGGTGAATACCAGCACGCGCCGGGTGCTCCGGCTTACCCGCTTGCGATACGCCAGGTAATTGCAGCTGCGGACGATAATCCTGTCCAGCCTGCGATCCCTGTTGCAACAACTGACCGGTTCACGCTGCTTGATACTTACATCTCTGCGAAGGCTGGGAGCTGGAACCTGTCGTTCGGCAAGCAGAGCCTTTGGTGGGGCCCGGAGCAGGGTGGCGCGCTGCTTTTTAGCAACAACGCTGTGCCGATTTATATGTTTCGCGCGACCAGCGAGCCCGTCGTTCTGCCCTCCATTCTGCATTGGCTTGGACCTATGAAGACCGACTTCTTCTTTGGGAAGCTGTCAGGGCATGAGTTTCCGGCAAGGCCGATGATTCATGGAGAGAAGATTAGTTTTAAGCCGACGCCGAACCTCGAATTGGGTTTTACACGGACAACTGTTTTTTCTGGCGACGGCCTGGCAAATATGACGCTCGGACTGTTGGCGAGGACGTACTTCAGCGTCGGCAACGGCCTTTCACTGGCACAACAAAATGCTTCTAATGATATCCAGAAAGATCCCGGCGACCGGCACAGTGGGTTTGACCTCTCGTATCGAGTACCCCGTTTGTTCAATGGAATGACCTTTTACACCGATTCGCTTGCTGAAGACGACCCTTCGCCCTTAGCGAATCCACAGCGAGCGCCGTTCAGGTCAGGGATTTACATTCCTCAATTGCCTGTGCTCCACAGGATGGATTTTAGAGCCGAAGGTGTGTATACGGACGCGCCGAATCCGGAGACGGCGACAGGTGGTTTTTTCATTTATTTCAACACCAACTATCACGACTCATATACGAACGAAAAGAACGTATTGGGCGACTGGATCGGTCGAGAAGGGAAGGCAGTCCAAGCATGGACTACATACTGGTTCAGTTCGCGAAGCAGTATCCAATTCGGGTATCGGCAAGCGAAGGTCTCGAAGGATTTTATTCCCTATGGCGAGACTGCGAGCGACGGTTCTGTGAGCGGCAGTTGGTGGATTGGCAAAGGGTTCGAGTTGTCCGGATCGGTGCAGTACGAACGTTGGTTGGTACCGATCCTGGCGCCGGCAGTCCAAACGAATTGGACGTCAACTTTTCAAGTGACATGGTATCCCAACGCTCAGCACTGAGCGGAAGAGGTAGTTATCTGTGACCCTAAGCGAACAAAAAATGGGCAGCGTTTCATTCAGCAGCCCGTGAGGGCAGACATTGACAAGAAGTAAGTTAAATTCGGCCATTAAGCTCGCAGCGCGAGACGTAGTGCTCGATCCGCCGGAAAACGATTCTCCCGAATCGCTACTTCTCGAGCCAATCGAGACGACACCCGGCTTCGTGCTGTATATGCGGTTGTTTTGGGAGAATCGCCGCCTACTCTGGAGAGCAGCCATTGTCGGACTACTCACGAGCGTGGCAGTTGCCTTTCTTATTCCTGTCCGATACCAATCCGTCACACGGCTGATGCCGCCGGACGACCAACCGAGCTCGGGTATCGGAATGCTAGCGGCTATGACCAGTAGTTCGGGTGCAAGTGGTTTATCAGGCCTCGCAGGTGATCTTCTAGGGACAAAAAGCTCGGGAGACTTATTCATAGGCATTCTCGGTAGCGACACAATACGTGATGATGTGATTCACCGGTTCGAGTTAATGAAGGTATACCACGACGCAAAAATTGAGGATGCAAGAAAGGATCTTGCTGCCCACACCGATGTTTCGGCGGACCGGAAAAGCGGAATCATTTCGATTGCGGTTACAGATCACGATCCTAAGCGTGCCACCGCAATGGCACAGGCATATATTTCGGAACTTAACACTCTGGTGGCAGAGTTAAGCACGTCGTCGGCACGCCGCGAACGAGTTTTTCTTGAAGGTCGCCTTGAAAAGGTTAAGACAGATTTGGATTCAGCCGAACGAAATTTTAGTGTATTTGCCAGTAAGAATACGGCAATTGATATCCCTGAGCAAGGGAAGGCGATGGTCGATGCCGCCGCTACGCTCCAAGGACAATTGATTGCAGCCCAAGCAGAGCTTAGTGGATTACAAGAAATCTACACGGACAATAACGTTCGCGTCCGCGCGGCGCAGGCTCATGTCTCGGAATTGCAAAAGAAGCTGAACGAAATCGGAGGTAGTGGCACCGAGAGCGACTTGGCGAACAATAACTCCCTGTACCCATCAATCCGCAAATTGCCTCTACTGGGCGTTACATACGCTGACCTGTACCGCCAGACAAAGATTCAGGAAACCGTTTACGAACTGCTTACACAGCAATATGAATTAGCAAAGGTTCAGGAAGCGAAAGAAATCCCAACTGTAAAGATTCTAGATCCAGCCATCGTGCCCACGAAGAAGGCCTACCCTCCACGAACGCAGATTGTTCTAGTTGGGATTGTGCTTGGAGTCGCGATGGCTGCGTCTTGGCTTGTCGGCAAAACACGTTGGAATGCGATGGCCACCGATGACCCGCGCAAGGTGTTCGCTATTGAGGTGTTTACGACGACGCAAGCGCATTTGCCTCGCTTCGCATGGAATCGAAATAGGAGCGGGCTAAATGGGCGTGCGACAGACGAGTTCTCAGATTTGGAGACCAGGACAGTCGACCAATTTAGAGAAGATGTGCCGCACGCAAATTAGGCTGAATTGTTTGTATGTTTCTGAATGCAAGAGGGTTAGGTCACGCGTACCCTGTAAGTGACGGGGCGAAGCTGTAAGTAAAGGGTTTTGGCTTTTACGTTCATAGTTTGAGGCCAAATTCGTCATGGCAGTAATTTCGAAAGAACTCTTGCAGGATTCTTCCTTCAGGATGAAAGTGAATCACGCGTTACCGGGGTGGTTTGCGCTTTACACGAGTGCGAATCATGAGAGGCGCGTTGCTCAGCAGCTGGAGGAGCGAGAGATCGAAAGCTTCGTTCCCACCTACGAATCGGCGCGTCGCTGGAAAGACCGCCGAGTCGTACTGTCTCTACCATTGTTTCCCGGTTATGTGTTTGTACGAATGGCGCCTGGAGAGCGGCTGCGCGCATTGCAGGTCCCCGGAGTCGTGCGGCTCGTGAGCTTCAATGGCATGCCTGCAGAGCTACCAGAGGCCGAGATTACCGCCTTGCGAGTCAGTTTGGCGAAGGGTGCAAGGGCTGAACCTCACCCATTTCTCGTTGTGGGGGCGCGCGTTGAAATTAAGAATGGTACCCTAGCAGGCATCAAAGGCATTTTAGTGCGAAGAAAAGGGAGATCTCGTATTGTGATTTCTATAGAGGCCCTACAGAAATCCATTGCTGTAGAGATTATCGACACAGATTTAGTTCCTTTGAACTGATTCCAGTGAACGAAGAAAACAGTTTATCCATGCTGGTCCTGTTTGGTGAACCCTCATAATTCGGTGTGCACCCTGAATATAATTTCTTTTTCGCGGGTTGAGAACACATCCCATGAGATGCCTTTATGTCAGGATTAAGAAAACTCCTCGGCTCTGTCCTTCGATTGGGGTGCGGCGAAGCCGTTTCAAAACTAGCCTCATTCGGCCTATATGCATACATTTCGCGGGTGTTCGGGGTCGAATGGCTTGGCATGGTCGCGCTGGCCCAGACAATCGCTACCTATGTAATGATGGGAGCAGATCAAGGGCTCCGTCTCATCGGAGCCAGACTAGTCGCTCGGCAGCCAAGCACCGCGCATGAAGTTATCCGCCATGTTTTAAAAAAACGGATAACATCCGGCCTCGTATGTGTAGCTCTAGGAGCCGCGTACGCGTTCCGCGGTCCGGTACCAGCGCAGGCAAGATGGCTGATATTCGGTCTTGTTGTCGCGGTGATTCCATATGTTTTTTCGTTGGATTGGCTAGCATGGGGACTAGATCATTTTGGCTGGCTCGGGGTTTGGCGGGGAGGGGGCGGGCTAATATTCGCCACAGGTGCGATTCTAGCTATGCATCTTACGCGAACTATCTTGCTACCTGTTACGATTGCGAACGGCGCCAGTGTTTTATTAGGTGCCGGGCTGCTAGGTCTACTATGGATCCTTCGGTGGCAACCCCACCTCGCGCGCACGGTGGCGGCCGACATGAGAGTTTCCCTTCGGACAGAGTTCCAGTGGGCTACAGTTTTTCCGCTGGGGCTCGCGACGATAGTCACGCTCATGTTCAACAATTTCGATGCTCTTATGCTTGGTGCGATGAGCACAGCAAGAGAGCTCGGTCGGTATGCTGCGGCTTACAAAATTCTATTTGTGGTCTTTAGTTCTTACTATCTCGTGACACAGTCTTTATATCCAAGATTATCGCGGATGAAGAACAGCAGCACGAGCAAACGACTGCTTGCATATATGTTTTCTGGAGCTTTTAGCGGTGGCGTAATTCTCGGAGGTGTTATTGCTGTTTTCGCACCTGCGATACTGCGACTCGTTTATGGCGCCGATCTGAGTGCCGTTCAATTATTGCGGTTATTGAGTGTATCAATTCCCATGGACTTCTGCACAGCACTGGCTGGCACAGTATTGGTTAGCCAAAAACTCGATAGGATCGTTTTATGGGGCGCCGGTTCGGCGGCAGCATGCGACATCACATTGAACCTATGGCTCATCCCGCGACTCGGTGCGTATGGAGCTGCATGGGCTACTGTGATCTCCTACGTCGTCCTGCTGATAATTTTGTCATCTGCTTGCATTTATAGCCCATTATTTAAAAGTACCGGCAAATCTTCCGGACTTCTGGAAGACCTAAGCCCGAGCATTTAGCTTGATTTGCGATCTAATTCAGATGGATTCAAGTACAAATTCGACCATGGTTTCGGCCGGCGCTTATTTTGAACATTATGCTCGGCTAAACGATCTCACGCCGGATGGGAGGCGCAGACTTTGGCGAACGTATCGGTCAGTTTTTGGCACTCTTCTTCCAACAGATAGACAGGCGAAGATTGTGGACGTCGGTTGCGCAGCGGGGCAGTTTATCGAGTGGCTTAGGGTAGACCTCGGCTACAAAAACGTTCACGGAATCGAGAAAGATGAACGGCTTGCGTCATTTGCTTCAAGTCACGGAATAGGCGATATCGAAGTGTGTGACCTAATGAAATGGAACCCACCAGAGAAGTGTGACTGCCTTATCCTCAAAGATGTTTTGGAACATATGCCATCGGGCCAACAGATTGAATCGCTGCGTCTGCTTTCGAATTGTCTTCGACCAGGTGGATCGTTGATTGTCCGCGTTCCCAATGCTGGTTCAACGTTTGCAGCACACCATCGATATATTGATGTGACCCATTTTCGATCTTACAGCCAATACTCCCTGCGCAACGAACTTGAGCAAGCGGGATTTGTATCGGTTGCCATTTTTGCCGAGGATGTGTGGTTGCCACAGTCGGCGCTCGGGGCTATGCGCCTAGCTCTGAAGGGTTTGGCGCGAATACTCCGTAGAATCGAGGCTATATCGGAATATGGCTCAGAAGGATTCAAAATACCTTTGTCATTAAATATCATTGCGGTGGCGAAGGTGTAATTCATGCTACAGATTCTGATTGTTGATCTTTGTGGGACACTGATTTGCGAGGACACGACAAGAGAATTTCTTAGGCGGTTGCCTCTGGGCGGTTGGCGCTATTTGATGCGTGCTGCAGGCTTTTCTTCCTGGGCGTCGGTTCTCGGCAGGATTATGCGTCGAGACCTCTCAAGGGGGCTGCTTGTGTTCGCATTGCGTGGGTTATCCAGAGGGTTCTTGCAGGCACATGCGGAGACATACGCGCAAGACCGGCTCACCTTTGCGCGTAATTCTATTGTGGAAAAGGCGATTGTAGAAGCACGCTCTGGGCATATACCAATATATCTTGCTACGGCCACACTGGACCCAGTCGCCGATGCTGTGGTGCAGCAATTGGGGTTAGAAGGATGTGTTTGTTCTCTTCTCGAGTATGATTCGCGACAACTCTGCACAGGGCGATTCGCAGTTGACATCACCGGCAGGAAGTGGTCGAGACTATGCGAGCTCTTTCCATTAGGCATTTGCAGCGCCACTGTTTACACGGATAACTTGGACGACATCGATTTAATACAACGTGCCGATAAAGTGTTCTTCCTAGGAGAGCGTGTGCAACTGTCGGAACGGATCGAGATACAGCCAAACAAGATAACGTTCCTCTCGCAGTCGACGCTGAACTCGCACGCATGCAACTGATCGATTTCCCTTTTGCATACACCTATCTTACGCGCCTTAAGAACTACCGCGCAGTTTGTACAGTTGCCATGTATGAATGGACTCCTTTGGCTATCGTACTAAAGCTCATCTATGATGTCGATGTGGGCTTTATAGCGCTAATGCTTGCCGGTTGGTTGGCTCTTTATGAATGCGGTTACGTTATTAACGATCAATCGGATTCTTCTAGAGAAATGGGCGGCGATCGCCTTCAAGGCTTTCGAATCAACACGCGTCGTTTCTGGATTTCACATGCTTTGGTGTTTACGACGAGCCTCGGAACAATTTGGATCCTATATGGTGAGAAGACGACTGCAGTATTTGCGAGCGTATGCGCAATTGTTTTCTGTGTATTTTTATTCCATACAAGTCAATGGGTTAGGAGAGTTCGTTTCCTGAGAATTGCAACTTTTTCTACTCTGGCCATGTATAAGTTTGCGCCGCTTATACTTCCTAGCGTGCCTGTGTTTGACAGCCAGTTAATCCTTATGGCGACCTTTCTATGCTACGGGTTTCCGCGTGTGGTTGTATATGCTCTTCGGAAATTCGGCCATTCTGATAATTCAGTGGCAGCAGAGCGCTCCGGCCCGTTGCTAGGATGGGCCTCAACTATCGCTTTTGGGCCCCTGCTACTTGCGCAACGGTGGGATACATCGTATGCCCGCGCGGTCGCGCTTATCTGGCTGTGCTACGGGATCACGGCGACGTCGTTTCTAATTAGCAGACAGGTCCGGTCTTCTATTTTGAAGCAAGCCCAGACGCTATGCGAACCATGAGAGAAGAGAGCATCAAGTTTTCTCTGGTATTAGCTACTCTCGGCAGGAGCGTCGAAGTTCGCCGTTTTTTGGATCACTTGGACGGTCAGACGTTTCGATCATTCGAACTCATCTTAATCGATCAAAATGCGGACGGATACTTAGATGGCATCTTGTCAGCATATGAGGAGAGATTTTGCATTCGGCACTTGCGTTCGCGAAAAGGACTTTCTCGGGGGCGGAACGTTGGGTTAGAGCATATTTCTGGGAATGTTGTTTGTTTTCCCGACGACGATTGCTGGTACCCAGCCAACACTCTCGAGAGAGTGGCTGATGCGCTAAACGCGAACCAAAATTGTGACGGAATTACGGGGAGGGCCGTTGATGAGAGCGGCTCGCCGCACTATGACTGGTTTCCAGAAAGAGATGCTCCAATCGACAGAAAAAACGTCTGGCGGCAAGCGATTTCTTTCACGATTTTTTTGCGGACAGAAGTGATTCACAAAATCGGCTATTTTGATGAGACGCTGGGTGTTGGATCGGATCTTGGCAGATTATCTGGAGAAGAAACAGACTACTTAATTCGAGCGATAGACTCCGGTTTTAATCTTACTTATCACGCGGATATTTGTGTTTTTCACCCGCGACCCATATCGGTATACGGCCGCAACACGATGCGGAAGATACACGGCTACGCTAAGGGGTTTTCGTACGTATTGAAAAAACATCATTATCCGTTTGCGTTTGTAAGTTACTACTGGGTGCGCCCCTTAGGAGGTGCCCTAGTCTCGTTGGCAAAATTGGAATTCGGAAATACTCGTTATCATTTCGCAGTTCTCAAAGGACGAATTTTAGGATGGCTAGAATAAAGCTGGCAAAATGTCTTTATGGGTTAGCGATATTAAGTATGCCCTTATCATACGCTCTTAAGGACGCGTTCACGTTGAACATTATCTGGGTCAACCCTACGTTGATCTTGGCTACTGCCGCGTTCTTGTTAATCGGTGCACCCAAAAAACAGCAGCCAACTGTTTGGCTTCTAGCGTTTGCATTCCTGAGCGCATCTATCGGACTGCTTCTAATGAGTCCGTCCGGCGATCGGGGTAGGGGCGAACTCTACGTTGGTTATATGGAACCAATTCGCCTGACGCTCAACATGATGTGGTTTTGGATGTCGATGCGGTTTTTGCGAGATGAAAAGACATTTGTGCTGCGATTGGTAACCGGAACGGTTGTTTGGGAATTTGTTGTGGCGGTTTACCTTGAACTCGCCCTCTATGGTATTGCGCCTGCGCCGGAAGCTCTGAAATTATATTTGTCGCTTTTCAGCACACGGCAATCAGTTGTCTGGGGAAGCTTCGCCAGAATGGGTGGGACTTTCTTAGAGTCCCCACCGTTCGGGCTTTTCATGTTTTGCTGCCTCACTATTTTAGGCCTGGCGCTATTGAGCTCCGAGCATCGAAATGATTTCCAGCTCAGGAGGTGGTTGAAGGTAGGAATCGTGTGCGCCGCGGCGGGCTGCATCGGCTCGTTCTCGGATCAAGTATTCATTGCGATCGGAATCGTCGGCTTAATGTACGCATATGCTCAAGCCGGTGGCGGTCGTATAGTAAGAACGACTCTACTAGCGATGTTAGCAATCATCATCTGTATCTATTTGATCGACGTTATGTCCATTAAGCACGGAGATGAAGCCCAATATTCTGGTGATCCGCAGGGTACGAGTATAGGAGAACGTGAGTTTCATTCGGAGTACGCTCTGGGGTTGCTATCAGAGCAGCCGTTTAGCATCCTCACGGGAATTGGTCCGGGGCGTTATGGCGACTATGCTGTCCGGACCGGTTATTTTCCAAGCACCGTCACGCCACAAGTGACAATTATCGAGTGGCTCGTGGGATATGGGATTTTTGGCGCGCTATTGATTGCTATGTGGCTATGCCGAATTGGTTCTCAGAGTTTAGCAACGTATGGGACGCTTGGTCTGGGAATATTGATTGCCTTGATAGTTGCGAATATGTTCCAGGCGAATTGGCTATGGGAGAGTTGGTTTTTGGCGCTGGCATTCCTAGCTACGGCGAATGGGACGGATTTAGTGTTTAGGAGACAGCTGGCGTGAAGGCCAAGATCACAATCGATGCTAGATGGCTGGTTGGTGGTATCGGTACGTACACTCGTCATCTTTTAGAAGGTCTGCGCAAGAACGGAAATGGATTTGACATTCATGCCATCACGTTCAAACAGCATGCTCTCGCTTTAGGGCAGGTGTGTTCAAGAGTGACAGTCAGTGATATTCCCATTTACACGGTGCATGAACAGTGGGCAATACCACGTGCTGCCAGAGGGTGCGATCTACTGCATGTGCCCCATTACAATGCGCCGCTACTTGGGCGTGGGCCCAAAATAACTTCTATACACGATCTAATCCATATTACTGACCCGACGTACTCTACAAGTTTGAAATCGTGGATTTATGCACAGCCAATCCTCCGAATGGTAGCGCAGAAGTCAGACCATATCATAACGGTCTCGGAGTTTTCGAAAAGACAAATCGTCGAACGGCTCGGTGTAGAAGGCGATAAGGTCAGCGCCATTTATCATGGCGTTAATGGAGAATTCAATGTAACTGACCGAGAGGAAGCGAGAAACGACGTCGCTGAGACTTTTGGAATCAAGGCACCCTATGTGCTCTATGTCGGCAGTCTCAAACCGTACAAGAACGTTTCAACACTTCTGAAAGCGTTTGCAATGTTGGGAGCTCGTTCGGATTTTCCGCACATACTCGTGATCGTCGGAGACAACGGGCCGTTCAAGCGTTCCCTGATGCGGGAGGCCACTAGCTTGGGCGTGGCGGCGAATGCATGCTTCATCTCAGACATTGACCAACACTATTTGCCGAAGATCTATGCGACAGCAGACCTGCTCGTCATGCCTTCACGAATGGAGGGCTTTGGCTTGCCTGTATTAGAAGCTATGGCATGTGGAACGCCTGTGGTGAGTTCGAGCGCTGCGTCTCTGCCGGAGGTGGGTGGCGATGCTGTTCTTTATTTCGACCCTACACAACCCGATCAGTTAGCAGATTTGTTGGCAAAGGTATTAAGTTCTGGTGACCTACGGACCGATTTGAGGGAAAGAGGTCTACAGCGGGCCAAGCATTTCACGTGGGAACAGTCGACGAAAAGACACGTTGAACTCTATCAGAAATTACTAACATAGTAAGTTTTATAGAATTGTGGTTTTTTTGTTCAGCAAAAACCAAGCCTAATCAGTTGAAAGGATTACGTTGCGCGTTGCGATTGTTCATTATTGGTTTATGAGTCGCCGCGGAGGCGAGCGCGTTGTTGAGGCATTGTGTGAGTTGTATCCAAACGCGGATATTTTTACGCTCGTTGCCGAAGAAGAATTCATGTCTCCAGCGCTTCGACAGCACAGACTTACGACTTCATTTCTGCAAAAAATACCTGGACGCCGCCGCTGGCATAGACATGCGCTTCCCCTGTATCCTCTTGCGCTTGAGCAATTTGACTTACGCGACTACGATGTAGTCATTTCGTCCGAATCGGGGCCAGCCAAAGGCGTGCTAACGCGCTCACGGACTTGTCACATCTGCTATTGTCACACGCCGATGCGATATTTATGGGACCTTTACCATGAATATAGAAGCGGAAGTGGGATGGGCATCTTACGCCGTTCGGCATTCCAGCTGGCAACACATTATGCAAGGCTCTGGGACCAGGCGAGTGCCTCAAGGGTCGACCATTTTGTCGCAAATTCATACAATGTAGCGGCCCGAATTCGCAAGTTCTATCGTCGCGAATCGGACGTAATTTATCCGCCGATTGTAGTAGAACAAACAGCGATATCAAATACTATCGGAGACCATTATCTTGTGGTCGGCCAACTCGTTTCTTATAAGCGCGTTGATTTAGCGATTGGCGCGTGCAACAAGCTGGGACGCCATTTGCGAGTCATTGGCGTCGGAGAAGAATATGGGCGGCTTCGTCGCATCGCCGGACCCACTATTGAGTTCCTCGGTGCACTCAGCGACGAGCAAGTTCGCCAGGAATACGCGCAATGCCGTGCGCTGCTGTTTCCGGGCGAAGAGGATTTCGGCATGGTGCCAGTTGAAGCACAAGCCCACGGGAAGCCGGTGATAGCATTCGATGCAGGTGGGGCCACAGAGACCGTCATCGGCGCTAACCGCGGTATCTGTGTGACACCCGAAGTCGCCAGTGGTCTATTTTTTCGTGAGCAGACTGTACACTCGCTCTCTGAAGCGATATTACAATTTGAACTAATCGAACCCTGCTTCTCACCGCGCTTCATTCGGGAACATGCGAAGAATTTTGATAAATCACATTTTCTTCAGAATATGAGCCAATTTGTTTCAGACAGGCTTGACGAAGCTTCCAAACGTAACAAAGTTGAACGGAATCACCGTACTCTTGTAGCTGTTTCCTAGTAATTCAGATATAACTCGCCTGGACAGTATTCGCCTGCGATAAATAAAGGCTAGGCATTCCTATAGAGGACAAGATGACGCGTCGAATAGTAAATTTATTCGAGTTGCTTCTGACACTGGCGCACTTCTGCAACCCCATTGTGGCGTTTGGACTTGCGGGACTTCTTAGATTTCAATCTGGGTATTTTGAACCGGTGCAAGGGGAGTCTGCAGTGGATTACGTACTGTGGATGACAGTGATGACACTCGTGTGGATGATTGTCATCAAGGAGCTACAGCTTAATAGGGTCTCGACGATAATGACATTTCACACCGGTATCAAAATGACTGCTAAAGCGATGTCATATACTATGGGAGTTGTTCTTGCGCTTTTCTTTTTCTATCGCGGAATTCAGTTCCCCAGAATCTTTGTCGTTACGGGTATCAGTCTGATGTTCCTTTTTAGCGTGCTTGTCATTTGTGTGTTCAGAACTATTGCGCTTTCGAGGCGCGGACCGTTTAAAGAGCCTTTGCGAATTGCCATTGTCGGCCATGACGAATATGCTCTGAGAATCGCCCGCCATTTGGAATCCCATCCGTTGTTTCCGGTTGAGGTCTCATGCTTGATCGCGCTCGATGACTTGGCAGAGCGCACCGGCTCAATTCCAATTGTCGATCCGGAACACATAAGCGAACTTGCGGAGACGTATCAATGCAAGGAAGTCTTGGTCGCTCTCCCCATCGAAAAATTTCCGCAATTGAACAAGGTGTTGACCGAGCTGAGGAGCTTGTGCATTCCCGTTCGCATTGTTCTGGACATTGACAACGGTGCGTTTGTTCCAGAGCGTATATTCAATTTCTACGGTTTGCCATTGCTTGACGTTCGCCCTTATCCCCTCGACACCGTCGCGTATGCGGTAGGAAAAAGGGTGTTCGATGTTCTGTTCTCCACTTTGGCTCTCTCACTTGCAGCGCCTTTGATGGCTACGATTGCAATCGCGATAAAACTAACTTCTGAAGGGCCGATATTTTTTCGACAAGAGCGCATCAGTCTGAACGGCAAGCCGTTCCAAATGCTGAAGTTCCGCACCATGTACGTGCAAGATCATCATGTAAGTAACACGTGCCATACGTGTCGGGACGATCAAAGGATCACTCCCATAGGGAGATTTCTTCGAAAGACGAGCTGGGATGAATTTCCTCAATTTGTAAATGTACTTAGGGGCGATATGAGTGTGGTAGGACCTCGTCCGGAGTTAACGTTTTTTGTCCACAAGTTTAGACATGAGATTCCGGCGTACATGGCTCGCCACAACGTTAAGTGCGGTATCACCGGCATGGCACAGGTCAAGGGCTTCCGAGGTAGTGATACGTGCATGAACAAGCGGATTGAACAAGATCTTTATTATCTCCATAACTGGAGCATATATTTGGATTTGAAAATCATTGTTCAGACGCTTTTTAAGGGCTTCGTAAGTAAGAATGCGTACTGATTACCTACTCACATTCAGCATTATTTCATCAACGTGTCGGAGATCGATATCGGAACGATCATTTTTCTATTCAGCTTTGTTGGTCACCGCGCGACGGTGCAGTCGATCTCGTTGAAGGAGGATGCCAGGGCAGCTGGACCGGAGCCGTTTCCAATTTTTACCATTACTGACGTCAGTGTCTTGGATGTGATACCAATAACGTAAGGCCATCCTTTTGGACCAACGCCCGTACATGAAGCCGCATAGTTTGTGTCTTTTTCTGGTCGAAATAGCGTGATTATGCTGATGCATGAAGCGAAGGCGTGCTGAGGCGTCGTACAAGATCCGTTATCCAGCAAGCCGCCATTTGCGTGATTCTGTTCCACGCCGCATCCGCTTGTGGTGAGAAGACCGTTACTATCGGTACAAACCGAGGGGCTTCCAGCAGCAAACGAACCATTTGAGACCACGAGTTGTCCACTCTCTCGTGGAGGGGCAGCCGTGACTGTAGCTCCGAATTTTACATTTCCCTGCGTGTCGACTGCAAAGGTTTCTAATCCATCATACTCGACCGCGAACGGCCAAATATCTTTTCTTCCGCACACCGTGAAACTGCCAAACCCCGTCTTACACGTCGTCGGATCACCCGCCACCACAGAGCTGAAGGATCCGTTGTTGTAAAGCGTGTTCGTCATAACATCGGAACCTGATGCGAGGCTATTTGTACCTCCGCTCCACTGCACGTTGCCCGTGCCCTCTAACTGACGGCCCGTCCCTAAGCTAATCGGTATCCCTACGCCTTCAATGTGAATATTGTAGTTGTTGAAGCACCAGTTGCCGGCACCTGAGTCCAGCCGAATGCCAGTCCCAGTCGAGCCATTGCCATTCACAATAAGGTGAACATTGGCGTAGGTGACGTCAGGGAATTCAGTCGCGACACTACTAATGTTTTTCTGCAAGACAGCCGTTTCGCTTCCAAAAACGTTTATTGCCAGATCGATATCGCCATAGCCGAATGTCACTTCGGTTGTGCCCGTTCTCGGATTGTTTGACGTAATAAACCAGCCGACATTGTTGTTATAAAGCTGCACGTGATAAAAGTGAGGCCTTTCAGAGAAATGGTCAAGAGCATCAGCCCACAAGCCGGCGGACACTGTATTAGGCAGCGCGCTCGAAAAATTGCGGACATCGACGTTCCGGAGTGAGAACGAATTGACGTCGTAGTAGTGGATTCCACAGGCGCCTTGGCTGTTTGCACCGTCGATCGTTAAGTCGGAGAGTTCGAGTCCTCCCTCACCTCCGGAGTTAAACGGAAGCGCGGTCCAGGAAAATGCACACCCAGAACCGGTGTACCTCATATAAGTAGCCACGGCTCCCTGACCTTCAATTTGCACAAATGGGGAGCTTACCGACACAGTGGTTTTCTGATAATAAGAACCATTTGGCAAAACGATTGTTCCACAATGATCCCAAGCCTGTGAAAATTCTGGAACAAAGCAGCTTGGAAGATCGGCAACCGCAGCATTAATTCCGACTCCGATGTCAGGTGAGCAGGAATACTTATTGCAGTCAACATACTCAATTCGGTTGACTTGATATGCGGCTAGCGAGTTTTGGCCATTTGTAGCCGTCAGATTGCCCGAAATGGTCATGTCCCTTCTATTCGCTGAGATGGAATCGGATACAACATTTGGTGAAGGTCCTTGCAAAGAAGGCCCATTGTTTTGCGCAAAGGAGCTGACACCTGTTGCGCTCGTCTCGCCATGTTGTGGCGTATCGCTCGCGAGGATCGTGTCACTTGTGGGCGCCGGTCCACTCAGAGCCAAGACTCTCATCTCAGAACCCCGGGCCGCCGTGCTTGCCGAGGTCAAATTCAACGAACCATAAATGGGAGTTCGATGGAAGACAATCACGTGATTACCATTCGTGACAACCTTCGACCACGCAACATACGAAGTACCCATTGGGCCTGTGGCGATTTGTGGCGGTCCGTTACTGCCACCCGCGAAGGTTTCGATCTGGGAAAACGTTGCGCCTCGATCGGTGGAATGGAGAAGGACAAGGCTAGATTTATTTTCAGCGTTTGGGGAATCGACTAGCGCGACTCGGATGCCGTTGGTTGAGTCCGAATACAATTGAGGATATGCGGCCGTCGCCGCTGAACTTGCAATTATTGCACCCAGCGAAAAGACGCCCGCGACATAGCGCGCAAAACGAACTAGGGATCGGCCATTGCCGTTCAGTTCTTGCCACACGAGATCCGCGCCCCCTGAAGTATCAAGCGCTAATTGAGCATCTCCGTTCGTCGTCTCGGTGACCGGTTCACCGAAGGTAGCGCCCCCATCGCTCGAGTGAATATATACGAAGGAATCAGATACAGCCTCAGCGTGCGCCATCCACAAAATATTGATGTCCGACGGAGAAGCTGCTTCGATCCGCGGATTAGCAACGCTTATGCCCACGCGTGCGATAGAAACGTCGGTCGCGGGCAAAAAAGAGAACCCTTCATTTGATGACGCCGTAAAGAAAACATTCGATGTTTGAGTTCGCTCGTCAGCTTCGGTCCATACAATGTAAACGTTCCGAACTGAGTCAACCGCAATATCCGGACCGGCTGCGCTTTGCGTCAGCGATAATTGGATAGGAGTGGAGAACGTCCAGCCCTCATCATATGAGCGATCACACAGCAGCGCACCTTTGTCAATCCACGCCAACTCGATGACGCCTGCGGAATCAACCGCCAGGGCCGGCTTGACGCCTTCCGAGATAGCGCGAGGTACTGAAAATGTGGCGGCATTGTCCGTAGAGCGGCTAAAAAAAATGTGGTGCGCACCCAGAGTATCTTCGCTCCAGACGATAAAGATGTTTCCAGCAGGATCAATTACTATGTGTTCGGAATCCACAGTGCTCTCTGGATCATTCGAAATATTCAGAGGAGCTGAGAAGGTTCGACCCGCATCCGACGAGCGGCTAAAGAACAGTGCGCGCGTGCTGGCGGCTCCCTGGAGCCATACGACGTTAACATCTCCCCTTGAATCGCTGGCAATCTGCGGAGCGACGGCGTTGCCATTCTCACCGGAAATAATTAGGGGTATATCAAAAGCCTGAGCGCATAAATTAGATTGTGAGAAGACGAAAATGACTGCGGATATGATCGCGAAACGGCAGCTAAACTGACAAACTACACCCTTTCTCTGGAACACGGCACTCCCCTGCGCCTGCTCGGCTTAGCTGAAGACTGACTTGGATGTTTGATCGGTGTGGCGACTATGGGTTCGGTGGCATCTTATAAGCGGCCAAGGACTGGGTTGTGCCGCTCACAATGTATTTGGAGTCGGTTATGGGAACAATCCAGCGGAGTTCCTAAATGGGAAAGTCAGATTGTGCAGAAAGCGTATCGGCGAACTCCTTACGCTAGGCGGCGAGCGTTTGGAAACCTCCCTACAGCGGCTCAGGCCACGTCTGAGGTTACCGTCAATGTCTTCCCTTATGAGTGCGGCGCGCTTAAGTCTGATCTCTTCAAAGAAAAATTCGACGGCCCGCTCAAAAATCGTGCAGGTGTATCCGCTTATGGCATGCAGCGCAGAACGTAATTAGATTTTGTTCACTATCCCCACCTTGCGCGCTTCTGCGGCAAATGTGATGGACCTGCAGGTTCTCTGAAACTCCGCAGTTCTGGCACTTCCAGCCGTCGCGTTTGAGTACAGTTTGGCAAAGCGCCTTGTAAGATGCGGGATCGAGCCGAAACCTACCCACTCTTTTTTGCAAACTCACGACGCCTTCCTTAGCCGGTCCACAAACAGGCCTTTCTGCGCAATAGGCAGCAGATCGA
>Ga0134126_10004694_pt1 | contig 17103 bp, 9 predicted proteins | sample KB31752_FD_96881 | JGI IMG/M metagenome (GOLD analysis project Ga0134126, IMG submission 96881) | Terrestrial soil microbial communities with excess Nitrogen fertilizer from Kellogg Biological Station, Michigan, USA - KB3-175-2 | ecosystem: Environmental > Terrestrial > Soil > Unclassified ...
CAGTCCATGTGCGCCCGCACGAAATAGGCGCATCCGCGCGAAGATCGCCGGTACTCCTTGATCAGCGGCCTGATCCCGCGCCTGTGGTGGTGCCAGCCAAATAGGTCCTCGCTGACAAGGACGGAATAGCCAGCGCTAGCCACCCGCCAGAACCATTCGTAATCCTCATAGCTGCCGTGGGACCAGGACGCGTCGATCGGGCACCCGGCATACATATCCGGCGTGAACAAGGTGTTCGCGGTGATCGGCGGCTTCAGCCCGCCGGCGCCGAAGTTGGCCTTGGTCACCACGTACGACGCGTCGATCCTCGGCGTCTTCGCGCCGAGCCTGGTGCTGTCGGTATACCGGCCCCAGTACGTGTCGTGGATCGAGCGCATGCCGCCGGTCACGCAGTTCGCTCCGCTGCTCTCCAGTGCGGTTACGGCCCGGCCCATCCAGTCGGGCGGCAGCACGATGTCGCTGTCAACCAGCGAGATCAGATCACCGGTCGCGCCCCTGATCCCCGCGTTGCGCTTGAAATTGGCGTCACGCAGCCCAGGAGGGGTCTCGATTTCCATCGTCACCAGCCGGCGATCGTCGATGCCCGTCAATCCCTCCCAGGTGCTGTCACCGGGCGAGCCCACCAAGATGATCTGCGCCAGTCCTTGATAGTCCTGGGCGAGCAGCGACCGCACCGCGGCACCGATCGTGCTTTCGTTGGCCCGGCAGGGGATCACGACGCTGACCCGCGGGCACGCCGCCCGCGGTGAGGTCGTCTTGGGCGGGGCAGGCTCGGGCGGCGCGTCGAGCGACACCACCGCTTCCGGCGGCGACTCCTTGACCCGTCCGGCCAGCCGACTGCCGGCGGGCACGAATACGAAGCGGTCGCCAGCTACATAGTTGATCACCGTGAACACCGCCGTCAGCACGATGTTCGCGACCAGGTAGTTCATGCCAAGCCACAGCAAGCCCCAGTACATCGCCAGGTTCAGCGCCACGGTTACCGTCTTCTGCGCGTTGAACCGAGCGAAAGCCAGCAGCAACGGGGTGTCGCGGTCACGCCAGGTCAGCCACCGGTTGAGGGCGAAGCTCGTCTCGATCGAGAGCACAGCCTGCGCGAGGTAGGACACCACTGGCGCGACGCGCAAGCCGCTCGTCAGCCAGGCCTGCAGCCCGAATCCGAGCAGGAATACGAATCCGCCAATCGCGCTGAACAGCAGAAAGCGCGACCCGTCGAATACGCGAGGCAGCATCGAATGCTTCGGTGCCGCGTGCCGCCCGCCCGACCGCTGGGCTGGGCGTGAGCCGGAGAGTTGCTCGGCGACTCGTGCACCGACCCGCCGGACGCCGGCTAGGTCGGATACCACCACCGCGGGCAGCGGCAGCGTCGCGACCAGCTGGCCGGAAGTCGGCCAGTCCTGCTGGTTAGTCATGGCCAGCAGACCCGCGATCGCGTTGTCCATCGATAGCTTGGCCTGGCCTGCGGCCTGCCTGGGCACAAGCTCCCCCAGCGATTCAAGGAACCTCCGGTCTCAGCGTCGCGAATGCGACTTAGGTAACTTAATGGGATCGACGGCTCAGATCACAAGCTGTGGGGCATGTGCCCCCCAAGGTGTCAGACGTTATCACGGCCGTCTAGGTTTACAGGGCGCTAGTTGGTCGATTCAGTAACCAGATCGTTACGGGCAGGCATCGGCGCTCGGATGAGCATCTTCGACCCGGTGCTCACCAAGCGAAACGCTTGACAAGATACCGCCTGAAGATGATCGAGATAGCGCGATCGCGAGTATCGCTAAACCAATACCGGTGTGAATATCGCCATACATAACTGCTCCAGTGATTGGCTATCAATATCTCGGCGGCTTCTTGACTATTGGCCCGTCTGTCATCGTGCTTCGTAACCAAGACGCGTGAGCACGCCGCAGGGTTTACACGCGGCGCCAGGCACCTTCCGCCACGGTCGCGACCTCTGCTCGGCTCGTAAGCCGGCGTCAGCTCGATGCATACTGGGTTGGTGACCGCTGCTCGCCGGGACTCCGGCGCAGATCGGAGGTCGGGGGGCATGTCAGGTAGGGCGGCAAGGAATGAGCCCGCGGAGCCGGCTGACGCCGCGCTGCGGGCCAGGCAGGCGCAGGGCCTGACGGCGCTGCTCGCGATCGCCGTGCACACTTCACTCGCCGTGTCGCAGGCATCGACCTCGCTGGTGTCAGCCGCGCCAGCCCAACCGCAGGTCGCGGGGGCGAGGCGGGAGCCACCGCCGACAGCCGGAGATCAAGCGGCACAAGGGCCCATCGGTGCGCTGCGAGCCAGGCTCGGCACCGATCATATGGTGCGCAATTCGCTGTACCTGATCATCAGTTCCGGGGTCCAGGCTGGGCTTGGCTTCGCGTTCTGGATCGTGGCGGCCCGGCTGTTCAGCACCGCGGACGTGGGCAGGGCAAGCTCCCTCATCTCCGCGACGGTCGTGATCGCGTATCTCGCCCTGCTCGGGCTTAATAGCACTCTCGTCAGGTACCTGCCGACCGCCCCAGATGCGGACTCGCTGATCAGCGCCGGCCTGATGCTCGTCGCCGCGTGCGGAGCCGTGATCGGGCTGCTCTACGTGCTTGCGACCCCGATCATCGCGCCGCGCCTTGACTTCATCGAGCATCACGCGCTTTTCGCGATCGGATTTGTCGTGCTGACCGCGGCGGCGAGCGTCAACCTGCTGACCGACTCGGTGTTCGTCGCGTCGCGAAGAGCGGGCTTGTGCGCGCTGACCGATGGCGCGATTGGCGGCACGTGCAAGATAGTCAGCGCGGTGGCGCTGGCCGGCGCGGGGGCGTACGGCGTGTTCGCCGCGTCGACCGGCGCGTTCGCCGCGTCGGCGCTTGTCAGCATCGCGCTGATCGTCATCGTGCTCCGCTGTCGGCCGGCCCTGCGCAACCCGTTCGCTACGCTGATGCCGCTGCTCAGGTTCTCGGCGGCCAACTACGTGGCGAACATACTGAACCTGCTGCCTGTCCTGGTCGTCCCGCTCATCGTCCTTGACCGGCTCGGCGCTCGTGACGCCGCTTACTACTTCGTCGCGTTCCAGATCGCGACGCTGCTGTACTCGGCGGCGTACGCCGTCGGCCAGGCCTTTCTGGCCGAGGGTTCGTATGCGGGCACCAATCGCCGCGAGTTGTTCAAGCGCAGCAGGCGCATCCTCGTCGCGCTGTACCTGCCTGCCGTGATCGTTGTCATTCTCGCGGCGCGCTGGGTCATGCTGGTGTTCGGCGCGAAGTACAGCCAGTTCGGCACTTCGTCGTTGATACTGCTCGCCGTCGCCGCCATTCCGATCGCGGCGTGCAATTGGTCGTGGACAGTGCTGCGCCTTTCTGGGCGGCTGACGGCCATCGTGGCGAGCAGCGTCGTCTATACGGTCGCTATCTGCGCCCTGGCCTGGATACTCGCGCCTGGCGGCCTTGCATTCCTGAGCGCGGCCTGGCCGATCGGCGCGCTCGCTGCCGCGCTAGTAGCGACCCTGACCGTGGCGCTATGCCCGGCCAAGGCCCCATCGCACGCCGCCAGCCGACGCGGAGCGCGGGCTGGGCGGCGTCGAGAGGCCGCGGCTAATTGATCGCTAGACATTGCGTGCAGGAATAGGAGATCAGGTTGGGCAAGGTCGCCGTGACGTCGAGTGCCGCGCCCGATTCCGCGTCGTTCAGCACCTTGACCGTGACCTCGAGCGTGGTTGAGCTGTCGACCTGCACCGACTGGACGACAACCTGCGAACCCGAAATGATCACGTTGGGCGGGGATGTGAACCCGGCGCCGCCGGTGGCGGTCAGCATCAGCGTCACGGTCGTGTTCTTGCTGACGTCGCCAGGCGAGACGCCGAGCGGAGCGGTCTGCGTGCTCTTCGTTACCGCGTAAGCGGTCAGCGGCAGGGCGGCGGAGTCGTCACCGATCAGCAGGTCGGTGCCGTCCCAGACCGGCTGAGCGAAGAGACCCTGGGGGTCGGTGCTGATGAACTTCAAGATCTTTCCCGTGGCCGCCGACAGCAAGTAGACGCCGGTCGGGCCGTGGCCGGCGTCAAACGGAGAGAACAGTACGGGCGCAGCGACGACGCCGGCGCCGTCCTCTGACGGGCTGCCGACGATCCACCCGTCCAGGCCGGTCTGCCAGATCGGCTTGCCTGTCGTCGGGTTGAGCGCCTGCACGGACCCGTCGTAGGTCGCGCCGTTGATGGTGACCTGACTGCCGCCGCCCTCGATCAGGTACTTGCCGTTCCAGATCGCCGCGGCATCGCACTCGTTGGACAGTTCTCCGCTTGTGGGAATGCCCATCTTGCGCGTCCACAGCGGGCCCGCGCTCATGTCATTGGCCCGCAACGCGTAGTAGATGCCGTCCTTGTTGCAGGCGCCGACCATCGTCGTGGCGACCCCGTCAGGGTAGGCGGTGAACACCGTTGGCGAGGCGCCGAAGTCCGAGTCGCCGAACGCCTGCTTCTGCGGCGCTTCCCAGGTGCCGAGTAGCTTCAGCGTGTTTCCGTCGAGGACGTTGATCGACTCGGAGTCCGGGATGTTGTTGTCATTCTGTGCGTTGCCTGTGGTGGCCGCGACGTCGCCGTTCGGCAGGACGACCACGCTGCCCCAGACGCTCGCGCCCACCACCGATGGCGGCAGCGAGTCCCAGTAGGCGATCTTGTTGCCGGTGTGCTGGTTGAAGGACAGCACGCCGGCCTTCACCAGCGGTACGTCGCAATTGGACGCGATGCCGATGTACACCTTGCCGTTGGCGACCGTGGGCGAGCCCCAGGCGTAGAAGTTGTCGATGGACGTCGACGGGATGCCGACCACCGACTTCCACAGGACGTCACCGGTCGCCGCGTCGAGTGCGTAAAGGTGGCCGTCGGGCGCGTTGATGTAGACGACCGGCTTGCCGGTGACCGGGTCGGTTGCCACCGTGGCCGTTGAGATGATGCCGAATCCGGCGCTACCGCAGGTATTGCCGAGCTCGACGCCGAGGAATACCGGGTTCGGCCAGACCTGCTGCCCCGTCTTCTCGTTGATGGCCTCCATGTAACCGTCTTCGAGGCCGACGTAAATGACGCCCTTATAGGCGATGGGGCTCGCGTCGTCGGTCGTGGTTCCGCCGGCATCTGAGCTCGGCAAGGTCGGTGGCGGCAGCCACTGCCAGATCGGCCGGAGGTTCGCCATCGAGGCGCTGCTGATCGAGGTGGCGGCCGGGTTGTACGAAGAGTGGCTGGCGCCGCCGAGATAAGCCGACCAGTCGGGCGTGTAGTAGGTGTAGATAGCGGCGGCGCGGTACCGGCTGACGGGACCGGATGGGTTCTTGACCGTGACGGTGACGGTCTGTGACGAGCTTGATGAGGGCAGCGCCGGTATCGTCGCCGTGATCTTGGTCGCGGAGACGACCGTGACGTGCGGGGACTTCACCGCTCCGAACGAGACGGTCGCCCTGGCCGCGAAGTTGCCGCCGTGGATGACGACTGTGCGGCCGCCGTTGGCCGGCCCGATCGAAGACCCGAGCGTGGTCACCACGGGAACGCGGGAGGCCGGGTCGACCGCGCCGATCGCGCAGCCGACCGCCTCGGCGCTCTTGTCGCCGCGTTGATCGGGTATCGGGCAAAGGCGCACCGAGTGGTTGCCAGGGTCGATCTGCGCCACGGCCGGGTTGGGGATCTGCTCGAGCGCCGGGCTGGCCGAGGCCGGCGCCATCGTGGCCGTCGGCCCGCCCGCACGCGCCAGCGGCCTTAGGTTCGGGTGGACCCCGACCAGGTCGGTGTTGCCGAGGCTGAAGCCGCAGTTGGAGCGCGTGTTGTCGGTCAGGTTGTAACCGGCATCGGTGATGGCCCTGCTGCAGCTAGCCTTCGATCCGGCCAGGATGCTGCCGGCCATCTGCACCGAGCCGCTGAGCCTGCTGATCGCCGACTTGCCGAGGTTATTGTCGATGGTCGAGTCGAGTATGACCACGGTGCCGGCGCCACCCGCGTCGCCGGTGTCGAATACGGACCCCTGGTCGCTGGCCTTGTCGGCGTGGAACGTCGAGGTCCGCACGGTCACCGTGCCGTTGCCGCGCTCGCCGTTGTCGATCGCGCCGCCGTGGACCGCGCTGTCGGCGGAGAACGTGGAGCTGGTGACGGTCAGCGTGCCGACACCGTCGGAGTCGGCGTTGTCGATCGCGCCGCCGAACTTGGCGCTGTCACCGGAGAACGTCGAACCGGTCACGGTCAGCGTGCCGTGCCCGCTGTCGGCGTTGTCGATCGCACCGCCGTGGTCGGAAGCGCTGTCGCGGGAGAACGTCGAGCGGGCGATGGTAGCCGTTCCCGTTCCGCCGTTGCCGTTGTCGATCGCACCGCCGCGCTGGCTGTGATCGCGGGTAAATACGGAATCGGTGACGACCAGCCGGCCGCTCCCGGCGACCTGGGCGATGACCGAACCATTGTCGATGGCGCCGCCGAAGAAGTCGGACCGGTCGCCCGTGAAGGCCGAGTGATTCACCGCCAGCCGCGCGCCCTTTGCGACCACGACGCCGCCTCCGACCTCGGCCGAGCAGTTGGTGATCGTGACGCCGGTCAGGTTCACCGCGCCCATGTCATCGATGCCGCCACCACCATGCCGGCTGGCATTGCGCCCGCCGGTGATAGTGACCGACCGCACGTTCGCGACGACGCGGGCGCGCACGGTCAGCACGGGGCCGTGGCACGTCGTAGTCGGGCACCTGACCTTTCCCGCGGCGTCTCCGTTGATGACCGGGCCACCCGCCCCAGGCGCCGGCCTGATCGTGACCGGCTTGCCCGCCGACGTATGGCGGGTGCCGATCACGAAGTTCCCGTAGTACGCGCCGGCTTTGCCGCCCGTGGCGAGCAGGACGCTGCCTCCCGGCTTGACCAGGCTAAGCGCCTGGGTCAGGCTGCACTCCCGGCCGCGCTGAGCTGTCTTCGGGCAGCTACGCGGCGATCGCGCAGCTCCGGCCGCGTAGGCGTAGAGGCTCCGCGCTGACGCTGCCGACACCACGCTGCCGAGCGCGGCGGATTCGCCAGGAAGTGTGCAGGTCGCGACCGCGAGAGCGGCGGTGACCAGCGGCGCGGCCAGCCGATAGCCTCGCGATCGTCGTGAATGGCCGTAGGCTCGCATCATTGGACGCGCTTCCCCCAAGGTAGAACGCCTGACCTAACCCGTGGGATCTTAGGGCACGAACCTTGTCTCATGGGCATATTCCCCGCCAACTGCCGCCGTCGGCCGACAGGTCATCGCGAGAACGTCGCTCGTGCGCCCGGCCAGGGAGTCCCAGTCAAACTCGGCCCGCGCCCTGGTCGCCGCCGCGTCGCCGAGGCGCCGAGCGAGCGCGGCGTCGTTTAGCACCCGAGCGAGCGCCCGTTCCAGGTCACGGGCGTCTCCCGGCGCCACAAGGAGGCCGGTCTCGTTGTCCTTGACGGCATAGGGCACACCGCCGATCCTCGAGCCGATGACGGGGGTGCCTACGGCGCCAGCTTCCACATACACCATGCCGAAGCCCTCGGTGCGGCTCGTCGATGGCATGGTGAACACGCTGGCCAGCTTGTAGTACTGGGCGAGCTCGTCGTGCCCGACGTAGCCAGCGAAGTCAACATGGTCGCCCACGCCGGCCGCGACGGCGTATTGGCGGTACATATCGATCCCATCGCCCGCGCCAGCGACGATAAGGCGCAGGTCCGGGCTTGCCTCGCGAATACGCCCGAATGCCCTGATCAGTATGTCAAGCCCTTTGTATTGCTGCGATTTGTTCAAAGAGCCCACGAACAATATCACTCGTTCGCCCGCATACCGAGCCGCCAGGTCGGCCGCTATCTGAACGTCGGGATTGAATACCGTTAGATCGACGCCCGGCGACACCACACTGACCTTGCTCTCATACTCGCGCAGGTAGCGTGACTCACGCAGGTAATGGTCAGACGTGGCGATGATACGGGTACTGCGGCGCAGCGTTCTGTCGATGAGCGTGCGCTGCAGCGTCGCCACCGCAAGCTTCCCGAGCAGCGCGTCCTTGACGACGTCGTTGTGGTAGGTCAGGACGAACGGCGTCGGTACGCTGGCCCGCTGTGCCATATCCGCTAGGTAAGGAACCGGCGTGTGCGCGTCGATGACATCCGGGCGCTCCTCATCGAAGATACGCGCCAGGCGGCGGCGCCAGCGAAAGCCTACGGGGGTATTGGATACGGTCAGCGCGATAGGCAGCCGATATACCGGCAGGCCAGCTATTAGCTGTCGGCCGGTCTCTTCGCTCCCGGTGGTTACGACGACCACCTGCCAGCCGAGCGTGACCAGCCGGGTAGCGATATTGAGCGTGTAGGTCTCGACCCCGCCGATCCGAGGGTGGAAATGCGGAGCGACGATTATGACCTTCATGGCCGCCTGGACTCGGCGTAGGCGCTGACGTAGGCGTCCATCGTGGCGGCCATGCTGTAGCCCTTCGCGCGGTCGAGCGCGCCGCGTGACAGCTTTTCGTACAGGCCATCCTCGGCCACCAGACGATAGATGGCGCCGGCGAAGCTTTGCTCGTCGAGATCGGCGAGCAGGCCGCTTGTGCCATCGGCCACGATCGTGCGCACGCACCTGACGTTGCTGGCGATCACCGGCACGCCCTTGCTCATGGCCTCGAGCATGACTTGCCCGAACGTCTCGCGCGTTGACGGCAAGACCAGCGCGTCAACCGATTCGTACAGGCGCTCGAAGTCATGGCCGTGAACGAAGCCGAGCAGGTACACGTGCTCGTGCAGCGATAGTTCCGATATCAGCCGCCGCACCAGCTGCATCTCCTCGCCGTCGCCGGCGATATCGAGGTGCACGGGAAGGGCGTAGGTGTCAAGGAAGCGGCGCAGCGACCGCAGCAGCAACGGCACGTTCTTCTGCCTGGCGACCCGACCGGCGAAGAGCAGCCGGAACGGCTCGTGCGGCGCGGTTCTGTGCGTCTTCACTGGAGTCAGGGTGGTCGCGTTAGGTATTACCCTGATCTTCTCCCTGGCGACCCCGTACTTGTCGGTCACCAGCGGAATGTCATCGGGCGTCAGCACGATGACGAGCGCCGCGCCCCGGTAGACCCACGTCAGCATCGTCCGCTGATACCCACGCAGCAGCGCGTCCCTGAACCTCGTGTGCCCCTCCGTGTCGAGCGCCATCCGCACCACGTACGGCATCTTGCGCAGCTTGCAGACCAATGCCGCGATCTCTGGGCTAAAGGCCAGCGCCGCTTCCAGGTGCACGACGCTGTCCTTGGGCACCTTCGCCAGGGCGGCGGCCAGCGAGAAAATGATCGGGGTATGAGCTATCTCCCGGCTCCGCAGGTAACGCACGGTCAGCTGCCCGCCGGCGGGTTTCCTTTCCGCCACCGTGTGCGGGTGGGTCAGCCCTGACGACGTCAGGGTCATGGCGTCCCAGCCGGAGTTCGCCAGCCAGTCGGCTCGGTCCCTGGCCCGCATCTCCATCCCGCCCACGTATGGCGGGCTGTAATGCGGGACAATCTGAACGAGCCGATTCATTGATCGCAGACCTCCGTGCGCGGGGTTCCGTTGGGGGTCGTCCGCCCTGGCTGGCACCCCTGGGCCGATGCGGCCATGATGACAGATGGGGCAGGTAGTCGCCGGCCACTTCACGCCGTCGTTTCTGGACGTACAGTAGTTGCTCCAGGCCCCGTCCCTCATTTCGGTGGCCACCAAGACGGAGGCACGGAAATTTTCCGCACGAGCTCGGGCGAGCGACGGTGGTGGCCGGCGCTCGGCGCCATCGCGGCGATCGCGGTGGCCGTCAGCCTGCTGCTGCCGGCCGGCCGCCACCAGTGGGCTCTGTCGATCTTCCGGCAGCCGGCTCATTACACCGTCCTGGCGTTCAAGGACGCATCGGGATTGCCGACGACCGGGATCAGCGGCAGCGCGATACCGGTCTCGTTCACCGTCGGCAACCAGGAGGGCCGGACGCTGACCTACAGATACGTCGTGCGCGAAGCCGATCCGCTGGACTTCTCGGCCACAATGGCGACCGCGGCCCGCAGGCTAGGACCAGGCCGGACATGGACGGTGTCGGTCGACGTCAAGCTGAGGTGCAGCCTGGTACCGCCGTGCCGCATCCAGGTCTCAGTTCCCGGGCACCCTGAGCGCATCGACTTCCTTGTCATACTCAAGCACGCCGCGCGCAAGCACAAGGCCAGAAAGTCGTCACGCTCAGCTAGCAGGCATCATGTACGACGAACGTGAGATCGTGGCAACGGACTTTCCCGACGCGGGCATCGATGTAACGGAACGCTGGCGCGACGTCTCCTGGCGCGACTTTCCTCGTATCGAGTTCTCGTGGGCCTTGGCGGCAAGCGCGTGCCTGGTGGTGATACTCAACGTATCCGTCATCGCCGGGCTGGCGCTGCCGCCATTCATCGGCCCTGCGCTCGGCTTCTGGTTCCTCGTGGTTCAGCCGGTCTACGTGCTGTGCAGGACATCGCTTTGGGGCCAGATGTCCATCGCCGAGCGGGTCGGCCTGAGCCTGACCTCGGTACTGCTTTACCTGATGCTCGCCGGGCTCGCCGCCGACGTGATGCTGCCGGTCGTGGGCCTTCGGCGCCCGCTCGACCCGATACCCGTTCTCGCTCTCGCCGACATCGCGACGGTCGGCGTCTTCCTGCTCCAACGGCGCTATCCGGCGCAGCGCGCGGCCAGCATCAGCATCGCCTCGGTCACGCGGGAGGAGACCCGCACGCTGATCGCCGCGGCTGCTTGTGTCGTTCTCGCGGTACTCGGCGCCAACCGGCTGAACAACGGTGCTGGCGATCAGCTGAGCCTGGCCGCGCTTGTGACGGCGGTCCTGACGCTTGTGTTCCTCCTGATCTGGCGGCACGAGATCAGGGAAACGACCACGAATATCGTGCTCTACTTGCTGTCGCTCAGCTTGCTGCTAATGACCTCGCTCAGGGGCTGGTTCGTCACCGGGCACGACATCCAAACCGAATACCAGGTTTTTCAGCTCACCATGGCCCATGGCCGGTGGGACATCGCGAATTTCCACAACGCGTACAACGCCTGCCTGTCCATCACGATCTTGCCGACCGAGCTAGCGCGGGTCATCGGCGTCGCTAACCCCTATATATACAAGGTGTTCTTCCAGCTCATCTTCGCGGCCTGTCCGGTACTCGTGTACACGATCGCCCGCCGCTACTGGCCGGTATCGGTGGCCATGCTGGCCAGCATCTTCTTCATCAGCTTCCCCACCTTCCTGGCCGACATGCCGTTCATAAACCGCCAGGAAATCGCGCTGATCTTCGTGGCTGTCGCGGTACTCGCGGTGACCAATGAGACGTGGAGCCCGCGAAGACGCTCGATCACTTTGATCGTGGCGTGCCTGGGCGTAGAGGTATCGCACTACTCGAGCATGTACATATTTCTCGGAACCATGCTCGTTGCCTGGATCATGCAGGCGACCATGCGCCTGCGCCACCGGACTCACCGCAGCCGGGCAGCCCACGCGGTGCCGCCGCCTTGGGCGCAGGCAGCGTCGACTATCGAGGTCCGTTCCTTGCTCGCGGTCTGCGCTCTCACCTTCGCTTGGGGCTATCTGGCCACCCAGTCAGCCGGTGCGGTACTGACCGACGCCGAGTCGGCGATCTCCGGCTTGCTTGGCCACCAGGTCGGTGCCCGATCGAACAATGTCGGGTACAGCCTGCTGTTCTGGCGGACCCCGTCCAACCAGCAAGTGCTCGACGATTACACCAACGCCGCGCTCAAGCTGAGACAAGCCACGCTGCGAGATACCACCTACATAGCGCCGCCCGGCGTCGCGTCCGCTTACAACCTTCGAGCCGTGCCTGAGCCACTGCTCCCGCTCACCACCGCTGGCCGACTGCTCTCCGATGTGGGTGTCCCGGTCGCTGGCCTCAACACCGTCATACGACTGACCGCTGCTCAGATCGAGCAGCTTTTTGTCGGCGCTGGCATCATCGCGCTGCTGCTTGCGCGCTGGATCAGGAAACGGGTGGGCTGGGAATTCTTCTGCATCGCCGTCGGCAGCGTGGTGGTGCTCGCCGTTGTGACGATCGTGCCTGATCTTTCGGTCGACTACGGAGTGCTGCGGGTATTCCAGCAGGCGTTGATCATCATCGCTCCCGTCCTGGTAACCGGAGCTATCGCGATATTCAAGCCGCTTGGAGACGCGCGGGCGGCGTGGCCAGCGGCAGCCGTCTGCCTAGGTATATTCGTCTCGACAACCGGCCTGCTGCCGCAGGTGCTTGGCGGCTATCCCGCTCAGCTCAGCCTCAATAACAGCGGTCAATATTATAACAACTATTATATGGATTCACAGGACGTAGCGGGGGTGGCCTGGCTGTCAGGCCAAAGTGGCGTGCTCCCTTCCGGGATCCAGGCAACCCATTTCTCGAATAGGTTCTTGTTCACGTCGCCATCGGCGGTTACCGGGCAGCAGTTCATCGAGGATGCCGTTCCTGCCCTGCTACGCCAGCATGCGTGGGTCATTCTTGACAACTCGATACTTCACACCGGCCTGGCCACCGCTTCTTACGATGGCGACCTTATACCATACAGATATCCGACCGGAGTACTGAGAACTAACAAGAACCTGGTCTATGACAATGGCGCCATGGAGATATATCGATAACGAGCGCGGCAGCGCCCGCCAACGACACCGGCCGGCTGGCTCCAACGGACGCCGAGCGCCATGCGACTTTCCAAATACTTTGCCCCAATACGCGAAAGACCTACGGCGCGGCTCCGTTTCCTTGTTATTCTTGACAGATGCGGAGGCAGACACTAGGCCGACAGGTGTTCGTGCCGGTCACGGTCGTGGCACTCGGCGGTCTCATCGCCGCTAGCCTGCTCTGGCACAGCAAGAGCGGAGCGGAGGCAGGGCAGGACACCAACGTTTCCCGGCCGGTCGTCCGCCCTCACCCGGTCAGCTTCGGCGTCTCCGACCCAAAGCTGATCCACCAGGCCAGTCGGGCCCAGGCCAGGCAGCTCGCCAGAATGCGATCCATCGGGATCACCTCCATCAGGCTGGACGCGAACTGGGACTGGGTACAGTTCAGCGGGCCGCAGTCGTTCTACTGGACGCAGCTCGACAGCGAAATCCACGCTGCCCGGGCCGCCAAGATCAACGTTGACCTGGTGATAGACGGCTGTCCTCCCTGGGCCGCCCTGCCTGGCACCAGCAACGACTCAGCCCCGCGCCCGGCTTCCGCTGTGCAGTTCGCCGGCTGGGCCGCTGACGTCGCTCTCAGATATGGGCCGCTAGGCGTCAAGGATTACGAGATCTGGAACGAGCCGAACGACACGAAGTTCTGGCAGCCGGCCGCCAATCCGACGTTCTACACGAGAATGCTCAAGTACTCCTATCGGGCTATCAAGCGCGTCGAGCGATCGGCGTTCGTCATCGCCGGCGGCCTGGCTCCGGTCACAACGCACCGCGGCAGCATCAGCTCGATCGCCTTCCTTCGCGCCATGTACGCCCACGGCGCGAAGGGTTTCTTCGACGCGGTCGCCCTTCATCCGTACAGCTTCCCCGCCCTGCCAGGCACCTACGAATCATGGTCGGCATGGTCCCAGATGTCAGCGACCAATCCGTCGATCAGGAGCGTGATGAGGAATCACGGGGATTGGCGCAAGCCGATCTGGATCACCGAGTTCGGCGCCCCATCGAACGGACCGAGCGGCGTCGGCGCCAGCGGCCAGGCAGCGGAACTCAGGCAGGCGATCGCGATCTCGAAGACGACAAGGTGGATCGGCGCGCTCTTCGTGTACACCTGGCAAGACGGCGGCACGGACACGAGGACCAATGCCGATTGGTTCGGCCTGCTGACCAGCCTCAACCGAGCCAAGCCCGCCTTCTACGCCGTCAAGCGAGCCATCGCCAGGAAACCCTAACCCGGTCCAACCCCCCGGCGTCGCCGCTCCGGAGGGCGACCCAGCCGCGCAGCTACCCCAAATCGCCCAAACCATGGCAATCCACTAGTCCAAGCCACGCATGCACCGCGATGGATACGGCAACTCATCAGGGAAACCGGGTGTGAAACCCCAACTCCATCGCCCACCCCCGACGCAGGCGCCCGGTCGATTGCCAGACATACGTCCGTTTCCGTGGTCGATGCCTGGGTCGACTTCGGCCTTGGCTCGGTCAGGCTTCCTTGCCGGCCGCGACGCTGGCCACTACCGCGCCGCCGAAGTTCGTTTCCGCGTCTGGTCGGGTCGGCACGTTGCGGGTCGGCGGCCTGAACATGATCATGCTCAGGAAGAACGCGTCGAACCAGAGCTTGCCGCCTAGAACCAGGCTGACGAGGCCAAGTATGAGTATGGAGGCCGACGCACCTCCGGCTCCGACCGTTCCGAAGCCAGCGATGACCTGCGCGAGCACCATCGCCAAGCCGACGACAACCAGCCCGGTGCCGACGATCAGGCCCTTCTCTAGCGTGAAAAGCTTCTCTACCCACTCAGATATCCTGCTGCTGTTCTCTAGACCGATGCTTTTTGCGTGGGTTTTGGCGAAAAGGCCCAGGGTCAGCAGCTGGCTTCCGCCGAGCGCGGTGAGCGCGAGAATGACCTTCCCGAACAGCGTATACGGGCTTCCGGCGAGGCCGAGCATGGATAGCTGGCCAAGAAAGCCGAGTGCGGTGAAGATCACTCCAGGCAGGACAAAGAGATAATCAGGTGAGAGAAGCAGCAGGAACCGCACGTGACGCCAGGCGTCCCGCAGAGCGTTCAGCTTAGACTCGCCGATGCGCGGATGATACGTTATCGGAATCTCGATCGTGCGAAGCCTGGCGCGAGCCGCCTTCACCACTACTTCCGAAGCGAACTCCATTCCTTCGCATTGCAGCGCCATCTTGTCGAGGGCGGTCCTTGTCAACGCTCGGAAACCGCTGTGCGCGTCACTGACTTTTAGCCTGAAAAGAATGTTAAGTATCTTCGTCAAGATCGGATTGCCGATGCGGCGGTGGCTCCAGCTCATCGCTTCCGGCTTGATCTGGCCGGCGAATCGAGACCCGAGCACGTAGTCGAAGCCGTCCGCGATGGGCTTGATGAGCTCGGGAATCACCGTGAAGTCGTAAGAGTCATCCGAGTCGCCCATCACGATGATCCGCCCGCGGGCTACGCTGAAACCCTTCAGGTAGGCGTTGCCGTAGCCACGGTTCGGCTGGTGGACGACGCGGGCTCCGGCCGCCATAGCTTCCATAACAGAACGGTCGGTAGAGCCGTTATCGGAGACAATTACCTCGCCGCTCAGGCCAGTGGCCTGGATGCCGTCCCGCGCCTTCCGCACGCAAATTCCGACGCTGCCTTCTTCGTTGAGGCATGGCATAACGACGCTGATGTCGATCATTTCGGTATCCAGGAAACCACTCAAGGTGGTCAGAACCGGATCACTCAAATCTTCACCCGGCCCGATGAGCTCGGACGACACAAGCCCCCCTCTATGATTATCTGTGCTCGCTCCGGACTAGCTAAGATCAAAATCTAAATAAAATCAAAGTTGGACGACAATGAATATTGGGCTTTCATCGGATAGCAGAAGCATAGCTGACACGGACGACTACGGTAGCATCTTCCCTAACTCGGTACATACCATCGCATGACATACCACATGTTATGTCCGGTATAGGAGGTTTCTGAATTTTCGGCGACCACCACGAGGATTGCCGAGCCGTCCGTCGGTACGCCACACGGTGCCGCGCGCGTGTGGAACAATCACCTGACATCAGTAACCCCGGCAGGCGAGCCAAGCTGACTCTGGCCGCAGGCTAGGCAGATCACGCGGACGGATACGGTGGCGGAATAATGGCGAAGGCCAAACTACAAACGCGGCACGACAGAGTCCTGATCGTCTCTGCCTATGCCGAACCGCACCTCGGCGGCGTTGAGGTGGTCGCCGGCCAGCAAGCGCGGACTCTTGCCGCACTTGGGCGCGATGTCACCATCGTCACCAGCCGTTGCGACCGGAACGTTGCTAAGCATGAGCAAGTAGATGGTTTCACCATTGTTCGGGTTCCGGCTTGGAACGGACTTGAGGACCTTAAAGGTGTGCCGCTGCCGATTTGGAGCCCAGTATCGTTCTTGAAGCTAGCCCGCCTTATTCGCAAGGCCGACGTTATTCACGTACACGACGTCTATCACGCCTCATCGATCATCGCCGCTGGCCTGGCGAAATTGCTTCGTCTTCCGCTCTTTCTTACCCAGCACGTCGCGATCGTTGATCACGACACCGCCGCCGTGCGGTTCTTCCAGAATCTTGTCTACTCATCGGTCGCCCGGCTGCTCTGGCGCTGGGCAGCGACCATCACCGTCTACAACCCCATCGTCGAGGGATTCATAGCCAGCAAAGGCGTGCCGAACAGCAAGATCAGGCTCAGCTACAACGGGATCGACACGGCGAAGTTCCGGCCAGGTGACCAGCCCGCTGCCATTGCCACAAGAGGAAGATTCGGCCTGCCGACCGACGTTCCTGTCGTGCTGTTCGTCGGTCGGCTGGTGCCCAAGAAGGGTGTCGACAAGCTGATCGACGCGCGCGGTCCCGAATACCACATCGCGCTTGCCGGACCCGGCAAGATACCCGACGACCGTCCCGCTGGCGTGACATTCCTTGGCCCTGTGGACAGAGAAGAGCTGCGCGGCTTGTATCAGGCGAGCGACATTTTCGCACTCCCCGCGGTCGGCGAGATGCTCACGCTGGCCATGCAGGAAGCGATGTCGTGCGGCCTCCCCGTCGTCACGAGCGATGACGACGGCTACGCCAGATACGGAATCGACCCGGCCGGGGTCGCCTTGGTATCTCCCGAGCCTGCCGCGCTCAGATCAGCATTCCTCGATATCCTGCGCGACCAGCCACGCAGGCGCTACATGCAGTCCTATTCGAGGCAACTAGCCGAAGAACGTTTCGACTGGCACAAGAACGCCGCCCAGCTCGAGTCGGACCACGCGCTAGCGCGCAGGTGAGCTACAGCACGGGTGAGCTACAGCATCTGCGGCCGCTGCCACTGTTCGCCAAGTACGTACTCGGCGAGGAAGGCCAGCACCGTCTCATACCAAACCGCGGCATCTCCCGGTTTGAGTATCCAGTGGTTCTCGTCGGGGAAGTAAAGGAACTTCACCTGCTGGCCCCGGCCCACCAGATCCGA
>Ga0134126_10004697_pt1 | contig 17101 bp, 13 predicted proteins | sample KB31752_FD_96881 | JGI IMG/M metagenome (GOLD analysis project Ga0134126, IMG submission 96881) | Terrestrial soil microbial communities with excess Nitrogen fertilizer from Kellogg Biological Station, Michigan, USA - KB3-175-2 | ecosystem: Environmental > Terrestrial > Soil > Unclassified ...
CGAACTGCAATTGCACCGCCTCACGCAGCTTTCGGTGGACGACATTCTGAAAGAACTCGCACAAATCCGCGAACGCATCGCCGAACTCGAAGAAATCCTTGCCAGCGATAAAAAGCTCCGCGCGGTCATCATCGGGGAGCTGCGCGACGTGGTGAAATCCTATGGCGACGAGCGCCGCACCCAGATCGTGGATCGCGTCGAGGAAATCAAGCTCGAGGACCTGATCAAAGACGAGGAAATGGCCATCACCGTCAGCCACGCGGGCTACATCAAGCGCACGCCGGTCGAAACCTACCGCCATCAATCCCGCGGCGGCAAGGGGCGCATCGGCGCGCGAACCCGCGAAGACGATTTCGTCGAGCACTTCTTCGTTGCCTCCGCGCACAGCTACATCCTGCTCTTCACCTCGAAGGGGCGCATCTATTGGCTGAAGGTCTACGAAATTCCCGAAGCCGCCGCGGCCACGCGCGGGAAAGCGATCAATAGCATTGTTCGCTTCCAGGAGGGCGAAAAGCTCGCCGCGGTGGTCGCCGTACGCAATCTCGAGGAGGAAAGTCGCTACGTCTTCCTTGCCACCAAGCACGGCACTGTGAAGAAGACGGCCATCGCCGAATTCTCGAATCCGCGGCCCTCCGGCATCATCGCCATTAACCTAGACGCGCAAGACGAATTGATCGGCGCAAAACTCACCGACGGCAAGCAGATGATCTTCCTTGCCAGCCGTGAAGGTCAGGCCATTCTGTTCCGCGAGACGGAGGTGCGCGCGATGGGGCGCAATGCCGCGGGCGTCTATGGCATGGACCTGGCGAAAGACGATTACGTCGTCTCGATGGAAGCCGTGCAGCCTGATTTCGCGATCATTCAAAAAGAATATAAGAGCGAGACCCAGGACCTCGACGAGCTCGAAAGCGACCACATTCGCGAATCGCTCACTTCGCTGATGCTCACCGTCGCCGAGAAAGGCTACGGGAAGCGCACGCCGCTTGCCGAATATCGCGTCACCTCGCGCGGCGGCAAGGGCGTGATCAACCTCAAATCCACTGACCGCAACGGTCCGGTGGTGGCCGCGCTTCAGGTGCGCGAGGAATCCGACGTAATGATCATCACGGGGCAAGGAAAGGTAATTCGCGTCCATTCGGCCGAGATTCGCGAGGCTGGCCGCTCGACTCAGGGCGTCCGCCTGCTGCGGCTGGACGAAGGCGACCGCATCGCCGCCGCGGCGAGCGTCCTCGAGGAAGAGGAAGCGGTAGATGCGGTAGAGAAAGCAGAAAAGCAGGAGAAGCCAGAGAAGAAATAACCGCGGGATCCGCGTTGCGGGCCGCAATACGGAATTTTCCCCGTATTGGCGGGGAAACTCATTGAGGCGCCGCAAGCGACCGCCTATAATGGGTCCCAAGGAAACTTTGAAAGAGGCAGCACAACATGTTGAAAAGCATTCAGCAGCGGGACTTGAAACGGAACCGCTGGATCAAAGTTACGATGGCCGTCATCCTGGGCGCCATCTGCATCGCGATGGTTCTCACGCTCATTCCGGGCCTGAACACCGGCTCGGCCAGCGGCAATAGTCCCGACGCGGTTGCCACCGTCGCGGGCCAGCAAATCTCGGTGCAGGACGTCCAGCAGCAACTCGAGCAGAATACCCGCGGCCAGAATGTCTCCCCGATGCTGCGTCCTTACTATGCCCAGCAGGCACTCGATCAGCTCGTTTTTGAGCGCGTTCTCGACGTCGAAGCCGATCGCCTGGGAATTCCAGTCACCTCGCAGGAGCTGGCCGACCGCATCCGCCAGATTCTGCCGGAAGCGTGGTCCGGAGGAACGTGGCTCAAGGATCGTTACGCCGCCGCCGTGCAGACGCGCACCGGCATGAGCGTCTCGGAATTCGAATCCGTGCTTCGGCAGGAAATGCTTGAGATGAAGTTCCAGCAGCTTGTGACGGACGGCATTGCCGTCAGCCCCGCGGAAATCGAGCAGGAGTTTCGCCGCCGCAATGAAAAGGTGGCGATTCAGTATGCGCTGATTAAGCCCGCCGAATTAGCCTCCACGATTCACCCCACGGACGCCGAGCTTGCAGCCTACTTCAACAAGAACGCGGCCAGCTATCAAATTCCGGAAAAACGTTCAGTGCATTACGCCCTGCTTGACACCTCGCAGCTTCGGGCACAGGCGCAGGCGCAAATCTCCAACGACGCCCTGAGCGCTTATTACAAGGCGCACATAGATCAGTACAAGGTGCAGAACAGCGCGCACGTCGAGCACATTCTCTTCAAGACCCTCGGGAAAACCGACGCGGAAGTGGCCGAGATTCGCAAAAAGGCCGGCGACGTGGTGAAGCAGGCGAAAAAGGGAACCAGCTTCGAAGATCTTGCGAAGAAAGATTCCGAGGATGACGCGACCAAAGCCAAGGGCGGCGACCTGGGCTGGATCGTGGACGGGCAGATGGCCGCTGCGGTGCAACAGGCCGCCTTCAACCTGCCAAAGGGCTCCGTCTCAGACGTGATTCAGACCGACTACGGCTTCGAAATCATCAAGGTGCTGGATCGCCAGGTGGCGCACACCAAGCCCTTCGACGAGGTTCGGGCTTCGATCCTGCCTGAGGTCCTGAACAGCACGGTGACCGAGCAAGAGAACAAGATCGCGAACCAACTCGCCGATGCAGTGCGCCAGTCCGACCGCCAGCCGCTTGATGATTTGGCGAAAAAGTTCAATTTGCAGACTGGCGAGACGCAGCCCGCGTCGTTTACCGAACCCGTGGGCCCGCTGGGCGATTCCGCAGACTTGCATCAAGTGGTGTTCCAGCTAAACCCCGGTGAATTGAGCGATCCGCTGCATCTCGATAAAGGCATCGTTGTCCTCACCGTTAAGGACGTGCAGCCGGCCCACCAGGCCACGCTCGCCGATGTGCACGACAAAGTGCTCGCGCAATATCAGCAGGAGCACTCGGCGGATTTGGCTCGCGCACACGCGCAGGAACTTGCCAGCGGCGCCAAGGCCGCCGGCGCCTCCTTCGACAAAGTGGCAAAGCAAATGGGGCTCGACGCCAAAACCTCCGAGCCTTTTGCGCGCACCGGCTCGATTCCTGACCTGGGTTCCGGCCAGCAGCTCGAGGCTGCATTCAATATGAAGCCCGGGCAGGTGAGCGGGCCCGTGCAGATTGCGGGGAATTGGCTGGTGTATCGCGTGGTTTCGCACACGCCCGCCGGTTCGGCCGATCTCGCAAAGCAGAAGGACGACATCCAGCAACAACTGCTGCAGCAGAAGCAAAGGGCCGCCTTCGAATCCTTCCACGAAGTGCTCGAGGCCCGCATGAAGAAGGAAGGCAAGCTGAGCATCAATCAGGACGCGATGAAGACCTTTTCGAGCAAGGGATAAACGCGCGTCACAATTCCACGATGTGCCCCGCCTTGCCGACGTTCAGGCATTGCGTCGCGCCGAGCCGGTCGGCGCACCCGGCCGTTTCATGAATGTGCCCGCAGAAAAGATGTGCTGGCTGCTCGCGTGCGATCCACTCGCGAAGCGCTGTGCTTCCCGCATGCTGGCCGGGCGCGAATTCATCGAGCTTCGTCCCGTGCGGCGGAAAATGCACCACCAGATGGAGGGGCTTCAATCCATCGAACGCCGCGAGCGCCGCGGCGATTTCCGGCTCCGAATATTCGCCGGGCGTGTGGAATGGAGTGATGTTGCTGTAGCCCAGGCCCGCCCACTGCGTGATTCTTCCGGCCGATTCGATGCGCCGCACCTGCCGGTGAAAATCCACAAAACCAAACTGGTTGCAGAGGGCGCGCGTCTGGTCATGTGTCTCGTGATTGCCTGGCAGCAGCCACAGCCTCTCGCCGAGCGGCCCGAGCGCCGCGGCGCATCGCTCGAGGCCGCGACCGAACGTGCCTAGGTCGCCCGCGGCGATATAGAGGTCGGCGGGCGTCGCAAGCGCGTGCTCAATAGCGCGCACGTCGCCGTGAATATCGCTGAAGATCAGAATCTTCATCGCGGCGCCCCGCCGGGCTGCTGCGACACTGGCTGCATTTCACCGTGCAGCATGCCATTGCGCTTCCATCCGAGCGCCGAGAGTTTTCCGGCCGAATCGAACTGCACTTCGTATGTGAATGGCTCCGGGCGCTCGCTGCGGGTGCTGCGGAACCGCGTTTCATAGAAGAAGACTGCGTGCCCGCCATTGGCCTGCGCAGCGCTGCGGATCACCGGAAATCGCGCAAAATGCCAGTAGAGATGCACCTGCGGCAATTTCATGGCGCGCGCGATATACGGATCGGGCGGCGAATCGGGAATAAACGTGAATCGGTCTGATAGGTTGCCGCCGTGCATATCGCGCAGGTCCAACTGCGCTTCGTAGACGCCGTTGGACGCGCGAATCTCACCGCTCCAATTCAGGAGCGAAGGCGGCGAAGGAATCGCCGCGAGCCGCAGCACACCAAGGCGATTAGCTTCGGCAAACGCTCGCACGCGCCGCAACGCGGAGCGGTGCGCCACAAAGCAGCAGAGCAGGTATGCGACGGCCACGTAAACCCCCGCGCGGCACCAACGCGAACGCTTCACGCCGAATCCCCATCCGCGCACCGCGGGCAGGAAGCACGCCGTGGCAATCGCCGCGCTCGCCGCGATTGCAAGCCACAGCCGAAAGGGCGCGCCGAAAGCGCGAGCGGCCAGCCAGCCGCCGAAGTCGAGAATCGTCAGCACAACCCAGGACCACGCCGCGCGTCCGCGGCTCCCGTGGGGCCGGCTGTACGTCCACGCCGCGAGCTGCGGTAGCAGCAGAACCGCGGTGAATGCCAGGTCCACGATGAAGAGCACATCCCACGCAACCCGGGCATTCGAAATCGGCAGCCACATGCGCGTGCCGAACGACGTCATTCCGTCCAGCACGATATGACTGGCTATGCCTGCGATGTAGATCGCCGTCAGCGCGGCCCAGGAAGGCGCCGCGATTTTCAGCCGCTTCGCTGCCCATACTGTTCCTAAAGCGAGGAGCGCCGCCCAGGCGGGCATGGCGACGAACGAGTGCGTGATCCCGCGATGATACTTCACGATCGCCAGCGGATCGTGCGAAAACGCCACCGCGACTTCATCCACATCCGGGAAGACGGCGCCGAGCGTGAGCGCGAAGATCGCAATTGCGCCTTTGCGATCGGCAAAATACCCCTTACCGAGCAGCACGCCGGCAATGCCGTGGGTTATCGGATCCATGCGAGGGGGGCAAGGGCGCGGGTACGGGTGACGTTCAAGATCAGGCGACCTCGATGAGCGGAGAGCGCTTCGCGAGCGCCTCGCCGATCTTGCACGCGCGGACGCCGCGCCTGGCAAACGCCGCCAGGGCCGCATCCGCCGCAGCGGGCGCCACGGCGGCGAGCAGGCCGCCGGAGGTTTGCGGATCGAGCAGCAGGGCACGAAATTCCGGCGCTACCGCGGCGCCGAATTCGACGCAACCTTCGAGGAATTCGTGATTATTCTTCAGCCCCCCGGAGAAAAAGCCCTGGCGTGCGGATTCGACTGCGCCCGGAAGATACTCGATGCGATTGTGCTCAATACGCAGCGAAACGCCGCTGCCTATCGCCATTTCGCGCGCGTGGCCTAGCAGACCGAAGCCGGTCACGTCAGTGACCGCGTGAATCGGCCCTGCGTCCGCGTCGAATTCGTGCAGCGCATCCGCTGCGGCGCGATTCAGCGCCAGCATGGACTGGATCGCGGATGCAACCGCAGACTCAGCGGCATGCCCCTGTTTCAGGGCCGTGGAGATCACGCCGGTGCCGAGCGGCTTGGTCAGAATCAGCGTGTCGCCCGGTCGCGCGCCCACGTTGCGCCAGATGCGCTTCGGATGCACCAAGCCGGTGACCGCATAGCCAAATTTCAGCTCATCATCGCGAATCGAATGGCCGCCGGCTATCGTGCAATTCGCTTCGTCGAGCTTCGATAGGCCGCCGCGCAGAATCTGCTCGAGCACTTCCTCCTCGCCCGACGCGGGAAAGCCCAGGATCGAAAGCGCGCATACCGGGCGGCCGCCCATGGCATATATGTCGCTCAGGGAATTGGCTGCGGCGATCTGGCCGTAGACGAATGGATCGTCAGCGATCGGCGTCAGGAAATCCACTGTTTGTACGAGTGCTAGTTCGCCCGTGAGCAGATACACCCCGGCATCGTCGCTGGTATCGAAACCAACGAGCAGATTCGGGTCAGTGGGCCGCGGCAGCCGCTTCAGCACGGAGTCCAGCAGACTGGGACTCAGCTTGGCAGCTCAACCGGCGGCCTTGGCCGCTTCCGTTAGCCGGACGCGCTCCGCCAAGGCGATTTCCCTCCTACAAATAAATGTGACTCAGATCAACTCGGAAAGTATACCGCCGCACGTGAATAGCATGCTGTGCTGCCGCAGCTCCGCCATGTCCCGCGTGCCAGGCTATGAAAATTGCAATTCGGAACCTATGTTTCCACCGGCTTTGCTGCGACGGCCGAACGGATCGAAATCGTCATCGGCTTGGCAGGTTGGCCGGGATCGATGTGACAGTTCCCGTCGAAAATGGCGCCCGATTCGATCACCAGACATCGCGTGTGAATCTCGCCAGTGACGACGGCGTTTGCCTGGATGTCCACGCGCTCGCGGGCCCGAATGCCGCCTCCAAAGCGACCCGCAACGCGAACGTGGCTACCGGCAATTTCGCCCTGCATGACGGCATCCTCGCCGAGCACCAGCATTTCATCCGAGTGTAGCGAGCCCTTTACCATCGCGTCCACGCGGAACGTTCCCGTCGTTTCGATCTTGCCCTCAAATCGGACGCCGGGCGCGAGGAAGCCCGTCCACTCGCCCTTTTCCAGTTTCTTGCGGTCAAACCAGCTCAGCGGCATCGAGATCGAATCCTTGGCGAAGTTACTGATTCATGAGGCGATTGTAGAGGTGGTGCAAGCCACTATCATCGTAGTATTCGAAGATTAATTCACCCGGTTTCCCGCCCCGCACCGGGTGCAGGGTTACGCGCGTGCCGTACTCACGCTGGAGCTCTTCGAGTGCCGCCTTCGTGTTTGGATCCACAGCGGCGGCCGGGGCGGGCGCACGACGCTCCTTCAGGCCGCGGGCGGCGATCCGCTCGATCTGGCGGACGCTCATGCCGCCGCGGGCGATTCGGCGAGCCAGATCGAGCCGCGCTGGCGTGTCAGGCACTGCCAGAAGGGCACGCGCGTGGCTGGCCGTCAGCTTGCCCTCTTCGAGCAGGTCCTGAATCTGGGACTCGAGCCGCAGCAGGCGAAGCGAATTGGCGATGGTGGCGCGGTCCTTGCCCGTACGCGCCGCTGCTTCCTCTTGCGTCAAATGGAACTCTTCGGTTAGGCGCTGGAAGGCGCGGGCCTGTTCAATGGGATTGAGGTCCTCGCGCTGAAGGTTTTCAACCAGCGTCATTTCCAGGGCGAGCGCTTCGGGCACTTCGCGCACCACGGCTGGAACGCGGGCGAGCCCGGCCCGCTGCGCCGCTCGCCAGCGTCGCTCGCCGGCGATCAATTGATAGCGCTGGCCGATGCGTCGGACGACAATTGGCTGAACGATTCCGCTGGCTTGGATCGAACGGGCTAGCTCCTCGAGCGCCTGCTCGCGGAAGCGCGTGCGCGGCTGATAGGGACTTGGATCAATCAGGTCAATGTCAACCTGGAGCAGCCCCTCACTCGGAACCGGTGCCGGTGCCGCCGCCGTCGCTGCTCCCGCCGGCGTGGCCTGCACCACCGGAGTCGCCGCTGGCGGTTGCGGCGGAGGCGATGGCTCCGGCTCCCGAATCAGCGCGCTCAATCCCCTCCCCAACGCGTTTCTGGGCATTGGCGACTACCTCCTTTGCGAGTTGAAGATAGCTTTCCGCTCCCCTACTATGTATGTCGTAGAATATTACGGGCATTCCATGGCTCGGCGCCTCTGCTAGGCGCACGTTTCTGGGAATCACGCTCTCAAAGACCTGCTGACCGAAAAAGCTTCGCAGATCGGCGGCGACCTGCTTCGACAGCGTGGTTCGGTCGTCGTACATTGTCAGCAGAATGCCCTCAATTGCCAGCGAGGGATTTATGGTTCGCCGAAGGCGCATGAGGGTGTCCAGAAGCTCAGAGACCCCCTCGAGCGCCAGATATTCGCATTGTATGGGGACGAGAACGGAGTCGCTGGCGGCGAGGGCGTTCAGGGTAAGCAGGTCGAGGGCGGGAGGACAGTCTATAATGATGAAGGCATACTTCTGGCGCAGGTCCTTGATAGCTCCCTTTAACCTGTATTCCCGGCCGTCCATGGACACGAGCTCGACAGCCGCCCCGGCGAGGTTCTTGTCTGACGGGATCAAATCGAGGTGGTCGATTTTCGCGTCAATTGTGACCTTCTCGATTGGCTCACTAAGAACGAGCGCCTGATAGAGGGTTCTGCGCGCTGGATCTTTTGGGAATCCGAGGGCGCTGGTGGTGTTCGCCTGCGGATCGCAATCAATGATCAGGGTCCGTTGTTCTGCGGCGGCGAGAGAGGCGCCTAGATTGACGGCGGTGGTTGTCTTCCCAACTCCGCCCTTTTGGTTTGCAATGGAGATGATCCGAGCCAAATCTCCCCCAAGATGAACGGGGAATGTAGCAGAAGAGTTCGTCGGCGTGCAACACAATGTTTCACGTGGAACATTTTAGCTGGGAAAAGTGCTGGCGCGGAAGGAAGTGTTCCACGTGGAACATTTCATTCAGGATGGCTCTCCGGCCACCCTACTAGCAAGCCCCGGCGATTCGCTCCAGGAATCGCGAGGGGATCGCGCCATCTCCATCCTCGTTCCGCACGAAGGAAACGTATCTCGTCCGAACCGAGCCAAAGAGCCACCCTTCCACCTTCGCCTAATCTGGTTTTTGACCATCGCAGCAATTCTTGGTATCCACCCAGGGCGCGTGCGGTAACAAAGTCGAGCAGACCTGCCGAATCGGGAAGAGATTCGACCCGCGTGCGCGCAATTTCAACGTCGTTAAGATTCAGCTCGCGCGCCACCTCCGCCAAGAATGCCGCCTTTTTCGTGTTAGCCTCAATCAGCACCGCCGAAATGGAAGGCACAACCATTTTTATGGGAAGACCCGGGAAGCCGCCACCGGAGCCAACGTCGGCGAGCCGACCAACCCCAATAGGGACTGCGGAAGCAGCAAACATGCTCTCGCCAAAATGAAAGCGCAGGATTTTGTCCGGATCCGTCACCGCCGTCAGGGAAATCCGCTGGTTCCAGCGCAACAGAAGCTCCACGTATGTGCGAACCGCGCCGCACAGGGTGGCATCGGCGATCACGCCGTAGGGTTTCAGGGCATCCGAGATCATTTCGTCGGCGAGCCTCGTCATCGTGGCGAGTCCTCGGAGAAACGGCTTAACTCACACTCGATATTGCACATAGTTAGAATCCGGAGGTCTCTTCGCTGTTATCATTGGTCACCGCAACCGGCCGCAATCGGCGCGTAATCATTGCAGCCGACGAATCCGCGACGAAATGGGCCATCATCGCGGGGACGAGGCTCGCGGTCCAGACGACGATAGCGGAGAAGACCACGCCAACTACAAATGTAGCAGCAATACCCCTGGCACCCTGATACGAGTGCGCCAACGCAAACAGCGCCGCTGAGCCCAACACGCCTAGCAGGACCGAGCCCCAAAGCCAATTTTGGAGTATGCGCTGAACGAATCCACGATAGATAATCTCTTCGCAGAGCGAGACTGTGGCGGTCAGCGCGAGAAAGGCAAGCCATTCCGGGATGTTCCTCGGAAAAATACGCAGCGCGATCTTGGCGAGCGGCCTGAGGGCCTCCGCGGGATCGGATGCAAGCTTGCGAATGCTGAAGACCTGGTTAGCGAAGACCGCGCAGGAAAGCACAGCACCGACCGCGACCGCCAATCCGGGCCGCGGAATAGCAAGTCCCAGAAGGGGTGCACTCAGGCCGCGCGCGAAGGCACGCCAGAGGATCAGGGCGGTGATGAGCCACTGAAATGCGATGGTCGAGGCGTAGAGCGCAAGGCGGTCGGCTGAAGTAGTATCCGGCAGATCCAGCAGTAGCCGAATGCGCCGCCGCCCAAACCAAGGCAGCGCGGCGGCAAGCAACAGCAATATCAGTGCAAAATCCCAGTGCATCGCGCGACCATCAGAGCATTTTTAAGCGGCCGGAACAAGCGGCGGCCCCCGCCTTCGCGGTTCCACAGGCATCCCGATTGCCCCTGGGGAACATCTTTAGTAGTCTCTACGATTGCATTGCTCCACCCGCTTGCGGTCAGAGGCTCAGGGGAAGGAATTTGCGGCGACGATTTCGAGTATGCCTGTGGCTTGCGTTCGGCGCGGCGCTGGTGCTGCCCGGCTGCAACCAGATCATTAATTTCCCGGCGCCGTCGCTTGTCTCCCTGTCCCCATCGAGCGTTACGGCAGGGCAGCCGGGCTTTACACTGACGCTTACGGGCAAGGGGTTCGTGCCGAACGCGAGCCTGGTCGAGTGGAACGGAAGCATCCAGTCGCTGGGCGCAGTAACGGTGGTGCAAAACGTAAACGTGATTACGGTCGCCGTTCCGTACACGCTGATCCAGAACCCTGGCCAGGCGCAGGTAGCCGTGTTCACGCCGCAGCCCGGCGGCGGCATCACGCAGACGCTCACCTTCACAATCAACGCGCAAACCAATCCCGTGCCTCAAATTACAGCGCTTTCACCCAGCCAGGTGTACACCGGCGCGGGGGGCAGCAACGGCGCGGCGATCACTATTTTGGGCAGGAATTTCGTTGCCACGGGGAGCTCTTTGGCGACCGGGGGCCCGCCGTTCTCTACCGTCAACCTGAACGGCAGCAGCGTCCAGGCGACATTCGTCAATTCGACGAATCTGCAGCTCTCGATTCCCGCAGCAGACCTTGGCACGGCGGGTCCGCTGCAAATATCGGTGGTGAACCCGGCAAATGGCAACGGGGAAGGTGGCGGCACTTCGAACGTCGCTACTCTGAACATTGTCAACCCTGTCCCCATTATTACTTCTCTGACGCCTCCGAGCGTGCAGGCGGGTTTCAAGCCGGCGGCGGGCAATCCCTATCCGATCCTCACGGTATCGGGATCCAATCTAGCTGCCGATTCCTACATCACGGTGAATGGCGGGCAGCGCACCACGTTGTTTTCCGGGACGCAGCTCAGCGCGCTTCTCACGGCTGCGGATTTCGTGCATGGCGGCTACGAGCGAGTGGCCGTGGTAACGCCCGGGCCTGGCGGCGGAACGTCGAATAGCATGACGATCGCGGTGAATCCCACGGTGACTGCCGGTCTACCCGTGTTAGCTGATTTCGGCCCCGATGGGGTGCAGGCGAACGGCGGTGTTTGCGGCGGAAGCTGTGCCGCGGGGACTCCCGGACTCGACACCGCGGGGCCATCGGCGGACGAACACGGCCGGTACATTGCGTTCGCATCTGTTTCAAATAACCTGGCGGCGGATTACGTGGACGCGGCAAGCGACATCTTCCTGCGCGACACGTGCCTCGGCACGGCGCCCTGCACGCCGCAAACGACGGTGGTCAGCGTCGGCGCGGGCGGCGCGAAGGCGAACGGTCCAAGCTTTCAGCCCTCGATCAGCACTGACGCCACGCAGGCGGCGTTCACGTCACTGGCTACGAACCTCGTGACGAATGTGGTGGTCTCCGGAGGATATACGCAGGTTTACAGGGTGCCGACCTGCAGCGGGATCTCCTGCACGTCATCGCAACGAGCCGCAGCGTTGATCTCGATTTCATCAGATGGGACAAGCGCCGGCAATGGCGATAGCTACGACCCGGTGATGAGCTCGGACGGGCGATACGTCGCGTTCGTCTCACTCGCGACAAATCTGGTGGGCAGCGTGGCGCTCGACGGCATCACGCCGCAGGTTTTTATGCGCGACACCTGCGGATCAGGTGCGGGCGTGATTAGCGCTTGCACGCCAACCACATATTTAATTTCCACTCCCGATGGCGCCACGGCAGGCAATGGTGCGAGCCTGCTGCCGTCTATCAGCTCGGGCGGGCAATACGTTGCGTTTGAATCCAGCGCCACAAACCTGGGGGCCAGCGCGCCGAACCCAAATGCGGCGGAGGAGATTTTTGTCCGCGCTACGTGTATTACCGGCGCGAGCGGCTGCACGGCATCAACAACACTGATTTCCACGCCGGATGCGAGCGCGACTGCCCCAACGACCCCCGCCGATGGGTCGAACATCGAGCCTTCGATCACCGCCGACGGACGCTTCATTGCCTTTGCCTCGACGGCAACGAATCTCGGCGCGGGCGCGACACCGGCGCAGCAGGTCTATCTTCGCGATACCTGCCTTGGCGCAGCTTCAACCCCGGCCTGCACGCCTGGCGTGCGGCTGATTTCGACCGCCAATGATAGCGTGCCGGGCAATGCCCTGAGCGAGAGTCCGAGCATCAGCGGGACCTCGGGGCAATTTGTGGCATTTGCGTCGCTGGCGTCGAATCTTGCCTCAGGCGCGGCCAACGGCATCGAGAACATCTACGTGCGGAATACGTGCGGGGGATCGTCGAGCGTGCCGCCGTCGTGCGTGCCGGCAACCGCGCTTGCCAGCCAAGCCTCGGGTACGGGGGCGACGCCTGCGAATGGCGCAAGCGCGGTTCCCTCCATCAGCGCCGATGGGCACACGGTCGCGTTTCTATCGCTCGCAGGTAACCTTGTGCCGGACGACACAAACGGCCTCGATGATATTTTCCTCGGTTCGACCAGCTTCTAGCCGCAGGGGTGCCGCATTCGCCGCAGGAATGATCGTGGTTGACACTCGCACCGTCAATTCCTATGCTTGCGGCTCCCGATACAGACACCGGAGTCCACGATGCACACCCTCCAGGTAAAACCTAGCGATACACTGTGGCGCCGTTTTCTCGGTTTGGTGCGGCCCGATCGCGCGGTCCAAGCAAACGCCGAACGGTGCGACGCGAACTCCGCCGACCCTGTGCGACTCCGCAACCTGCGCGAAATCTCGTTTAAGGAGCTTCTGCAGCGCGAAGAAGCCCAGGTAAATATGGAAGAGGCTCGCCGGATCGCCGCCGGGCGATCCGTGCTGATCAGCGGCGCGGGGGGCAGCATCGGCTCGGAGCTGGCGCGGCAGGTGGCGCGCGCGAACCCTTCGAAGCTGGTCCTGCTCGATAAATCCGAAAATAGTTTGTTCTACGTGCATCTGGAAGCGCGGGAGTTGCTGGGGCCGGCGCGCGCGAAGCCTGTGCTCGCGGACCTGCTGCGCCGCGAGCCGCTTCGCGAAATCTTCGCAAGCCATCGTCCGGAGATTGTGTTCCATGCGGCCGCGCACAAGCACGTAAGCCTGCTCGAATCCCACCCGCACGAAGCCATTCGCAACAACGTGCTCGGCACGCGGAATATCGCCCAGGCCGCGATCGAATGCGGCGCAGCTATCTTCGTCAACATCTCGACGGATAAGGCCGTCGAGCCCGCCAGTTATATGGGCCTTTCGAAAAAAATCACGGAGCTTTGCATCCAGGAGCTTGCCCGGGAATTTGGGATCCGGTTCTGCAACGTGCGATTTGGCAATGTCGCGGGCAGTACGGGCAGCGTGGTTCGCCTCTTTCTCGATCAGATTGAGAAGGGAGGTCCGGTGCGCGTGTCTCACCCGCGCGCTACGCGGTATTTCATGTCGGCGCGGGAAGCGGCGCACTTGATCTTGCGCGCGGCGGCGCTCGCCGAAGGCGGTGAGACGTTCCTGAGGGAAATGGGCGAGCCGGTGAACATTCTGGGCATCGCGCAGCGCACGGCTGCCTTCGCCGGGCTTCAATTGGGACGCGACCTGCGCCTGGAATTTACCGGACTGAAGGAAGGCGAAAAACTCGCCGAACAATTGTGCGAGTCATGGGAGGAGCCGAGCGCGACGGCCGCAGAGGGCATTTTCGCGATTCGCGACCAAGACCCGCTTGCGGCGGGCGTTCTGCGTCACATTGATCACATGGAGGCGCTTCTCGCGCGCGACGATCGCGAGGCGCTGCGCGCGTATCTCTGGCGCCTTTTTCCGGAGTTCAAGCGTGCCGCGCGCCAAGTGCTGGAGATGCCGCGCAAGCCACCAGTGGCGGCGGACGAACGTGCCAGCGTCCACGCGCTATGACAATCCCGCTTTCGGCCCCCGATATCGGCGAACGCGAAATCGAATATGTCACCCGCGTTCTGCGCTCAGGTCAATTGAGCCTCGGGCCGCTCGTGTCGCGGTTCGAGGAGCGCTTCGCCGCATACGTCGGTTCGCGCCACGCCATTGCAGTCAGCAGCGGGACCTCCGCCCTGCATCTGTGCAGTCGCGCGCTCGGTCTCGGCGCGGGCAACGAGGTGCTTACGTCATCATTTAGTTTTGTCGCGTCCGCGAATTGTGCGCTCTATGAAGGCGCTTCGCCCGTCTTCGCTGATATTGATCCGTTGACGCTGAATCTTAGTCCGCGCGAAATCCGCATGCTGATCGAGCGCGAGTACGCCTGGGATAGCTCTTTGCGCCGCCTGACGAATCGCCGCACTGGCCGCGCGCTGAAGGCGCTTCTGCCGGTGCACATTTTCGGCGTGCCGTGCGAGATGGATGCGATCGGCGAAATAGCGCGCGAATTTGGCCTGGCGGTAATCGAGGACGCGTGCGAAGCGCTCGGCGCGCGTTGGGGAGGCCGCTCCGTGGGAACGTTCGGCGCGGCCGGCGTTTTCGCCTTCTATCCGAATAAGCAGATCACCACGGCCGAAGGCGGAGTGATCGTCACCGACGATGCTCATCTGGCCGCGCTCTGCCGCAGCCTGCGCAATCAGGGGCGCGACGACGAGTCGGGCTCGTTGCGCCACGTTCGGCTTGGCTACAACTATCGGCTCAGCGATCTTCACTGTGCGCTCGGGCTTGCGCAGCTCGATCGAATCGAGGATCTGCTCGCGGCGCGCGCGCGTGTGGCAGCGCTTTACTCGCGCGAGCTCGCGAATATTCCGGAGCTTGTGTTGCCGCAAGCCTGCACGACCGGTTCGGCGGCCAGTGCTAGGAGCTGGTTTGTTTATGTTGTTCGCGCGGCCGTCAGCGAGCCGGCCCGGTTGCGCGATTCGCTGATGGCCGGCTTACGGCGCCGCGGCATCGGCTGCCAGGCGTACTTTCCGGCGATTCACCTCCAGCCGTATTTCCGCGCGATGGATGCAGAGGCCGCGCCGCCGCTGCCGTGCACCGAGGCGGCATCGAACGCGTGCCTGGCGCTGCCGTTTTCCTCGCGCATGTCTGAGGCGGACGTCCGCGAGGTCTGCGCGGCAATTCGCGAAATTATTTGCGAAGTGCATTTGGCCCGCAGCGCTCAGGCCGCCCACGCCGCGCCGGCATAGGGCGATTGGCTCTTTCCAAGGAGCGGATGCCCACGACCGCGCTCTGCCATTTCAGGCTCGCGCACGCGCAGCTTAAAAGCCATAGCGGTTTGGCTAGACGCACCTCGCGCCGCGCGCGACTGACCTGCTGCATTCGCGGCAGCGCAGAAGGTGACGCACCCTCTTCGCTCGGTCGCCAGGATTTGTTTCAGATGGAGGTTACACCCAGGGCGGGCCCTAGGGGGGCGGCCGCCCTGGTTCCAGCAGGGGTGGAGGGAAGAACGGCTTCGTTTTAGGCGGCCTTCGACGGGCCAGCCAGTCTGTGGCGCCATTTGCCGAGCGCGCGGTTCACGGGATGGCTCCGGTGCAGAAACGAAAACACTGGCTCCTTCCTCATGCCGATCTTCTCCAGCGCTCGGCGGATCCGGAAATCCCGCCCGGCGGAGACGAGTCCTTTTTCGAGAGTCTCGATGGCTTCAGAGGTGCGTCCAGACACCATATATACTTCGGCCAGATTCAAATAGAGCTGCGCGTGATTGTGCTTCATTCCCAGTGCTTCGCGGCATAGCGTCTCGGCATCGCCGAAGCGGCCCTCGGCTACTCCGGCGAGCAATCCCGTATACGAAAGATAGAAGGGGTTCTTCGGCGAAGTTCCCAGCGCTCGGCGGGCGTGCAGCAGGGCCTCGTCCGCGTGGCCGTCGCGAAGGCGTTTCAGGCATTCCTTAAAGTCCAACATTCCGGCGTCCGAAGGCGATGTGGTTCCGATCCAGTGGGACATAAGGTTCTTGGCTCCTTCCGGCCCCGAGGCTCCCCCTCACCAAGCTCTTGCGGGACTCACGAGGAAAGAGCCTATCCCTGCGGTCTCCGCAGCGGAATAGGACGTTAGGCCAGATTTAGTCGAGGTCGAAAATCCTGTACGGAATGACAGGTGCATGAATTGCGAAGCTGCGACGGGAGTTCGACCTGAAAATAAAAAGACCCGATTCGATGATAAGTCGAATCGGGCCTTGCGTTTGCCTGCAAGCTCTTTGACGAAATCGGATGAAACCAGCCAGAACCCGTCCGGCCTGAGAAAGCCGAACGCCCGGTCGTGAGGACCGGGATGGAGAGCCTTTACCCCGACGAATCGGGGTTGTGCTCCCTTTTTCTTTAGAAAGGAGGTGATCCAGCCGCAGGTTCTCCTACGGCTACCTTGTTACGACTTCACCCCAATCATGAGTCATACCTTGGGCGTCTGCCTCCTTGCGGTTGGCACGACGACTTCTAGTACAACCCACTTTCGTGATGTGACGGGCGGTGTGTACAAGGCCCGGGAACGTATTCACGGCGCCGATCTGATGCGCCATTACTAGCGATTCCGGCTTCATGCAGTCGAGTTGCAGACTGCAATCCGAACTGAGCGCGCTTTTTTGCGATTAGCTCCCCCTCGCGGGTTCGCGACGCTTTGTGGCGCGCATTGTAACACGTGTGTAGCCCTGGACATAAAGGCCATGCTGACTTGACCTCATCCCCACCTTCCTCTCCGTTATCCGGAGCAGTCCTCGTAGAGTTCTCCCTTGCGGGTAGCAACTACGAGTAAGGGTTGCGCTCGTTGCGGGACTTAACCCAACACCTCACGGCACGAGCTGACGACAGCCATGCAGCACCTCTACACAGGTCCCTTGCGGGAAGCCCCGATTTCTCGGGGTGGTCCTGTGCGGTTCAAGCCCAGGTAAGGTTCTTCGCGTTGCGTCGAATTGAACCACATGTTCCACCGCTTGTGCGGGCCCCCGTCAATTCCTTTGAGTTTCAGTCTTGCGACCGTACTCCC
>Ga0134126_10004698_pt1 | contig 17099 bp, 15 predicted proteins | sample KB31752_FD_96881 | JGI IMG/M metagenome (GOLD analysis project Ga0134126, IMG submission 96881) | Terrestrial soil microbial communities with excess Nitrogen fertilizer from Kellogg Biological Station, Michigan, USA - KB3-175-2 | ecosystem: Environmental > Terrestrial > Soil > Unclassified ...
GAGCAACTGCTGGACCTGGGCTGCGGCCGCGGCGCGGTGCTGACCGCGGCGGCCAGGCGGCTGCCAGCGGGACGCGCCGTCGGTGCGGACTTGTGGTCAAGGGACCAGAGCGGCAACGGTCCCGAAGCCGCGCTCGCCAACGCCGCCGCGGCCGGGGTCGCCGACCGGGTAGAAGTGCACACGGCCGACATGACCGCCCTCCCGTTCCCGGACGGCTCATTCGACGTCGTGACGAGCGCGCTAGCGATCCACAACATCCGATCGGCCGAGGGGCGATACCGCGCGCTGGATGAGGCCATGCGGGTGCTGCGCCCGGGCGGGCAGTTGCTCATCGCTGATCCCTGGCCCATGGCCAGGAAGTATGCCACGCACATCGGCCAGGGCACTCTGCGCGGGCTTGGCCCCGGGTACTGGTACGGCGGCCCGTGGTTCGGTGTCACGCTGCTGCATGCCGTCAAGGAGCGCCAGCTGGCGGGCGATGTCCCGTAGGCGCCGCGCCGCCGCTGTACGCTTTCTCCCTGAGATGAGAGAGGCTGATATGCCGGAGCTTCCGCCAGAGATCGACACGTCCAAGCCGCACACGGCCCGGATTTACGACTACTTTCTCGGCGGGAAAAATCATTTCGCTGCGGACCGTGAGGTTGCGGAGAAGTCGCTAGCCAGCGTTCCCTCAGGACGCATCGGCGCGCGTGAGCAGCGGGCATTCCTGGGCCGCGCTGTCAGGTACCTGGCGGGAGAGGCGGGCATCAGACAGTTCCTCGACATCGGCACCGGGCTGCCGACCACGGACAACGTGCACGAGGTGGCGCAGGCAATCGTGCCTTCCGCACACGTGGTGTATGTCGACAACGACCCGCTGGTGCTCGCACACGCACGGGCGCTGCTCTCCTCCTCGGAGGAGGGCCGCACCGCCTACATCCACGCCGACCTGCGATCGCCGGGCGAGATCCTGTCCTCGCCGGTCGTTCGGGAGGTGCTCGACTTCTCGCAGCCGATCGCGCTAATGCTCGTCGGCATCCTGCACTTTCTTCCGGGCAAGGACGAGCCAGAGCAGATCATCGCCACCCTGCTCGATGCCCTGCCACCGGGCTCGTACCTCACCACTTCGCATCTCAACCCGGAACATGACCCGGTGGGCGTGGCCGCCGGGGTACGCGCCTATCTTGCCGGCGGGGTCACGGTCCAGGCACGTGACTCCAGCGAATTCGCCGCACTCGCGTTCCGCGACCTGGAACTAGTGCCGCCCGGTGTCGTGTCGGTGTCGGAGTGGCGGCCGGAATCCCCCGGGCCGCGGCCAACGCTGGCCGAGGTCAGCTGCTACGGCGGCGTGGGCCGCAAGCCGTAGGCCGCGGGATTCCGCTCGCACGGCCCGGGGACGGCGCGGAGCCCGATGGTCGAACCTATCACCTGCCAGACACTGTGAAAACGGCCCGCTAGCTGCGGATTCTCGGCTAGTGGGCCGTTTCTTCCTTTGACCTTGCCCGGTTAGGCCAGGGTCTTGGCCTTGGCGACGCTGGCTAGCAGGGAGGAGCGCAGGAGGAACTGCCGGTGCCGCTCCGGGTCGGCCGCCGTGGCGGCCAGGTCGGCGGCGCGGGCCTGGCGCTGGGCCGGGTCCTTCTCCTCCAGGCGCTTCTTGTTGGCGATGGTCTGCTGCTGGATGAATTCAATGTTCAGCGGGCGGCGCCGGGCGTTGTAGCGGTCCAGGCGCCCCTCGTCGGCGGAAGGACCGGCCTCGGCCAGCACCGACGCCAGCTCGACCGCGTCGTGGATACCGCAGTTCATGCCCAGCCCGCCGATCGGGTTGTTCACGTGCGCGGCGTCGCCGGCCAGGAACACCCGGCCGGACCGGAACGTGGCCGCGACCCGCTGGTGCACCCGGTACAGCTTGCGGTGCAGCAGCTGGGCGGCCGGGTTGGCGCCGAGGGCGAGCTTGGACAGCCGCCGGGCGACCACCTCGTCGGACAGCGCCTCGTCGTCCGGCTCGTCCGGGGTGGTGGGGAACACCGCGCGCCAGCGGCCGAGCCCGTCGTCGCCGGCCACCTTGAACAGGTTGACCCACTCGTCCGGGTCGGCGAAGTAGCTGCGGAAGCTGCAGTCCCACTCGGCCTGGAAGTCGAAGCCGGTGGTGAGGACCAGGAAGCGCTCGGGCCAGGTGTAGCCCTCGAACTCGATGCCCGCCAGCTTCCGCACGGTGCTGCGCCCGCCGTCGGTGCCGACCAGGTAGTCCGCCGACAGCCGCTCCGCTACCCCGTCGCGCTCGGCGGTCACCGTAACCCGGGCGCCGTCCTGCTCGAATCCGGTGACCCGGGTGCCCCGCCGCACGTCCACGCCGGGGTAGGCCGCCAGCTGGCCGAGCACCATGCCGACGATCTTGTGTTGCTCGATCTGCACCACGAACGGGTGGGCGGTATCGTCGCGCAGCACCTCGTGGTCGAACCGGGCGATGAGGGTGCGCGACGGGCGGTCCCAGTGGTCGAAGTAGCGGCACACCAGGCCCCGCGCGGTTACCTCGTCCATCAGGTCGAGGTCGCCCAGCATGTCCAGGGTGGACGGGTGCACGGTGGCGGCGCGCGGGCTGTCATCGATGACGCTCTCCGCCTCCAGTACGGTGACCCGCAGCCCGGCGCGGGCCAGGGCGAGCGCGAGCACCGCGCCCACCGGGCCCGCGCCGGCCACGATGACCTCGGTCGCCATCAGGCGACCGCCCCGGGGGCCGGGGCGGCCGCGGTGACGGCGGAGATCCGCTCGTACAGCCACCGGCCCGAGCTGGCGAACCAGTCGTGCCCGGCGAGCGCGTCGCGCAGCGGCCCCTTGCGGGCCCGGGCTCGCTCGGGTGAGTCCATCACCTCGACCGAGGCCAGCTCGTGCAGGGCCAGGTGGGTCCACGGGCCGCCCTCACCGTCCAGCACCCGGTACCGGCGCACCCGCAGCCAGTCGCTGGCCTCCAGCAGCATCGGCACGTGCTCGCCGGAGTACCACTCGTCGAACGCGGCAGTGAACTCGTCCGGCACCGCGAACGCGACCACCGACAGGTAGCTGCCGTAGACCGGCTGGCCCACGTCGGAGATCTGCTCGCAGGTGAACCGGGTGAAGCCGTTGACCAGCCCGAGCATCCGGTCGGTGAGCGCCGACGGCGCCGCCTTCAGCTGCAGGTAGCCCTCGGTGGCCAGCGCGTCGAGGTCGTCGAGCTCGTAGACCGCGAGGTAGGCGGGCTCGCCGTCCAGGGCCCGGTAGCGGCGGGCGCCGAGGAAGCCAGGCAGCGCCATCCGGGCCGGGATGTGGTCGGTCTCGTACCAGCGGTGAAATTCCCCGGTCAGCTCGGCGGGCGGCTCCATCTGGGAGAACAGGATCGCGGGGGTCATCGGGTCTCCAGGCATGTCACGCTCTTGCTCGGGGGCGGGGTGTTCCGGCTGCGGGTAACGCGGACCACGCCGTCGGTGATGACGCAGGCCACGGCGGGGATGTCGCCGATCCGGAGTGCGCCGTAGGCGTCCGGCGCGCTCGACCCGACGGGCGCGTCGAGCACCACCAGGTCGGCCGGGCGGCCCACGTCGATGTACCCGGCGTCCAAGTGGTAGGTGTCGGCCACGTTGCCGGTCGCGGCGGTGACTACCTGCTCAGGGGTCATCGGCCCGAGCGAGGCCAGCTCGGCCAGGCTGCGCAGCATGCCCAGCGGCATGACGCCGGTGCCGGTCGGGGTGTCGGTCGCGATCAGGATCCGGTGCAGCTGCCCGGTGGCCAGGGCCCGCTCAGCGATGTCGATCGCCGAGCGCAGGTTGCCCGCCTGGACCAGCTGCAGCGCGATGTCCTGGCCGTGCTCGACGATGGCCGCGTTCTCCTCCAGGGTGAGCGAGGTCGGCCCGCCGTTGATGTGCCCGGCGACGTTAGGCCGCATCTCCAGCAACAGCTCCGCGTCGATCTTGGACTTGCTGCCAGGGATGGAGCCGCCGCCGGAGTGGCACATGACGGTGATGCCCGCCGCCTTCGCGTCCGCCACCACCGGGATGTAGCCCCGGGCGTCGGGGAAGGCACCGAAGCCGCCCTTGGCCATCCGCACGCCGGCCGCGTACAGCTCGGCGAAGTCGGCGGCGGTCAGGCTGGGCTCCAGGATCACCGAGCCGCCGTGCACGGTCATGCCGCCCGGCTTGTAGTGCTGGTAGGCGCGCTGCGCCGCGATGGCGAGCGCCTTGACTCCGACCGGGTCGGTGGGCCGCCCTGGCACGTGCACCTCGCTGGCGGACAGCGCCCGGGTGGTGCCGCCGTGCACGTAGCTCTCCAGGAAGCCGACGGTGTTCTGCCTGGGGGTGTAGTCGCCGAAGGTGCTGTGCACGTGGCTGTCGATGAGGCCCGGCACGAGCGTCGCCCCGGCCGCGTCTACCACGGTCTGGTGGTCGGCCCGAGCGACATCGCCGGACGCGCCGATCCAGGCGACCTGTCCGCCGTCGACCACGACCGCGTCGCCCGCCAGCGGGGTGCCGTCGAGCGAGCCGTCGTGCGAGGCGCCGATGTTGATGATCGCGAGGCTCAACGCAGGCCGTCCCCGATCGCGTCGGCCGCGCGCAGCCCGCCGACCCGCTCGTGCGGCCGCCCGCCGCTAGCCACCGCGACCGCGATGACCAGCTCGTCGGGGCGGGGCGCGGCCGGGATGGTGACCGTCACCGCGTCGTAGTGCGACCGGACGTAGAGCGCGTCCTTGTGCGCGAGCGGCAGGTCGAGCGGGCTGCCCGGCGCCGCGACCTTGGTCGCCGATGAGATCCAGGCGGCGCCGCCGCCGACGGCCGCGCGCAGGGCGTCGCCGAACACGGTGGTGATGCAGGCGACCACGTGCTCCTGCTCGCCGGCCGTGCCCGACATGCCGCCCTTGCCGTAGCTGTGCGCCGGGCGCCCGCCGAGCAGCGCGACGGCGCGCTGGCCGAGTTCGGTGCCGAGCGCGGCGCTCGGCGCGGTCAGCGCGGACAAGTCGTCCTGCCACCGGCCGGCGAACGGGTTGGCGATCACCACCGCGGCCACGGCCTTGACCATGGGCTCGGCCAGCCGCGGACCGCCCGCCTCCCAGATCTCCTCGGCGTGCGCGTACCACGAGCGCACGGTGTACGCGGCGTATACCTCGGCCCCGGTGTCGGGGGCGGTGGCCGCCTGTGTCGTCGTCATCGTCGTCCTCCGTTGTTCATTCAGTTGTCCCGGCGGTTTCGGTTGTGCCGCGCGGTGCCGGCGGCGACGGTCACCGGTAGGTCTCGCGCAGCCCGAGCAGCCACCCCGCCGCCCGCTGCGTCAGCGCGTCGCCGGTGGCCTCGAACGCGTGCCCGTTGCTGCCCTCGGGTGAGGGCAGCAGCACGCTGGTCACCGACGGGCTGATCCCGGCGGTGGCCGCCGCCTCGAGTTGGCCGGGCTCGAAGTAGTTGATGACCGGGTCGTTGGCGTCCCTGATCATCAGCAGCGGGTAGGGCACCCGGGCGATCCAGTCCACGCTGCGCGCCCCGGCGATGCCGGTCTGCCGGTAGCTGAGGAAGTGCTGCGCGGTCACCGGCATCTCGTGCCCGTACAGCCAGCGCATCGGCTCGGACAGCACGGTGCCGAACTCGCCCTTCTGGGACAGCGCCACCGCTTCCTCGCCCAGGCGGGCGTAGGCCCGCTCGTCGTTGATCAGCAGATGGCGCGACTTCCACGGCAGGTCGGCGAACATGCCGGTGAGCAGCACGCCGACGATCTCCGGGTGGTTGTGCGTGGCGGCGAAGCAGGTCACCTGGCTGGTGCCCAGGCTGTGCCCGTGCGCCACGATCCGGTCGAAGCCGAGGCTCCGCGCCACCCAGTAGGCGGCCTCGATGTCGCGCACCGTGGCGTAGAAGCTGTCGGTGTTGACCGCGTCGCCCGCCTGCCGGGTGTCCAGCGCGAGCACCGGGATGCCCGCGGCGGGCAGCCCGGCTGACAGCAGGCCGACCGGCGGGCTGGTGATGGACCCGCCGCTGCCGTGGATGCTGATCACCAGCGGCGCGGCGGGCGCGGGGGAGTCTGGTGCGACCAGCACCGCCGTCCCGGTGCGCCCGTCGAGCGAGGTGACCGCGAAGAAGCGGGCGGTGGCCCCGCCGGGGGCCTGGTAGTCGCGGTACTGCTCCGGCGGCCCGGGCAGCGGCAGGTAACTGACCGCCGCCGCCTGGACCGCCCCGGCCTGCACCGCGGTGTCCGATCGCGTCATCGGGCGCCGCTCACTTTCCGGTGTAGACGAGGGTGGCGTAGTCCACGGTCTTGGAGAAGCCCGCGTACTTGGTCATCGCGTCGCCCCAGATCTTCAGGTCGGCGCCGGACACGTCGGTGGTGTACACGTTCAGCGGCGACTCCTTGGCCTGGCTGAGCGGAACCTTGGTGTAGTCGGCGATGGCCTGGTAGGCGGCCGGGTTATTGGCCGAGATCCAGTCGTCGGCCTCCTTGATCGCGGCGCGGAAGTTGGCCACCGCGGTCGGGTTGGACTTGGCCCAGTCCGACGACGCCGCCCAGTAGGTACCGCCGAGGTAGTTGCTGGTCAGCGAGCGCTCAGGGTCGCCGAGGCTCTTGAAGCCCTGGGTCTTGGCCGCGCTGATGAACGGGTAGATCAGCTCGGCCCCGTCGATCTGGCCCGCCTTCAGCTCGTCGGTCATATTCGGCGTCGGCACCTGGACGAACTGCACCGACTTCGGGTCCACGCCGTTGCTGGCCAGCCAGGCCTTGGTCGCGGTGTTGATGTTGCCAGTGAGCGTGGGGGAGCCGATGCGCTTGCCCTTGAGGTCGGCGGCGCTGCTAATGCCCTTGCCGACGAAGACCTGCACGCCCTGGTGAGTGGGGGAGTCGCCGTCGTTGCCTGAGATCATCACGGCCTTGACGCCGGCCGAGGCCGCGTTGATGAAGATCGGGGCGACGGTGAAGCCCACGTCGTACTGCCGGCCGAGCAGTGACGGGATGACGGTGATGTCGGCCAGCGTGGTCGGCTGCACGGTGATGTGGTTCTTGGCGAAGAAGCCCTGCTTCTCCGCGACCACGATGGGCAGCGAGTCCGAGGTGTTGTTGAGGGCGATGCGGATGGTGGTCGCGCCAGCGCCGGACCCCGAAGCCCCGGAGGTGCCGGCGGAAGAGGAGCTGGAACTTGAGCTACAGCCGGCCAGGGCGATGAACCCCGCGGCCGCGACGGCGGTAGCGCTGAGGAGGCGGAAGGAACGCATGTCGGCTCCACGGAGATAGGTGATACAGGACACTGACTTGAGTTAACTAACTGCCTCGTACCATACTGCGACATCTCACGTTTCATAAGGGTTAATTTTTACTTAGGTCATTGACCTAGGGAAGGTATCTCCCGGACCATAAGGGCATCGTCGAAGGGTGCACCATGTCAACGTCCGCCGCCAGGCCGGCCCAGTCGGCCCAGGTCGCCAAGTCAGCGCAGTCAGCACGGCCCGACGCGGCCGATCACGCCTTCGCCTGCTCGGGGCTGTTCGTGGAGTACCCGCTGCGAACCGGGCCGCTGCGGGTGCTCGAGGACGTGGCCTTCTCCTGCGCGCCCGGTGAATTCATCAGCATCCTGGGCCCGTCGGGCACCGGCAAGACCACGCTGCTGCGTATTCTGGCCGGTCTGCTCGCCCCGGGTGAGGGCTCGTCGGTGACCTTCGAGGGCACGCCCCTTACCGGCCCCAACGATGGCGTGGCGATTGTGTTCCAGGACTACCGCTCCTCGCTGCTGCAGTGGCGCACGGTCCGCAAGAACGTGGCGCTCGGCCTGGAGGGCCGGGTGGACAAGGCCGAGCGCGACCAGCGGGTGGACGCCGCGCTCGACCTGGTCGGCCTGTCCGGCCGGGCCCGCGACTACCCGTGGCAGCTGTCCGGCGGCATGCAGCAGCGGGTGCAGATCGCCCGCGCCCTGGTCATGCGGCCGAGGGTGCTGCTGATGGACGAGCCGTTCGGCGCCCTGGACGCGATGACCAAGACCCAGCTGCAGGACGAGCTGCTGCGGGTGCGCGAGGTCACCGGCGCGACCGTCGTCTTCGTCACTCACGACGTCGACGAGGCCGTCTACCTCAGCGACCGGGTGCTGGTGCTGTCGGGCAGCCCGGCCCGGGTCACCACCGAGCTGGACGTGGACCTGCCCAGCCCGCGCGACCAGGTCGCCACCAAGGAGGACCCGAAGTACCTGCGCATCAGGCACTCGGTCTACGAGACGCTGAAGGGCGTCCACCAGTGACCGCCGGCGCGGTGACCCCGGACACGGAGACCCCCGGCCGCGGCAGCGCGAGCCAGACCGGCGCCCGGCCCACGGGCCGCCGGGTGAGCTGGCGGCCGCGCTGGCTGGTCGGCCTGATCGTCCCGGTCGTGCTGGTGGCCGCCTGGCAGCTAGCCAAGTCGGCCGGCGCGCTGTCGTACGCGAACCTCCCCTCACCGTTGCAGATCTGGGACTCGGCCGTCACGCTGACCGGGAACGGCCAGATACCCGGCGACTTCGGGCACACCCTCGCCGCCTGCCTGCTCGGCTGGGTCATCGGCTCGGCGATCGGCGCGGCGGCCGGCGTCGCGCTCGGCCTGTCCCGCCTGGTCTGGTCCTACTCGATGGCGTCGGTCGAGGTGCTGCGCTCCATCCCGGCCATCTCCTTCATCCCGATCGCGGTCATCATCTTCCTCCAGTCGCTGAAGATGGAGATCGTCATCGCCGCCTGGGTGTCGATCTGGCCGGTGGCGGTGAGCACCATGGCCGGGGTGGGCGGCGTCACCTCCGCCCACCGTGACCTGGCTGCCAGCCTGCGGATGAGCTGGACCGCCCGGGTCACTAAGCTCGCGCTGCCGACCGCCCTGCCGAAGATGTTGGTCGCGCTGCGGCTCGGACTGGCCGGCGCGCTGGTGCTGGCGATCGTGGCCGAGATCGTCGGCAACCCGCACGGTGTCGGCTACGCGCTCGTCAACGCGCAGCAACAGGCGCAGCCGGCCGAGATGTTCGCCTACGTGCTGCTCACCGGGGTGGTCGGCGTCGTGCTGAACGCGCTGCTCACCCTGGCCTACCGCCGGCTCGCGCCCGGCTTCCACCTCGCCGAGTCCCGGAGGACGACCAGTGGCCGCTAACGTCACCTCGCCGCCCGCGGCCGCCGCGCGCACCGCGCCGAAGCGGGCCGCCAAGACCGGCAAGCGTCGCTCGGCCGCCCCGCTGCGCGGCCTGCTGCCGCTGGTAGTGCTGCTCGGCATCTGGGAGCTGCTCGGGCACGGCAGCGTCTTCTTCCCGCCGCCCTCGGACTGGGTGAGCTCGACCTCCTCGATGGCGCACGACGGCGGCCTGTTCCCCGCGGTCCGCCAGACGCTCGTGACGTTCGTGCTCGGGCTGATCATCGCCACCGCCATCGGCTCGGCGCTGGGGATCCTCATCGGCCGCAGCGAGCTAGCCGACCGGCTGCTCAGTCCCACGCTCGAGTTCTTCCGCTTCCTGCCCGGCGTGGCACTGGTGCCGCTGGCGGTGCTGTTCATGGGCTACACGCAGTCCATGGAGCTGTACGTGGTGGTATTCGGCGCGGTCTGGCCGGTGTTGCTGCAGGCGCGGCTGGCGGCGCGGGAGATCGACCCGGTGCTGGAGGACGTGCGCCGCGCGCTGCACCTGTCCCGGGCGGCCGCGTTCTTCAAGATCACCCTGCCCGCGGTGGCGCCCGGCATCATGCTCGGCGTGGTGATCGCCGCTCCGCTCACCCTAGTGCTCGCGCTGGTGGTGGAGATCAGCACCCAGGTCTCCGGCATCGGCAAGCTGATGGAGACCGCGCAGCAGAACTTCCTCGCTGCTCAGGTATTCGGCCTGATCGTCATCGTCGGGGTGATCGCCCTGGTGATCAACATCGCGCTGTCACTGATCTCGGGCTGGCTGTTCCGCTACCGGCCGCCGGGAGAGTAGTGCCACCCGGCAGTGCTGGTGACGCCAGTAATTCGGGCGCCCGTGCTAGCGGTGGTCGCGGCGGCGGTCTACTAACCGTGCTGGTGCCCGTGCAGGTCCAGGTCGATGTCGGCCTCGACGAACAGCTCGCGCAGCCGGGGATCGTCGTCAAGCCCGAGGTAGGAGGCGAACGTCGCGAGCGCGCCGAGCTTGCTCTCATCGCTCAGCTTGCGGTGGAACTGGTGGACTTGCTCGTGCACCTCGAAGTCGATGGACCGCAGCCGCTCGACCCCGGCCGGTGTGGCGCGCACCCGGGTCACCCGCCTGTCGTCGCTGGACCGCACCCGCTCCGCCAGCCCGTCCTCCTCCAGGCGGCGTACCATGCGGGACATCAGCGCGGGCGCCACCGCCAGCCGGTCGGCCAGCTCGGACACCGAAAGCGGCTCGTCGGCCCCGAAGACCTGCAGCAGCGTCTGGTGCATGAGCGGCTGGAGCCCGGCGGCGACGGCCTGCTCGTCGAGCAGGTGCAGGATGTGCCGCAGCACGTACCGGCCGTGCGCGATCGCCTTCACATGCGTCGCGAAATCCGCCTCGCGCGCCTCACCCGCCCCCTTCGCCCACACCTGACGGGGAGAGGAGAGATCTGCCATAGCTGATTCCGCCTAACATTCAAAATTACTGTTTCGCAGACGGTTTCATTATGCGCGTTCCTTTTGCGCGCGTCAAACCAGTCGCTGCAGAAAATGATTTCCAATATGCTGACCTGGGCTTGGGTGTCAGGTCGGCTATTTGCACATACTCGATTCCTTTCGCTGGCCCTTAATGGGCATCGCCGACCAGGCGTGTCGGCTTTCGCGCGATATGGACCACGCTTACGTTCTGATGAATTCAAAAGATTTCACGGAACGAGGGCGCGGTGAGTCCAACCGCCGCCGCTTACCCCTCGCGGGTCGTCCGCCTGGCGGCAGGGCCGACCAGTAGCAGCAGATAGATCATCGGCCAACTCGGGAACGCTAGCTCAGCAGCCGTACGGCGCATTTCAGCGCCCTGCAGACGGGCGGCCCGGCGCCGCTTGCGGATACCAAGAGGTGGCGTGGGGACCCGGGGAAGGAGCTTTGATCATGACGGGGAAAGGCGCGCGCAGTCTGGGGCGGGGCGAGCTGGAACCTCTGGCCGACCTCATCGGGCAGCTGGAACTCACCGGGCATTTCTCGGGGGACGCCGTCATGTACGGGAGCGATCCCGTCATCCGCTCGCCGCACCGTCTCGGCGAGGCGTCCTGCACCGCACTGCTGCTCGCCGGTGTCGCGGGCGCCGCGATCTGGGAAGTCCGCGGCGGCACGCCCGCCGGCATCTCCATGGACATCATCCACGGACTGCACCACCTGCACCCGACCCACTACGTCGGACACTCCGGCTACCCAAGCAGCGTCGGAGCCGAGTGCGTCGCGGTCAACGGCATCTTCCAGGCCCCGCAGCGCCCGCACGCTCGCCGAGTACGGAGCCGAGGTGCTCCACATCAGTTCGCCGTGGTTCGCCGACACCCTCGCCCAGCACCTCGGCGTTGACGCCGGCAAGTACGACGCCTACCTCGACCTGCGGTACGAGAAGGACATGGCGGCCATGCGGCAGCTGGCTGCCACTGCCGACGTGTTCGCATCCACCTACCGCCCGGCAGTGAACGAGCGCTTCGGCCTGCTGCCCGAGCAGCTCGCTGCGGCGAGCGAACGCGGCATCGTGTACATGTCGGCCAGCGCATACGGGCATTCAGGCCCCTGGCAGGACCGGCCCGGATTCGACCAGAACGCGCAGGTGGCGTCCGGGTTCGCGATGGCCGAAGGCCAGGGCGGCCCGCCGAAGTTCTCCCCGGTCTTCTACCTCGCCGATCTCATCACCGGGTACTTCGCGGCCGCCGGGGTGATGGCGGCGCTGCACCGGCGTGCCGTCGAAGGCGGTTCGTACCAGGTAAAGCTGTCGCTGGCCCGCAGCGCCATGTGGGTCCAGGAACTCGGCCTGCTCGACGCCGCCGCCCAGGCAGAGGTGCCCGAGACCGATTCATACCCGGCGGAGACCGTCTCGATCGACACCGCCTACGGCACCGTGACCTCGCTGGCGCCGCCGCTCACGTTCACCAACCTGACCCTGCCGGCCACCGACCGCCTCGTGCCCTACGGCGCGGACCCCCCGTCATGGCCATCGGAGACTTCATGAGGGCCACGACGGGAGATCCTGGGACCAGCCGCTGTACGCGCCGCCGGTCTCAGCCGCGCCGACGGAGCGTGACGCCCGGTGGTTCGCCGACGGGCCGTGTCCCGATGGCACATGGCGCGCTATCAAGGCGCTATCAACGAGCGGGCTGTTACTACCCATGGCGACGGATGCGCACTCGCGTGCCGCGAACATAGCGTAAATCGTAGCGTTCAAAAAGAAATCGACATGATCGAATCGGTTGGCGCCGGAGTCCGTTCTGCCGGCCGCTCAACCCGGATGTCTTCTCACGTATGACAAGTCGCGCAGCCGGATTATCATTTATTCATTAGGAGGTAGCGAAGTTATGCCTGCATTCGATTCGGCGCAGGCTTCAGCGTCGACCGGAACCGTTTCGGATAGGGTCTTGCTCGACGCACTCGTCGTCGTTGCCGCCAGGCGGATTGTGCTTGGCGTGGACGTGGCCGCTGCGAAATTCCTTAGCGGGCAGCGAGTCGATGACCTCGTCCGGGAACAGGAGATCTTGGAGTCAATGGCGAGCACGCTAAAGCGCGCCGAACTCCAGCATCCGCTAAGGATAGAGTTCTTCCGCGATCAGATCGAGGCCAACAAGGTAATCCAGCGGAGCCTGTACCGATATTGGAGTGTGCATCCAGAACAATTCCCGGTCAGGCGCCGCCATCTGACGGCTGAGTTGCGACCGCAACTCGACCTTATCGACCGGCACATGCTGCTGATCCTGATCCGCATGAAAAATATGCCACCCGTGCGGCGCAGCCATATCGACGCCCTGTTTGACCGGAGACTCCGGACAGGCACAGCTCTGCGCCAACTCGGAGAGCTTCGCCGGGATGCGGCCGACGTCGCGCTGCGCTCGCTGTACAGAGCCATTTGTCTTCCTGCCGCCGCCGATCCTCGCGGCCTAGGGCATGTCACGCGCCCGCCAACCACGCCCCCTATTACCAGGGACGGCCGACTCGGGTGTGGATCGCCGCCTTCCGGCGTGGCAGCTTGCGCACCAAGGTGACGGGCTGAATCCGAAAGCACCAGATAGAGAAACACCCGCCGCGATCGCCGAGGAAGCGGCGGGCAGGCAAGGCTCATTCGCCAACTTTGGCGGATGAAGGCAAACAACCATGGAGGTACCAAAGTGACCGGAAATGTTCTCGAACTTCCGATTTCCGCGCAGCCAGACCCGGACGAGTTCGTCCGCGCTGCGATGGAGTGGCACTTCAGTCCCGAGACGGGCTCGGCGTACTGGCTGCGGAGGGCCGAAACGCTGCCCTTCAACCCGCGCGCGGACGTCAAGAGCGTCGAGGACTTGGCCCTGTTCCCCAGCATTGTCGATGAGCTGCGCGATGTCCGCGTGGAGAGCCTCATCCCCCGGGGCTACGGACCGGACCCCGACATATTCGGGATCTACGAGAGCGCCGGCACCACCGGAGCGCCCAAGCACCTTGTCCTCTTGCGCGACTGGTGGGACCAGCACGAAGCCTGGACGAATGCCTGCCTGGACGCACACGGGCTCCCGAGGAACGTGAACTGGCTCGCCGTCCTGCCCAGCGGGCGGCCCCATCAGATCGGCGAGGTGGCTACCCTGGCGGCGGCCAGCCGCGGTGGCATCAAGTTCTCGGTCGAAATGGATCCGCGCGCGGTAAAGAAGCTCATCGCCGCCGGCAAGGCCGAGGAGGCCGGCGCCTACGCCGACCACCTCGTCCAGCACGCCGCTTTCCTACTGCACACCCAGGACATCGGCGTGCTGATGACCACTCCACCGCTACTGGAGCGGATCGCCCGGCGCGACGATCTGGCCGCCTTGATCAACGAGAAGGTCCAGGCCATCGTCTGGGGCGGAACGCACATGGACGCCGACATCCGCAATTGGTACCGCGCCGAAGTCTTCCCCGACGTGAAAGTGCTCGGCATGTTCGGGAGCGAAATGATCCTCGGCTGCATGACCGAGCGCGTGGGAGACGACGGCGACGACCGGTGCGTCTTCGACCCGCCCGCGCCCTTCATCACTTTCCGGGTCGTCGACCCCGAAACTGGCTGCACGGTCCGCTACGGTGAGCGCGGCCAGGTCGTGATGAATCACGTCAGCAAGAGCATGCTGCTGCCTGGCAACCTCGAACGCGACATCGCCACCCGGGCCGAGCCGCCGGCCGGCCAGGCCGGCGACTCGGTCGCCGACGTGTACTCCGTCGCAAGCTTCGACGGCACGGAGGTCGATCTCGGTGAGTCCCTAGTGCGCGCCAAGGCCGTCATCCGCGACTGACCACCCGTGCCGCCGGGGCGGCATCAACAGGGGAGGTGGCCAACTCCGCCGCGCCGTGCCCGACAAGGTGGGACTTTGATGGCGGCGCACTATCAAGGCGCTATCAACTGGGGGATGACGACTATCGACCGTGGCGGATGCGCAGCCGCGCGCGCCAAAGCTTAGTCTGATCGCATCTCTCGGAATCTGAATAATTCCCGTGGTGCATTATCGCCACCTCGTGTCGCAGTGGCGCGGTAATGCGCAGCCTGGCGTACCGGCAGCCGTGCACTTTACTACCTGAAGAGGGAGCTGAAATCCAATGGAAAATACATCTGGCCCCTATGACTTTATCGTGGTGGGCGCGGGGACGGCGGGATGCGTGCTCGCCGCGCGACTGTCGGAGAACGGCGCGGCCCGTGTGCTGCTGCTGGAGGCTGGCAGCCGGCAACCTCTGGAGGCAATGTCCTTGCCACCAGCCTGGCCGACCCTGCAGGGTTCGCCCGCGGACTGGGCCGATACCACGGTGGTGCAGACCGCCACCGGCACGGCGATGACGTGGCCGCGCGGCCGGGGGCTGGGCGGGTCCTCGGCCATCAACGGCATGAACTTCGTGCGCGGTCACCGCGAGAGCTACGACGCGTGGGTCACCGGCGGCGCCGCCGGGTGGGGATTCGATGACCTGCTGCCCTACTTCCGGCGCAGCGAGCACACCACGGGACGTGATCCCGCCGTGCGGGGCGACCGCGGCCCGCTGACCGTGGGACCCGCGAATCCCGGCCACCCGGTGGCAGCGGCAGGCCTGGAAGCGGCGGCCCAGGCCGGGTACCCGCGGGCGGCCGATATCAGCAGCGGGCTGGAGGAAGGCTTCGGCTGGTGCGACCTGAACATCGCAGACGGCCGTCGGCAAAGCGCCCGTGACGCTTATCTGTCTCCCGCGCTCGCCCGTCCCAACCTGGACGTGGTAACCGGCGCCCTGGTCCACCGGGTCAGGCTGAAGGGCGACCGCTGCACCGGAGTCGACTACAGCGTGGGCACCAGCTTGTACGTCGTGCGCTGCACCGGTGAGGTGGTAGTGACCGCCGGGACGATCGGGTCGGCGCAACTCCTGCTGACGTCCGGGATCGGCCCGCAGTCCGATCTGCGTTCGGTCGGGATCGACGTGGCGGTAGACCTTCCGGGCGTCGGCGCCAACCTGTTCGACCATCCGATGTCCGGCGTGGTCTACCGCTCGGCCCAGCCGGTCCCGGCGGGGCAGAACAACCATGGAGAAGCCCTGGGCATGATCCGCAGCCACCCCGGCGCACGCACGCCGGATCTGCAGATCATGTTCGTGGACGTCCCACTGCGCGCCGGGAAACTGCCCGGCCCCGCCATCGGCGAGGGCTACACCCTCGCCACCTCTCTCATGCTGCCCCGCAGCCGCGGCACGGTCCGGCTGGCCAGCGCCCAGCCGGGCACCCCGCCCCTGATCGACCCGAACTACTACGCCGATCCGCGCGACCTCCATGCCTTCGCCGCCGGCCTGCGCGCTGCCCGTGAGATCGGGAGTGCCCGCGCCCTCGACGAGTGGCGCGGTGAAGAAGTGCTGCCCGGCCCCGGCGTGAACGACGACGCCAGCCTGCGCGCATACCTGCGACGGAACCTCAGCACCTACGCCCACCCAGGGGGTACTTGCCGGATCGGCACCGACGCGGACGCCGTCGTCGGCACCGATCTTCGCGTGCACGGCATCGGCGGACTCCGGGTGGCCGACGCCTCCGTCATGCCGTCCGCCCCCTCCGCGAACACCAACGCCACCGTCTACGCCATCGCTGAGCGCGCGGCAACCCTCATCCAACTGGACCCGGCCGACCTGGTCCCCCGGCCGCTGCCAGCGCACGCGCAGACGGTCTGTAGCGTGAACGTAGCGTGTGGTGTTATCCGCGCCAATAGTTCCACCTGAGGCACTGTGATGCTGCTAGATCGTCTTTCGGAACGCGCGGAGCTCAGCCAACTGCTCGACGCGGCGCGGGCTGGGCGCAGCGGTGTGCTCGTGGTGCGCGGGGAGCCGGGGATCGGCAAGACCGCACTGCTTGAGCACGCGATCGAATCAGCGGCTGGCTTGCGCGTGGCGCGGGTGGCCGGGGTTGAGTCAGAGATGGAACTGCCGTTCGGTGCGCTTCAGCAGTTGTGCGCGCCGATGCTGGACCACCTGGAGGACCTGCCGGATCCACAGCGTGATGCGCTTGATGTCGCGTTCGGCCTGAGGGCAGGGGCGGCACCGGACCGGTTCCTGGTCGGGCTGGCGGCGCTCAGCCTGCTGTCAGAGGTGGCTGAACAGCAGCCGCTGTTGTGCGTGATCGATGACGCGCAGTGGCTGGACCGGGCATCGGCGCAGGCGCTGGCGTTTGTGGCACGCCGGCTGCTGGCCGAGCCGGTCGCGCTGCTGTTCGCCACGCGGGAGCCGTGTGAGGAACACCGGGGACTGCCAGAGTTGATCGTCGGCGGCCTGCGGGATGGCGACGCGCGGGAACTGCTCAGCTGGGTTATCCGTGCCCCACTGGATGAGCGGGTGCGTGACCGCATCGTCGCGGAGACGCACGGCAATCCGCTCGCGTTGCTTGAACTGCCGCGGGGGATAACGCCTGCGGACCTGGCCGGCGGGTTCGGCTTGCCGAATACGCCGGGCCTGTCGGGCTTGCTGGCACGGATCGAGGATAACTTCCGGCGGCGGCTGGAGAGTTTGCCGGCCGCCACCCAGCGGCTGATGCTAGTCGCCGCGGCCGAGCCAGC
>Ga0134126_10004699_pt1 | contig 17098 bp, 17 predicted proteins | sample KB31752_FD_96881 | JGI IMG/M metagenome (GOLD analysis project Ga0134126, IMG submission 96881) | Terrestrial soil microbial communities with excess Nitrogen fertilizer from Kellogg Biological Station, Michigan, USA - KB3-175-2 | ecosystem: Environmental > Terrestrial > Soil > Unclassified ...
AGCGCGAACGTGATCAGCGCCGCGCCGGCCCAGTCGAACCGCGCCGCGCTGGCCCCGGCCGGCAGCCGGGGCACGAACCACGCCGCCGCCACCAGCACCGCGGCCAGCGGCACGTTGATCAGGAACACCCACCGCCAGCCCAGCCCGTCCACCAGCAGCCCGCCCGCCGGCGGCCCCAGCGCCAGGGCCAGCCCCGACGCCGTCGACCACGCGCCGATGGCCGCCGCCCGGCGCCGCTCGTCGGTGAACGTGGCCCGCAGGATGGTCAGGCTGCCCGGCACCAGCAGCGCCGGGCCCGCCCCCTGCAGCACGCGCGCGGCCAGCAGCACGCCGACCGTCGGGGCCAGGCCCGCGGCCAGCGAGCCCAGCCCGAAGATGGCCGTGCCGATCAGGAACAGGCCCTTGCGCCCGTAGCGGTCACCCGCCGCGCCGCCCGCGACCAGCAGGCTGGCGTAGACGATCACGTAGGCGTCGACGATCCACTCCAGGTCGGCCGGGCTGGCGTGCAGGTCCCGGCCCATGGTGGGCAGGGCCACGCTGACCACCGTGGTCGACATCACGGCCAGGAACAGCCCGGCCGACATCACCCCCAGCGTCAGCCAGGGCCGGCTAGCGCGCATCTTCTGGCAGTTCGGGGCGGTCGATGACCCGCAGCCAGGACCCGTCGGCCTGGCGCCGCGCCACCTGGACCCTGCTGCCCTGGCCGTCCGCGGAGCGGGTCGAGGTCAGGGCCAGGTCACCGCAGCGCAGGGTGGGCAGTGGCGGCTCGGGCTCGCGGTGCGGGACGTGGACCAGCATCTGGGCCAGGACCTCTCGGATGGCCGCCCGGCCCACGGTCTCGCGGCCCGGCGGGTAGGCCATCACGGCGTCGGGCTCGTACAGGTCGGCCAGGCCGTCCGCGTCGCCCGCGTTGCCCAGTTCCACGAACAGCCGGGTCAGGTCCTCCGGGCTCGCGGCCCGCTTCGTCGCGTCGCTCATGACAGCGACTCCCATCCGTAATCCGTAATCCGTAATCCGTTGTCCGGTCAATTCCATCGTGCGCCGGGACCGGACTATAAGTCCAAGAGCTAGTTCGTCTGCCAGCTAGAATCAGCGCTTATGGAGATCCGCCAGCTCGAGTACCTCGTCACCGTCGTGGAGGAGGCCAGCTTCACCAGGGCCGCCGAGCGGGTGCACGTCGCCCAGCCAGGCGTCAGCGCCCAGGTCCGCCAGCTCGAGCGGGAACTGGGCGAGACGCTGCTCGACCGCTCCGGCCGGACCGTACGCCCGACCGCGGCCGGCGCCGCCGTGCTGCCCTACGCCAGGGCCGCGCTGGCCGCGGTGGCCGGGGTCCGGCTGGCCGTGGACGAGCTGTCCGGCCTGCTGCGGGGCCGGGTCGCGGCGGGCATGATCATCTCGGGCACGGCGGCCAGCCTGCCGGACCTGCTGGCCAGGTTCCACCACCAGCACCCCGGCGTGACGATCACGCTGGGCGAGGCCAACTCCTCCGAGTTGCTGGCCGGGCTGGCCAGCGGGGCGCTTGACCTGGCCCTGGTCGGCCTGGCCGGGCCGCCGCCGCCGGGCATCGCCATCGAGGTGGTGGCCGACGAGCCGCTGGCCGCCGCGGTGGCCCCGGACGACCCGCTGGCCGACGCGGACGCCGTCACCCTGCCCGAGCTAGCCGGCCGGGACCTGATCTGCCTGCCGCGCGGCACCGGCGCCAGGACCGCGCTCGAACAGGCCTGCGCGGCGACCGGGGTCCGGCTGCGGGTCGCGTTCGAGGCCAGTGACCCGCGAGTGCTGGCCCAGCTGGCCGGCCGCGGGCTCGGGGTAGCCATCCTGCCGGCGTCGATCATTGCCGCCGGCCCGCTGCGCGCGGTGCCGCTGACCGGGCCGGGGCTGCGCAGTCAGCTGGCCCTGGCCTGGTCCACCGGCGCCGCCAGCGGACCCGCGGCTCGGGCACTGATCGCCTTCGCGCGGGGTGCCGTGGCCGCCGGGGCTGAGATGGAATAGCCGGTCAGCCCCGGGCCCCTTTGTTAGTGATCATGGTTGTTAGTGACTTTGCTGTTCCTCGGCCGGCGGCTCGGCCGGGCTGGCCTCGGTACCCGCGCGGCGGCGGATGTCCTCGAGGCTGTCGCGCAGCGCCTGCCAGACGGCGGTCAGGCTGGCCGCCTCGGGCTGGTCGCCGCGGATCTCGCGGCCGGGGCCGGCCTGGTCGCCGAGCGCAGTGAGGGCGGCGTGGCCCAGGCCGAGCAGGGCCGGGTCGGCCGCCTCGACGGTCACGACGGTGGCGCTGACCCGGACGTTCATCTGGCGCCGGCCCGCCTCCTCGGGCGCCTCGTCGCTGGTGCCGGTCACGTCGGCGTCGCGCAGGGCCTCCCTGGCCTGGTCGAGGTCGACCCCGAGCGCGGCCAGCGCGCGGGCGGCGGCGGTGTCCGGGTCGGCCAGCGTGGCCAGCAGGAGGTGATGGGAGCCGACCGGGCTCGGGCCGGCCAGCCGCGCCGCCTCGTCCAGGCTGACCTCGGCCGCCGGGGTGGTGCGCAGCTCGTCGGATTCGTCGAGATCCTCGGGCTCGAGCGAGTCGCCGTACCGGGGCCCGCCTCCGCCCCGGCGGCGCAGCCACCGGCGGGCGCCCTCGGGGCCGTGGGTGACCGGCAGCGAGTCGAGCAGCGCCATGCGCACCGCGGCCAGGTCGCCGGCGTGCTCGATGAGGATCTGCGCGCCGACCCCGCTGCCCTCGCGGACCAGGCCCAGCAGCAGGTGCTCGGTGCCGATGTAGTTGTGGTGCAGGGCTATCGCCTCGCGCAGCGAAAGCTCGAGCACCTTCTTGGCCCGCGGGGTGAACGGGATGTGCCCCTTGGGCGACTTCTGCCCGGTGCCGACCCGGGCCCGGATCTCCTGCCGGACCTCGGGCGCGGTGATGCCCAGCCGCCCCAGGGCCCGTGCGGCCGGCCCCTGCTGCTCGCGCAGCAGGGCCAGCAGCAGGTGCTCGGTGCCGATGTAGTTGTGGTTCAGCCCGCGGGCCTCGTCCTGGGCCAGCACGACGACGTGCCTGGCGCTCTTGGTGAATCGCTCGAACATGGGACTAACCGTGCACCCGTGCTTGGTACCCCGTCAATACCATGCTATTAATAGGGTGTGGCACGTGAGGGTTCGGGTTTCGGCGGACAGGGTTTCGACGAGTCTGACTTTGAGGGCTCGGATTTTGACAGCAGAGACTGGGAGGACCGGCTCGACGCCTGGGAGGCCGAGCTCGAGCTGACCGCTCAGGTCGAGGGCTCAGACTGGGTCACGCTGGAGCGGGCCGCCGCCGACACCGGCGCTTCCCGCGCCGCGCTGCGCAACTGGTACCGGACCGGCCAGATCCCGTCCCGCCTGGTCGAAGGCCCGCACGGCCCGCAGCGGCTGGTCCCGCTGGCCCTGGTCGCGGCCCGCGCCGAGGCCTCGCCCCGACTGCGCCGCACGGCCCAGCGCCGCCTGGACGCCGAGGCCCAGCTAGAGCTGCTCCGCCACCGAGTCGACCAGCTAGAGCTCCGCCTGGCCGCCCTCGAGCGAGCGCGCCACTCAGAGCCGCCAGATCCGCGGAATGATCGCGGAGACAAATATCTCGGCCTCGAAACCGAGCACGAGCATGACTAGTCGGCTAACGCCGCCGGGTCGACCTCGACGTGGAAGCTCACCGGAAGTCGTCGTCGTTGATCGCCTCAGCTGGGATGCTGTGCCGGCCCTCGCTGCGCCGCTGACGGGTGGCGGCCAGGCGGTCGTGAGTCTCACGCTCGTACAGCTCCGTGAGGTACTCCCAGAGCCGCATCGGGATGATCACGGCCGCTTCCTTACCGTGATCGGTGAGCACCGTCGGCTCGTCACCGTGCCGGGCCTTGTTGACCAACTCGCCCAGGTGGGCGCGGGCTTCGCTGAGCGGCATTGACCTCATGCCTGCAAATTGTACAGTTTGCAGTCCGACTCCTCAGTTATTCGCCGGTGGGGCCGCCGGCTAGCTCGGCGGCGATGTCCAGGTGGCCGGCGTGCCGGGCGTACTCCTGAAGCAGGTGGAACAGGACCCGCTCCAGCGTCGCGGGCTCGGCGCCCGACCAGCGCTCGCCCGGCTGGCCGGTCTCGGCCAGGTCGTGGGACTCGACGATCTTGCGGGTGCGATCGGCGCGGGCGGCCAGCGCGTCCAGCAGGTTGTCCAGGGTCTGGCCGGGGTCGACGTACCAGCGGTCGCCGCGGCTGTCGGCCCAGGGCTGGTCGACGGGCACGCCCTCGAAGCCCCACTCCAGCCAGCGCAGCTCCACGAACGTGAGGTGGTTGACCAGCTCCAGGGGCGTCCAGCCGGACGGGAGCCGGCTGGATCGCAGGTCGGCCTCGGGCAGGGCCCGCAGCCGGGTCACGATCTGCGAGCGGAAGTAGTCGAGGTACCCGAGGAACACCTCGGCCCGCGAGGCGACGGGGATGGTGGGCGAGGGGAACGGCACGCTCATAGGCCTAGCTTGCCGCACGGGTCCGACACCCGGCCGGCCGCGCTGGCTACCCGCTGGTTACCCGCTGGCTAGCCGCGCAGGCTCTCGCCGGTGGCCGGGTCGAAGAAATGCAGGGCGGCCAGGTCCACGTGCAGCGCCGCTGACTGGCCCTCGCGGATCTCGGTACGCGGGTCCAGGCGGGCCACCAGCATCGGGCGGCGCACCGGGGCCACGTCCTGCGACTCGGCCCCGTCGGCGTCCGCGACCGGGCCCAGCGGGGTCAGCGCCACCCCGGCCCCGGACTCGGTCGAGCAGTGCACGTGCACCTCCGAGCCCAGCTCCTCGCGCAGCTCCACCGGCAGGCTGATGACCGAGGCCGGGTCGGGCTCGTGGGCCAGCGCCGCGTCGTGCAGGTTCTCCGGGCGGATGCCGAGCACGACGTCGCGGCCCAGGTACTGGTCCAGCCGAGGGTGGCCGGCCAGCACCGCGCGCGGGACGACCAGCCGGTGCGCGCCGACCACCACCTCGGGCCCGCCGTCGGCCGGCTCCAGCCGGGCGTCGAGCAGGTTCATGGCCGGCGAGCCGGTGAACCCGGCCACGAACAGGTTGGCCGGCCGCGAGTACAGCTCCTGCGGCGCGGCCACCTGCTGCAGGACGCCGTGCTGCATGACCGCCACCCGGCTGCCCAGGGTCATGGCCTCGGTCTGGTCGTGGGTCACGTAGATGGTGGTCACGCCGAGGGAGCGCTGCAGCCGGGCGATCTCGCCCCGCATCTGGACCCGCAGCTTGGCGTCCAGGTTGGACAGCGGCTCGTCCATCAGGAACGCCCGCGGCTGGCGGACGATCGCCCGCCCCATGGCCACCCGCTGGCGCTGGCCGCCGGAGAGCTGGCGGGGCTTGCGGGCCAGCAGCGGCTCCAGCTCCAGCGTGCGGGCCGCCTCCATGACCCGGCGGCTGATCTCCGGCCGGGGCACCTTGCGGTACTTGAGGCTGAACGCCATGTTGTCGTAGACCGTGAGGTGCGGGTACAGCGCGTAGCTCTGGAACACCATGGCGATGTCCCGGTGCCGCGGCTCCAGGTCGTTGACCGGCCGGCCGTCGATGCGGATCATGCCGCCGGTGACGTCCTCCAGGCCCGCGACCATGCGCAGCGCCGTGGTCTTGCCGCAGCCCGAGGGCCCGACGAGCACCAGCAGCTCGCCGTCGCCCACCTCGAGCTGCAGGGACCGCACCGCCGTGGTGCCGTCGGGAAACTGCTTGGTGATGCCGTCCAGCTCAATCCGCGCCACTGCCTGAAAGCCCTTCTAGCCGCTGTACCCGGTGACCGGCAGCCCGCGCGCCGCCGTGGTGATGCGCAGCACGTGCCCGGCCAGCGGCTCGGCCGCCCGCTGCTCGGCGTCCAGCTCTTCCCAGGCGCTGGTCACGTACAGCTCGGACAGGTCAGGTCCGCCGAAGCCGGCGCAGGTCGGGTTGCTCACCGGCAGCTCGATGACCTCGATCAGGCCGCCCGCCGGGTCGTAGCGGCGGACCTGCGCCGCGCCCCAGAAGGCGATCCACAGGTTGCCGTCGCCATCCACGATCAGGCCGTCGGGGTAGTCCTCCTGCGACGGGTAACAAATGAGGTCCCGCTCGCCGCCGATGGTCCCGCTGACGACGTCGTAGTCGAAGGCCCGAACCCGCCGTGGCTGCTCGCCAGAATCGATGTAGTACATGGTCGTGCCGTCCGGGCTCCAGCCGATGCCGTTGGACTCGGTCACGCCCGTGAGCATGCGGGTGATCCGGCCGTCGCCGTCAAGCCGGTACAGCGCCGCCGCTCCCGGCCGCAGCGCCGTCGTGGTGGTCCCGGCCCAGAACCGGCCGACCGGGTCGCAGGCGCCGTCGTTGAACTGGTGGTCGTCGGTCATGTCGGCGGGCCGGATCGGGGCGCCCACCGGCGTGCCGTCCGGGCCGGTCAGCCGGAACCCGTCGGCGGCGGCCAGCACGTACCCGCCCCGTTGTCGCGGCGCCGCGGCGCCGATCGGCAGGCCCAGGTCGACGAGGACCTCGTCTTCGTGGGTCCTGCCGGATTGGGTACCGTCACCGTTGCCAGGGCCGAAGCGGTGCAGCCGCCCGGCCGGGATGTCGACCCAGATCATGGCCTGGGCCGAGGCGTCCCAGACCGGGCGCTCACCCAGCTGGGCCCCGGCCGGGACCGCCACCTGCCACTGCTGTGCTGGCCGCGAGGGTGCCATTACTTCCCCATCCCTAGGGTGAGCCCCTTGATCAGGTGCCGCTGGAAGATCAGGTACACCACTATTGCCGGTACCGCGCTGATGAACGACCCGGCCATCAGCACCGGGATGCTGGTCGTGCGGCCCGCCGACAGCGCGGCCAGGCCGACGGTGATGGTGCGCTGCCCCGGCGGCAGGAACAGCAGCCCGACCAGCAGGTCGTCCCAGATCTGGATGAACTGCAGCACCGTCACGGTGGCGATGGCCGGCAGCGACAGCGGCAGCGCGATGCTCAGGAATGTGCGCTCGTAGCCCAGGCCGTCCATGACCGCGGCCTCGATCAGCTCGTCGGAGATGCCGCGGTAGTAGGTGGCCATCAGGAACGTCGCGAACGGCGTGCCCAGCGCGGCGTAGACCAGCACGGCGCCGAAGTAGGAGTTGATCAGCCCGAACTTGGCCAGGTTCACGTACTCCGGGATGATGATCGACTGCAGCGGCACCATCAGCGCCGCCACCACCAGCAGGAACACCATGCCGCTGCCTCGGTAGCGGAGCTTGGCGAACGCGAACCCGGCCGTGGTGGACACGGCCAGGATGATCAGGATCGCGGCCGCGCAGACGATCGTCGAGTTGAGCAGCTCGCTGCCCACCGGCAGCTCGCGGAACAGCTGGGTCCAGCCGGCCAGCGAGTGCCCGCCCTGCTGGTCGAACTGGGCCTGGTTGCGGAACGAGTTGTCGAGCATGTACCAGAACGGGTAGAGCATGACCACGGCGACGACCACCATGATCACGAAGATCCAGCCGTTGGCCAGCCGCTTGCGCGTGCGCGTCGCGGTCGCCATTACCAGCCCTCCCCGTCATCGGACCTGATCAGCCGCAGCTGGACCAGCCCCACCACGATCATGATCACGAACAGGATGATCCCGTACAGCGCGCCGGTGCCGAACTGGCTCTGCGCGAACCCGGACTGGTAGATGAAGAACTCCAGCGTCGTGGTGCCCAGGCCCGGCCCGCCGCCGGTCATCACGAAGATCAGGCTGAACAGGGCCGAGAACGCGCTGATCACCGTGATCACGAACGAGAACTGGATGAACCGGCGCAGCAGCGGCAGCGTCACCCGGAAGAAGATCTGCCAGCGGGTCAGCCCGTCCACCCTGGCCGCCTCCATCAGCGTGGGGTCCAGCGTGGCCATGCCGGTCAGGAAGATGATCGTGTTGGTGCCCAGCATGGACCAGACGAACGTGACGGCCAGGGCCAGCAGCGCGGTGCCCTGGCCGGCCAGGGCGTTGGTCTTGACCGAGCCCAGCCCGATGTCGGCCAGGAAGTGGTTCAGCGACCCGTTCAGCGCGAAGAACTGCAGCGCGACCATGCCGATGACCACCCACGACACCGCGGTGGGCAGGAAGTACACCGAGCGGAAGAACCGCCAGCCGCGCACGTGCTCGTTCAGCAGCGCGGCGATGACCAGCGGGATCCCGATGGCGAAGGGGATGGCCAGCAGCAGCAGGCCGTTGTTCTGCAGAACCCGCCAGAAGATCGGGTCCGTCAGCGCCGAGGCGTAGGTGCTGGGCCCGATCCAGGTCGCCGTGATGCCGTTCCAGTTGGTCATCGAGTAGTAGATGGCCTGGCCGATCGGCACCCCGAGCAGGGCGACCACCACCGCCACCGCGGGCAGCGACAGCAGGATGCCCGCCCGCCGCCGGCGGCGGGCCAGCTTGCTGCGGAGGGGACGGCCCGCGGGCGCGGCGGCCCGGGGCGGGCCCCGGTCCGTTGACTTGATGCTCATCAGTTGTAGGTCGAGCCCCTGGAGTTGGCCGGGAGCTGGCCCCAGGTGGTCTTCAGGTTGGTCAGCGCCTGCTGGACGCTGATCGTCCCGTTCAGCACCGAGGGCAGGAACTTGCTCCCGGCCGTGACCACATTGGACTGAACGACGTTGTCCAGCATGGGATAGACGGTCATGTGATCCTTGCTGACGAAGTTCAGCATCTCCTGGTTGACCGGGTTGCTGGTGTTCACGCCGTTGATCGCCGGGATCAGCCCGGCCGCGTTGATGATCTTCGCGGCCTGGTCGGTGGTCATGAACTGGAGGAACTCGGTGGCCGCCGCGGGCTGCTTGGCGTAGCTCGTCTCGGACAGGCCGTCACCGGCGAAGTCGACCACGCCCTTGATCGGGGTGCTCGAGTACGGCGGCACGAACGCGGCCACGTTGCTGCCGAGCGCCTTGGTGAACTTCTGGGTGTCCCAGGTGCCGTCCACCATCATCGCGGCCTTGCCGGTCTCGAACTGGCCCAGGTTGTTGGTGTTGGTCAGCACGTCGGAGTTGGTGCAGCCCGAGCTCTTGAGCTTGGCCCACTGGCTCAGCTGGGCGGCGTTCTGACCCGCCGTCCACGGGATCTTCCCGCTGTACAGGCCCTGCCACTGGGACACCGAGTAGGAGCCGATCATCATGTAGCTCATGTCGTACCAGGGGTAGAACTCCGCGCCCAGCGGCTGGCCGCCGTTGCCGTAGACCAGCGGCGTGTAGCCGGCCGAGCGGAGCTTCTTGCACGCCGAGAACAGCTGGGTCCAGTCGGTCGGCACCGCGCTGACCCCGGCCTTCTTGAACGCCTGCTTGTTGTAGAAGCCGATGTAGAACTGGTTCTCCAGCGGGATCACGTACGGGCCGTTGGCAGCGTCGAAGCCGTCGCTGGTCCACTTGAGCGCGTTGGGGTCGACCCGGGCCAGGTCCGCCGCGGGGACCTTGCCCTTGAGGTTGACCAGGAAGCTCTTGTACTGCAGCGTGAACAGGCCGGTCCACATGACGGCCAGGTCCGGGCCGTTCTTGGAGATGGCCGCCGCCTGAAGCTGGGCGAAGTAGTTGGACGCGGGCTGGCTGACCACGTTGACCGTGATGTTCTTGTGCAGCTTGTGGAACGCCTTGGCCAGGTTCTGCAGGGCGGTCGCGTTCTGCTCGGTGCCGTAGTTGTGCCAGATGGTCAGCGTGATCGGGCCCGAGGCGTTGCTCGACCCGCCGCCACTGCTGCCGCAGGCGGCGGCCGCGAGAGCCACAGCGGCCAGGCCCGCGGCCAGTCTCAATCGGCGCATAGCTGTCTCCCCTTCCTTAAGACCGGCCGACGACCGGTTCTATGAACTTCCGGTGCTCAGGGCTGGGCGCGGTGAGGAAGTCCAGATCGCAGCCCTGCGGTGCCTGCTGAACGGTGCGGGCGTAGAGCGCGGGCCAGCCGCGCAGGTGCGCCAGGGGAGAGGGCGACCAGGCCGCGGCCCGGCGGGCCAGTTCCTCGGGCGCCACCTCCAGCTCCAGCGACCCGGCCGCCGCGTCCAGCGCGATGATGTCGCCGTCACGCACCAGCGCCAGCGGGCCGCCCGCGGCCGCCTCCGGGGCCACGTGCAGGACCACGGTGCCGAAGCTGGTGCCGCTCATCCGGGAGTCGGTGACCCGGACCATGTCGGTGACGCCGGCGGCGACCAGCGCGGCCGGGATCGGGATCATGCCCCACTCGGGCATGCCGGCCGACGGCCCGCAGCCCGCCAGCACCAGCACGCAGTCCGCGGTGACCGGCAGGTCCGGGTCGGCCACCCGGCGGCGCATGTCGTCGTAGTCGCGGAACACCACCGCCGGGCCGCGGTGGGTCAGCAGCTCCGGGCTGGCGGCGGAGACCTTGATGACCGCGCCGTCCGGCGCCAGCGACCCGCGGACCACGGCGAACGCGCCGCCCTCGCGCAGCGGCCGGCCCGCGGGCCTGATCGCGCCGCTGGCCCGCGGCGCGGCGGCCGCGATCTCGCCGATGGTCTGGCCGGTGACCGTCCGGGCGCCGGTCTCCAGCCGGCCGCCCAGCTCGCGCAACAGGGCCGGCACGCCGCCGCCCGCGTCGAAGTCCTGCATCAGGCCCGCGCCCGACGGCTCCACGTCGGCCAGCACCGGCACGTCCGCGCCCAGCCGGGCGATGTCCTCCAGCGGGAACGCGGCCCCGGCCCGCCCGGCCATGGCGGCCAGGATGATGACCGCGTTGGTCGAGCCGCCCACGGCGTGCAGCACCCGGATGGCGTTGCGCACCGCGGCCGGGGTCACGATGTCCTGCGGCAGGCGTCCGCCCGTCCCGTTCTGGCTGCGCCGGACCGCCTCGACCGCGACCCGGCCGGCCTCGCTGGCGGCCGCCAGCCCGCGCGGGTCGCCGGCCGGGATGGACGCCGCGCCCGGCACCATCAGGCCCAGCGCCTCGGCCAGCACGGCCATGGTCGAGGCGGTGCCCATGGTGTTGCACGCCCCGCAGCCCTGGCCGAGTGCTTCCTCCAGCTCCTGCCAGGCCGCGTCGTCCAGCCGGCCCGCCCGGCGCTCGTCCCACATCCGCCACAGGTCGGTGCCCGCGCCCAGCGCCCGGCCGCGGAACATGGCCGGCGGCCGGGCCCCGCCGGTGACCAGCACGGTCGGCACGTTGGCGCTGATCGCGCCCATCAGCGCGCCGGGCACGCTCTTGTCGCAGTTGGCCAGCACGACCAGGCCGTCCAGCGGGTTGGCCCGGACCATCTCCTCAACCTCGATGGCCAGCAGGTTGCGGTACAGCATCGCGCTCGGCTTCATCAGGTCCTCGCCGAGTGAGATGGTCGGGAACTCGGCCGGCGCCCCGCCCGCCGCCCGCACCCCCTCGGCCACCGCCGTGGCCAGCCGCCGCAGCGGCAGGTTGCACGCGTTGAGCTGGCTGGCCGAGTTGGCGATCCCGATCACCGGCCGCCCCTGGCCCGCGGGCACGCCCGCCGAGGTCAGCGCCACCCGGTTGGCCAGCGCGACCTCGTCGTCACCGCGCAGCCACTTCTGGCTGCGGAAACCCGGCGTGGTCATGGCTCAGGGACGCCCAGTCCCTTGGCCCCCGGCCCGGACTGGGTCAGCTCCAGCCCGCTGCGCCGGATCCACTCCAGCGTGACCAGGGCCCGGTGCACCTTCTCCCGGCCGATCGCGGCCGCGTCGCCCACGATGTGCAGCCCGCTCGGGTACAGCGGCCGCGAGTTGCGCAGGCCGAGCTTGACGTACAGCGGCGCGGCCGCGCTGATCAGGTCGGCCGCCTCGTGCCCGCGGACCACGCCGCCCAGCCCGTCCGGCGATTCCACGTACAGGTCGATCGGCACCGAGGTGACCGCGCGCATCTCGGCCAGCTGGCCCAGCGTCATGTCCGACGGCACGTTCACCGTGGACCCGCCGAGCTGCTCCAGCTGGCGCAGGCTGACCGGGTTGGACGGCGCCAGCACCGCCGACACCTTCCACACCACCGAGGCCGGCAGCTGGCCGGCCGCCTGCATCTCGGACACGATCTGCAGCAGGCCGGTGTCGGCGATCAGGAAGCCGCGGATGCCCTGGTCGACCGCGCGCAGGATGTCGTCGATGGCGTACCGGAGCTGGCGGCTGCCGCGCAGCTGGCCGGCCAGCGACCCGCCGTCGGGCGCGTGGGCCGACCGGCCGATGTCCCACTCCTCGCGCGGGCCGACGAACAGCGACACCTCCAGGCCACTGTCGGCGGCGATGCGGGCCATCTCGGCCAGCTCGGCCTCGGCCAGCAGCATCGCGCCGCTGCCCTGGGACACCCGGTTGACCGTGACGCCCAGCTCGGCCGCGGTCTCCACGACCGCGCGCAGCACCTCCGGGCCCTCCACGCTCGGGATCTCCAGCCGGAAGTGGGCGCCGTCAGGGAACCTCGCCACGCTCGGTCCGGGTACTGGCTCGGCCGTTATCCCGCGCCCGGCCAGGATGTCGGCTCCCGTCATCTGCCGCCGCCTTTCTGTGTCTGCTGTGTGGTCATCTGCCGTGTGGTTATCTGCCGTGTGGTCATCAGCCGAGCTCCAGCACGCCGGGCCGGCCGAGGTCGTCGCCGGCCTGCGCCGGCCAGTCGGGGGTGCTCGTCACCCGCTCCAGCGCGTCCGCGGCGACCAGGTAGGTGTCCTCCACCTTGGCGCCGCCGGGCAGGCTCGGGTTCCAGGCCAGCGCGTGACCAGCATTTATCGCCAAATCCGGCCACCTGGTGCCCGGCTGGCCCGGCGCGATCTCGAACTCGCGCTGCCCGTAGCCGATCGGCCCGCCCTGGTAGTGGCCGGCCCAGCCGCGCGCGGCCCCGGCTTGCTCGTAAGCCCTGTCCATCGCGGCCAAGGCAGTGCCATAGGTGGCCGGCGTGTCGCCCGAAGGCGGCGTGCTGGCCGCCAGGACCTGGCGCTCGATGTCCAGCACCCGGCCGCGCAGCCTGGCGTAGTCAGGATCCAGCGGCCCGGCCGACGCGAACCGCGTCGCCGCCGCGTGCAGCCCGTCGCGCCGGGCTACGACGACCGCCATGACCAGGCGGTGGACCGGCGCCCCGGCCGCCATCGGGTGCCGGTAGCGCGCCACCCGCTCGTCGCCGCCCACGATCAGCACCGGAGTGTCGGCCCTGCTCCCCTCCAGCAGGGCCGCGCACCGAGCCTGGATGTCCAGGTCCCGCTCGCCGGGCCGCCAGTGCGCCAGCGCCGTCTCCAGCGCCCCGGCCGCGTCCGCGGCCAGGTCCCGCAGGTCGTCCTGCTCGGCCGGGGACAGCGCCAGCCGCAGCGCGATGAGGTCGTCGGTGACGTCGCGCCCGAAGGCCGGGTGCCCGTCGGCCGCCAGCTCCCCGGCCGGGACCCCCGCCACCTCTTGCGCCGCGGCCACGAACGCGTCCGGGTCGTACCACGGCACCGCGACCAGGGCGCCGAAGCCGTGCCGCTCCGGCCCGTACTCGGCCCGGACCCGGTCCGCCTCCACCTCGGTGGTGACCAGGCTGAGCCCGGCCGGCGTGGCCACCACCCAGGCCAGGTCCACCGCCGCCGTCCGGTCCACCGGCGGCGCGATCCCGCCCGTGGCCCAGGCCACCGCGGCGGGCCCGGTGAGCACCAGTCCGCGCGCCTGCGCACCGTCCAGCCAGGCCGAGATCCGGGCGTGGGCCGCCGCCGCCCGTGCCGCGCTGCGGTCCGGACGTTCGGCCGGCGGTTCTGCCCGGTGTTCTGTCATACCGAACGGTGTTGTGTGATATAGAATCACTTGGATAGACAAACACCACGCTGAGCAGCCTGTCAAGGAAAGTTTTCATTATCCGGTTAAGGTTCTGTAACACCGAACGGAGAGGGTCCGCAGGTGCAAGCAGCAGAAGGCCAGCAGGAGGCCGGCAGGTACACGGTGCGCAGCGTGGCCAGGAGCCTGCGGCTGGTCGAGATCGTGGCCGACGGGCCCGCCGAGGGACTCTCGCTCAGCGACCTGGCCCGGGCCCTCAGGGCGTCCAAGAGCGCCACCCTGTCCCTGGCCCGGACCCTGGCCGGCTTCGGCTTCCTGCGCGAGGTCCGGCCCGGCCCCCGCTACGCCCTCGGCACGGCGCTGCTCCGCCTCGGTGACATCGCCCGCCAGCAGATCCCGCTCGGCGACGTGTGCCGCCCGCTGCTCGAGGAACTCGCCGACACGACCAAGATGACCTCCCGGATCGCCGTGCCCGACCAGGGCTACCCGGTGTTCATCGACCGGGTCGACGGCCCCGGCAGCGTCCGCTTCCACGCCCCGCTCGGCCAGCGCGAGATCCCCTACGCCTCCGCCGCCGGCAAGGCCATCCTGGCCACCATGCCCGAGCAGGCCGTCCGCGACCTGTGCCAGCAGACCGGCCTGCGGCCCCGCACCGCGCACACCATCACCGACATTGACTCCCTGCTCGCCGACCTGGCCCGGTCCCGCCGCCGCGGTTTCGCCATCGACGACGAGGAAGATGCCGAGGGCATCTTCTGCGCCGGGGCCTCCTTCTTCGGTCATGACGGCGCCTGCAGCGGCGCCGTCAGCGTCACCGGCATCAAGGGCGACCTGCCCGCCTGGCGGGTTGACGAGCTCGGCCGGACCGTCCGCGCCTGCGCCGACAGGGTCGCCGTCCTGCTCGGCGGCCGCAGCTACGCCGACCTCACCCCGGCCCAGCGCGGCGACCCCGGCGGGGCGCATGCAGGCACCGAGGCCGGTGACCGGTGAGGGCCGGCCAGGCCCTGGTCGTCAGCGAGCCGGGCCAGATCGGCCTCCAGGTCAGGGACAACCCCGTCGCCGGCCCCGGCGAATTGCTCGTGACCCCCGAGCTGATCGGCATGTGCGGCACCGACCTGGAGATCATCGACGGCACCATCGACCCCGCTTACATCCACTACCCCCTGGTCCTCGGCCACGAGTGGACCGGGATCGCCGCCGCCGGCCCGCTGGCCGGCACCCGCGTCGTGGTCGAGGGCGTCATCCCCGACGGCCACTGCGCCCGCTGCGTCGCCGGCCAGACCAACCTGTGCGAGACCTACGACGAGATCGGCTTCACCAGGGACGGCGTCGCCGCCGGCCAGGTCGCCGTGCCCGCCGTGCTGGCCCATCCCTTGCGCCCTGAGGTCGCCGCCGAGGATGCCGTCCTGACCGAGCCCGCCGCCGTCGTCTACCAGGCCATCAGCCGTGCCCGCATCGAGCCCGGCCGCCGCGTCCTGGTCATCGGCGACGGCACCATCGCCCTGCTCGCCGTGGCCCTGCTGCGCCTGTGGTCACCCGCCGAGATCGTCCTGCTCGGCCGCCGCGACGGCCAGCGCGACCTGGCCGCCACCTCGGGCGCCGACCGCTTCGAGACCGACCTCGCCGCCGCCGGCGCCGGCTACGACCTCGTCTTCGAGGCCGCCGGCACCACTGACGCCGCCGCCACCGCCATCACCGCCGCCCGGCGCGGCGGCACCATCGTGCTCGTCGGCCTGCCCCCGCACGGCGCCACCATGCCGCTCGCCGTCGACGATGCTGTCAATAACGACCTCACCATCCTGGGCAGCTTCAGCTACACCTCGACGTCCTGGCGCTCCATCGTCACCCTGCTCAACTCCGGCCGTATCCGCCCCGGCTTCCTCATCACCCACCGGTTCGGGCTGGCCGACTGGGAGCAGGCCATCGCCACCCTGCGCGGCGCGAGCAGCCCGCGCGGCAAGGTCCTGCTCGACCTGACCCGCTGACGCCTCGGATAGCGCAGGTTCATCCCTCCGGCATCCCACGCCGGGTCGGCGGCCAGTCCACCCGCAGCCGGTGCGGCGCGGTGTTCCGCAGCCGCGAGCCGCTGAACTCCACCGTCGAGTCCGCCACCTGGCGCCAGAACGGCCAGATCGACGGCGTGATGCGCACCTCAATGCCCGCCCTGGCGTGCCGCCCTAACAGGTCGTCCACGACCACCCGCTCGACCGCGTCCACCAGATCCGGCGTGACCCAGTACCCGCCCACCTCATGCGGCCCGAAGGCGTCGGCCGGCAGCCGGTAGGCGTCCAGCCGGCCGACCTGGACCCGGTCCAGCCAGCCCGCCTCGATCACATGGATGCGGCTCGCGTCGCTCTGGCCGAAGAACCGCTCCCGGTCGGCCGGAGTCGTCGTCGATACCGGCCAGATGCACCCGCGCGGGCAGTCGCGCGGGAACCAGAACATCGGAGCGTGCCGCGTGTCGACCGCCCAGACCAGCGCCGATGTTCCCGGCCCGGCCGGACGCGGGCAGAACCGGCCCAGGTTCGGGTCCTCGCTGAAGTGCCAGAGCGCGAACTCGCCCTCGCCCCGGTACGCCGGAGCCGGCTCCCGGCTCAGCAACTCGACCGGATAGTCGGCATCCATGGCCCCAGCATCTCGCGGCATCGCGTGTGATCGCCCGTGATTTACCTCCGGCGCGGTGCTGAGCCGCAGCGGTCAGGCGGTACCGACCGGCTAACGGCCTCAACGCCGCGAACCCTGAGCTGCTCATCGTTGTGCACGGTGAGCAGCTCAGGGTCAGCTGAGGAGATCGGTGTGGCGGGTCAGGCGGCGGTGGCGGGCGGGCCGTGCCCTGGCCGGTCGTCCCAGAGTGAGCCCTGGCCTGGTGGTGGCCCGTGGCTGTGCAGGGTCCTGATCCCGTCGGGGCTTTTGGCCGTGGTGGTGCCGTCGGCGTGCAGGATCAGCGTCCAGCCTTTGCGGTGGATCACGATCAGGTGATGGAAAGCGCAGAGCAGGGTGAGGTTGTCCAGGCGCGTGGGGCCGCCCTTGGACCTGGGGATGACGTGATGGACGTGACAGCGGACGGGCGGGAGGGAGCAGCCGGGGAAGGAGCAGTGCCGGTCACGCTTGATGACGGCGCGGCGCAGGTGCGGGGGTACTTCCTCGGTCGGCTGGCCGAGGTCCAGCGGGAGGCTGGCGGCGGGGAAGAACCCGCCGGTGAGCTGGGTGCGCAGGTACGCGGCGAGGCCGGTGGGGCCGGACAGCAGGCTGACGGCGTAGCGCAGCAGCGTGTCCTGGAGGCGGGCCAGGCCGCCAGGGGTGGGTGAGAGGCCGCCGGGCACGGTGCCGCCGGGCGCGGTGCCGCCGGGCGCGGCGGGTGCGGTGAGGCCGGGCGCGCCGACGGCGGTGAGGCCGGGCGGCACCGGGCCGGCGGCCGGGGTGGTGGTCGGGGCCGGCGGGGTGGTGGC
>Ga0134126_10004700_pt1 | contig 17097 bp, 14 predicted proteins | sample KB31752_FD_96881 | JGI IMG/M metagenome (GOLD analysis project Ga0134126, IMG submission 96881) | Terrestrial soil microbial communities with excess Nitrogen fertilizer from Kellogg Biological Station, Michigan, USA - KB3-175-2 | ecosystem: Environmental > Terrestrial > Soil > Unclassified ...
CGTCGAAGCGATGGCGCGCGGCATGCCGGCCGAAAGCGTGCGCGTGGGAGCGCTTGCCGAGGCGATGCACCGCGGCATCGCGCACGAGTCGGCGCACCGCGGTCCGCTCGGCCGGTTGCAGCCGATGAATCCGGACGCGGCCTGATCGATGGGCCCGCGATGAGCCATTTCGAAGCTCCGGCGGCCCGCGAGTCGCGCGTCGTCGGCATTCCCGCCGACGAGGTCACGCTCCCGGGCGAGCTTGTCCTGCCGACGAGGGCGACGGCGGTGATCCTGTTCGCCCACGGCAGCGGCAGTTCGCGGATGAGCCCGCGCAACCAGTACGTCGCGCGGACGATGCACCACGCCGGTATCGCAACGTTGCTGTTCGATCTGCTGACGTCCGTCGAAGACCGCGAGTACGAGAGGCGCTTCGACATCGAACGGCTGACGGAGCGCCTGCTCGCGGCGACCGACTGGGTGGGCCGCGAGCGATCGACGGCGGATCTGCCCGTCGGATACTTCGGTGCCAGTACCGGCGCCGCGGCGGCCCTTGCCGCGGCGGCCAGGCTCGGTCCGCGCATTCGCGCGGTCGTGTCGCGCGGTGGCCGGCCAGACCTCGCCGGAGCACGCGTGCTCCCCGGCGTGCGGGCGGCGACCCTACTCATCGTCGGAGCCCGTGATCCCGTCGTGCTGGAACTCAACCGCTACGCGCTCGCGAAGCTTCAATGCGAGAAGGCGCTGCAGGTCATCCCCGGCGCGACGCACCTTTTCGAGGAGCCGGGGACGCTGGAACAGGTCGCCGTGCAGGCGCGCAACTGGTTTCGCCGCTGGCTCGTCGGCGCGACCGCGGGGCATCCGGCATGACGCGCATCGCGATCGTCACCGGGGGCACGCGCGGCATCGGGTCGGCAGTCTCGCGCCGTCTTCTATCACGGGGCTATGCCGTCGCCGCCACCTATCACGGCAACGTGGAAGCCGCCGAAGCCTTCGCGCGCGAAACGGGCATTCGAACGTACCGCTGGGACGTGGGCGACTACGCCGCATGCGAAATGGGCGTGGCATCGGTCACCCGCGACCTCGGCGGTCCTCCGCAGGTACTGGTGAACAACGCCGGCATCACCCGCGACGCGACGCTGCACAAGATGACACCGGCCCAATGGAACGAGGTCATCGCGACCAATCTGACGTCGTGCTTCAACATGTGCCGCGTCGCGATCGACGCGATGCGCGAAGCGGGATACGGCCGCATCGTGAACATCTCATCGGTGAATGCCCAGAAGGGGCAGTTCGGTCAGACCAACTACGCCGCGGCCAAGGCCGGCATCCTCGGCTTCACCAAGGCGCTCGCGCTCGAGACGGCATCGAAGGGAATCACCGTCAATGCGATCGCACCCGGATACGTGGCGACCGAAATGCTCGCGACGGTGTCGAAGGAAGTCCTCGCGCGAATCGAGCAGCAGATCCCGGTCGGAAGGCTAGGCACGCCGGAGGAAGTGGCGCGAATCGTCGAGTTCCTGGTCGCCGACGACGCCGGCTTCATCACCGGCGCCACCGTCAGCGCGAACGGCGGGCAGTACATGATCTAGCACGCGGGAACGGCGCCCCACGTAGTGGACATCGGCCGACGCGAATAGTATCGTCCCGCGATAGACCGTTGGCCGCGATCGATTGTCCTCTACAACTGGCTGTGGCGCGTAGCGCCGATTGCGGGGGCGAACTCGAGCGGCACGGGAAACAGGGGGATGAACCATGCATATGCGGACCGCCGCGATCGCGCGCCCGTTACGGGCCGTGGTTTCATTGTCGCTTGCGCTCGCCGTGCTCTGCGCAAGCGGCTACTGCGCCGCGCAGCGGCTGTCCGGGGTGCCGCCAAGCTGCCCGGTCGGGTCGCCCACGGCGAGCGAGGCGGTGCAGCCACTGCTGGACGGCCTGCTGCCGGACGAGCTCAACAAGGCGTGGCAGGCCAAAGCTCCGACGACGATCGACCCGTACCCGCAATTCGACTCGAGCGGCCAGCCCGTCGACAAGGTCATCGACGGAATCCCCATTCCCGGCATCTGCAGCGCCGACGCCGATGCCTACTGCGTACTCAAGGGCTATGCGCTCGGTTGTTACAGCGGACACGCCAACGTCACGCTGAACTCGCTGACGGGGCTGAAGGATCTGCAGTTCACGAACGCGCTGTTCACGCAGTACAACGTCGTGGACGTCGCGGCGCATTCCGATAGTGGCCCCGATGCGGGCAAGCTCACCGACGGCGTCTACGCCCCCGACGGGCACCCGTCGACCGACCCCGAATACGCGATCGTGCTGCCGCACAGCCCGGGCGATCCTCGCGCCGGTATCGTCGTCGACCTCGGCGCGAGTCAACCGATCTGCGGCAACGGATACGCTTGCCTGAGCGGGCCGAAGCTGCAAGCCGACAACGACGACACCTACGAGCTCGACTATTCGAGCGACGGCACGAACTGGACCGCCTATGGCCAGTTCCAGCCGTGCTGCAACGATGGACTGCGGACACGGGGTATCGCCACGATCACGGCCGGCGTTCACAACCCCAGCTTCAACGCGCGGTATGTGCGCGTGTTTCCGGTCTTGGGTGGCGCGACGTTCGCGGTGGCCGAGCTGCAGCTTTGGGACACCGGAAGCAAGCTGATCTCGGTCGGCAAGCCGGCGGTCGGTCCCCGCCCCTATCAGATCACCAGCGGGTCACCGCCGCCGAATGGCCATTCCTCGACAGACACTCAATACGCGGTCGTGCTGAGCCACGAGCCCGGGCCCGCACCAGCGCTGATCGTCGATCTTGGCGCAACCAAGTCCATCTGCGGCAACGGATACGATTGCCTGAGCGGGCCGAAGATCCAGGCCGACAACGATGACTTCTACCAGCTCGACTACTCGACCGACGGCGTGAACTGGACCGGCTATGGCGAGTTCCCGTCGTGCTGCGACAGCAAACTGCAGACGCGTGGGATCTCGACGATCACTGCCGGCGTCAACAACCCGAACTTCAAGGCCCGCTATCTTCGGGTCTATGCCAATTCGGGAGGCTCGACGTTCGCCGTGTCGCAGCTCGAGCTCTGGGACACCAGCAGCAAGCCGATCTGGGTCGGTGCGGCGACCTATGGTCCCGAGCCAGTGGTGACGAACGGGGAGATCCCTCCGGACGGGACCGACTACAGCGACACCCGTTACGCGACGACGCTCTCACCCTGCCGCACCAACACGGCATCGACCTGCCCGACCTCCACCGCGCAGACCGCCGCGCAACTGTTCGATCTCGGCGCCGCCTTTCCAATCGATCATCTGGTCGTTCAGGCCGATCAGGCGCACGCGTACCAGATCGACTATTCGGCCGACGCGACGAGCTGGAAGTCGCTCTGGGCAATCCCGACCGTCAGTGGCTCGCACCTGCAGACGCGCACCAGCCCGAAGTTTTCCCCGCAGCCCTCGGCGCGCTACCTGCGCATGTACGGAACGACCGGCGCCGTCGACAGTTATGCGATCTCTGCTGTGCAGGTGTTCACGGGGCAGGCGAATAGTCCTTGCGCATCCGCGAGCGGCGCCAACACCGGGGAAAATCTTGCCTGCACCTACGATGGGTCGTTCGGCTTCGGCATCCACTCGCCGTTTCCCGTCGCGTTCAATCTGAAGCAGGCGCAGATCGTCCTCGTTTGCCAGGGCATCGGACCAACGGGCTACATCTACGGGTCGTACGTTCAGGAATCGGCCACCAACAGGACCTGCACCGACACGCTGAACGTCGGCGCCAGGGGAGGTTCGGGTACCCCGGAGGCCGACTTCTGCGCCGGGTCCTGTGCGTCGGGTAAGCCCGCCGCGCTGCTGTCGTACGTCCACCTGAACGGCGAAGATCTCGGCAACGCGACCAACCCGACCGCCAGCCCGCAACTGCAGTTCTTCCCCGCGACGCCTTCGGGCATCGCATGCAGCGGCGACTTCAGCAGCGAGCCGGACATTCCGACCCTGGCGGATCAGGTCGTCGCCAGCGCCGCAACCGACGCCACGCAGGGACTCTTCGACGGCCTGCTCGATTATCAGGCGAAGCCAAACAGTCTGATTCCCTTTCCACCGCCGCATCCGCCGACAACCCCGCCGACGTTCAGCGCGTGTTCCACGATCGCAAGCGAGCCTCCGCCTCCCGGTCCGTATCCCGACAACATCGCGCATGTGGACGGCCGCGCGACGCAGGTGGGAACCGGCGCGACGAGTGCGGTGCTCCACATCGAGGGTCAGTTCAGCACGCCGCCGACACTCGCCCTCGGCCAAGCGACGGTCACCGTCGGCGGGCTGCTGCACGAGCTTCGAGGGGCGGGCGAACTGGTGCAGGCCGACGCCGCCACTGCGTTCCTGCCCGTCACGCTGCAGGCGCTTCCCGGCAGCAAGCCTGGAAACGGACTCTACGCAACGCCGCCCGGTGCCAAGCCGAGCATGCGTGTGCAGATCTCACCGATCGAAGGACCCGGCGCGCAGAGTGGCCTGATGCAATTTTCGATCGATGTCAGCGGGGCCGCGATCGCCAAGCCGTCTCGATGCGTCAGCGGTTCCGCCGTCGCGAATCTCGACACCAGTTTGTTCGTTCTTCAGGCGGGTGCCACCGAGCCTGTCTGGGCGCACGCGATCGCGCAGTGGCAGTGCGACAAGGCGCAGCTGATCACGTCGGTCGGCCCTTGAACCGATTGAGGCCCGCCTACCACGCAATGCAGATTGCGGGGTCCGGCCGAGCTCGATCGCTCAGAACCAGTTCGGCGAGGCCAGCAGCGTCCATGCTCCGTCGCCGAGCAGGAACTGCACGAACAGCGCCAGCGCCCAGAACGCCGGATACTCCCATCCGCCGTCCTTGTTCGAGAACATCCAGCCGTTCTTGCCGTGCACGGTGACGATCGTGCCGAGGATCAGTGGAATCAACACGAGTGCGACGTATCGCGGCACGATACCGATGATCAGCGCGGCCCCACCGATCAGCTCGGCGGCCATCGCGAGATAGGCGAAGGATCCTGGCAGTCCCAGCGACTTGAAGTATCCGAATGCGCCGGCGGGCTTGAACACCAGCAGCTTGAGGAGTCCGTGAGCGATGAAGAGGATGCCCAGAGCAGTGCGCAGGATCAGGGCCGCCCAAGGGGCCATCGAGGCGTCGATCATGTGCCCTCCGATCGAGACGTTGGCGGGTGTCGATACGTCCCGCGGATCGAATACTACGCGTTTCCCATCCCGCCGGTGTCGGCGCCGACGGCACGGGAGTATCGTTACGTGCATCGCTCGATGCGGTGCCACGCGCATTCGGTCGCACGAGTGCGGCGCTGCACGCGCAGCCGGACAGCCACCCATCGCTACTTCCCAACCCGGAGGATCATGGCCATGAAGAACAGGAACGACAAGAGCGCGACCGCAAGCAATCCGCGCGATCTCGCACGCGAACGCAAGTCCGCCCTGCTGACGCGAACGGATCTCACGAGGAAGGCGACCGCGGACATCACCGCGACGCTGAACGGCATCCTCGCCGACGTGTTTGCGCTCTACCTCAAGACGAAGAATTTCCACTGGCACATGAGTGGACCACACTTTCGCGACTATCACCTGCTGCTCGACGAGCAGGCCGACCAGCTCTACGCGATGACCGATCCGGTGGCCGAGCGCGTCCGGAAAGTGGGCGGTACGACGTTGCACTCGATCGGCCATATCTCGCGCCTGCAGCGCGTGCTCGACAACGATGCGGAATGGGTCGAGCCGCTCGACATGCTGGCGGAGCTGCGCGAGGACAACCAGACAATGGCCGCGCGCATGCGCGAGGCCCACAACGTCTGCGAAGAGCACCGCGACGTCGCCACCGCCAGCCTGATCGAGGTGTGGATCGACGAAACCGAGCGGCGGGCGTGGTTCCTGTTCGAGGCCACCCGCCGGGGTGATCCGACCGGCCATTGACGGGAGCGACGGGCTTTGCCCGCGGTGCCCGACAGCGACGCGGCGGCTGTCTCCGATCACTCCAGCAGCATTCGCCGCATCGCCGGAAGAAAGCCGTGACGCAGGCCGGGCCGTCTGAGGCGCCGGAGGTCGAGGTCGTGATCGAGATTCCGCGCGGCAGCTTTCTGAAGCGCGGTTCGACCGGCCAGATCGACTTCGTCTCGCCGCTGCCCTGCCCGTTCAACTACGGCTCCGTCCCGAACTACCTGGGTCTCGAGGGTGACTTGCTCGATGCGGTCGTGCTTGGACCGCGACTACCGGCGGGTGTGCGAAGACGGGTGAAGGCGTGGGGAGCGGTCACCTTGACGGATCGCGGCATGTCGGACGACAAGCTCATCTGCGCCGAACGCCCACCGGGTCCGGCGACGCGCCGGCGAGTGCTTCAATTCTTCCACTTCTACGCGAAATGCAAGGGCCTGCTCAACCTTTGGCGCCGCCGCCCGGGACGCAATGCATGCGAAGGGTGGTGCGAGGCCCGATACGCGCTCGCTCGTGCCCGGCCGCGAGACGAAGCGTGGCGCGGATCGCCGATCGAGTTCTGATCGCCAGACATCGGGTTCCGATCGCCAGCAGAGGCGTCAAAGGCACGTTGGGAATCGTGGCTACCGGCACTCTTCGAAGATCATCGTCGAATAGCCGCTGGGCACGCTGTCGGGAATCAGCGGACACAGATTCTGCTTCGTCGCGCGCGGGTCGAGCAGCGCATCGCGCACGAACGCAACCAACGCCTGAAATTCTCCGCCCGTGAGGTGAGTGGGTTCCTGGAGGAGCGGATCGAGCCGCGCAAGCACCGGTTCGATCGGTCCAAGCCGCAGCTGCAAATCCTTGTCGACACCGGCGCGCTTCGGATCATAGCTGCGCGCTACAGTGTACGGGTCGAGGTGAAGACGAATCGCGTCCTCGAGGCGTGTCATTGACCCGTTGTGGAAGAACGCCGGCTGCAACGCGACGTTGCGAAGCGGCGAACTGCGGAACTTGTAGCGGTCTGCCGGATTGCCGGTGATCTGCTCGAGTCCGAAGTCCTCGTCCTGACCCGGCCCGTCGAAGACCACGTTGCCCTCGCCGACACCGAAGCGGGGAGCGATCTGCGGCACGCCGATCACGTGCATCTTGAAGTCGCTGAACATTTCGTTCGATTGACCGGCGACCGCGTGACACTGGACGCACCCGCCCTTCCCGAAGAAGACCAGGGCACCGCGCTTCTCCTGCTCGGACATCGCGCGGATATCGCCGCGTGCGAATCGGTCGACCGGTGCGTCGGCGAAGATCAGCGTGAACTCGAACTCGGCGATCGCGCGGGCAAACATCGAGATATCGATCGGCCCCCCTGCCGCGACCGACGGATAGATTCCACCGAAGAGTTGCCGATATGCCGCGTTCCCGTTCAGACGCTGCACGACGACTTCGCGAATCGGATCGTTGCGCGTCCCGGTGGCGTCGGCCGGTGGCAGGCACGCGCCCCTGCCGTCGTCGAACTGATCGAACTCGGGACCGATCGTGCCCGCGGTGCACGTGAATCCGGCGACCTCGGTGAGCTCGGTCGGCGGCATGTGCGCCTGCGCGATCGACAGATGAGTCACGATCGGATCGTTGGGCGGAAAGCGCGTCGTTCCCTCTGGGTAGGGAAACCTGAACCCGAGCGAGTTATCGAATGGGTCCCCGGAGATCGAGGCAAACCGGCCGTTCCACATCAGGTTCGGATAGAAAGGCGTGTTCGACGCAAACGGCGTGCGCCGCTGGTTGCGGGGACCCTGGCGATGGGGTCCGACGACATTGTTGTTCTGGATGCCGATCGCGATCGACTGCGTGTCACCGAAGGCACGGCTCGGCGAATGGCAACCGCCGCAGGTGTTGTCGTCGTGAAGCCCCCCCAGCTTGTCGAACCATAGCAGCCGCCCGAGGTTGGCAAGCTTCGCGTTCAGCGGCCGACCCAGTGCGGGCAGGAACTGCGCCTGAATGGTCCCGGTGAAACCGGCGTTTCGCAGCGCCGCTCGTACTTGCGCGTCGAGATCCTGCTGTGCGAGCGCCGGGAAAGCAACGGTCGTCGCTACGCAACAAGCAAGCGTGATCGCCAGAGGGCCGATCCAACCCCGAGCCGAGCCTGCAGCCATGGCAGTCTCCTTCACACGCTCTACATGACCGGCGTCCCGCTGCCATTCACGCGAAGCACCGATCCGTTCCGCACTGGAGCTCGATGTCGACGCCGCCGGTACTCGCCGCGGCGGCGTCGGCAACTCACTCGGACTCTTCTTCGAATGTGCAGCGCGTGGGGCCGGTGATCACACTCGGTGAGCCTTCGTCCGTCGGGTTAGCGATGTTGTTGCTGCAGAACAACCCGCCGAAGATCGTGTTGAAGGCAACCGCCATCATGCCCTGATTGCCGGTGAGGTGCACCGAACCGCTGATCGCGCTGTTCTCGACGGCAATCGACGGTGCGGGCGCTGGAAAGACGCCCGGTCCCGTATTGCTGATCTGAACTCCGCCGTTGATGGTGTCACCGTCACAAGCGATCTCCTCCGGACCGATCAGGATTCCGGCGGCCCCGTGCGAGACGATCCCGCCGTTGATGACGGAGCCGCAGGCGATCAGTATTCCGCCACTGTTCACCCGCACGCCTCCCGATACGTTGGCACCATCCAGCATGCAGAAGTCGCCTGCGTTCACGACCACGCCGCCGACCACCGCGCCCGATACGGCGCCGTTGCATTCGGTTGCCGCCGATGCGACATTGCTCGAAACAACCAGTGCCAATCCCAGGATCCCGAGGAGAGACCCCATGAGCCGTTTCACGGTGTTGGTCCGATTCGAAATCGTGTCCATGTTTCTCTCCGTCGCCCGCGCCGAAAGTGCGCGATGGGAATAGACCACGCCCGGGTAACGCCGGAAATCGGTTTGCGACGAAATCGATGGATCCCGGCGCCAATGCCGGTGCGGGGGCGACGAATCCCGACTGTCGATCGCCTGGTGGTTTCCGTTCGCGTGCCTTGAACGGGCTTTGCGAATCGTTCCACGGCCACTTGCGCGGCTAATCCGCCAAGTTGATGACTCCAGAGTAGACAAAGTCAATCGTCCCTCCGCCGAGGGTACCGGTGAAGGTCAACGTGCCGGTAGCGCCCTTGTAAATTCCCGTTCCACCATTGACCACTGAGACAGTTTCGACTAGCGAACCGTACCGGTCTCCGACCTCGCTCAAGAATATGTTGCCATCGGTGGTGAATGGCTTTCTCTCACTGACAACGTTCAAGTTCGTATTGGGCGGCACGAAATCCGAAGTGAAGACATGGACGACTCCGTCCCCGACGAGCGTGCCACTCCACTCGTCCTTGGCCTCCAGGAGATCACCGTGACCGCTTTTGAGCGGGGTTCCCGTAGACAATGTGCTCAGACATCGCTCCTTTGACGAGAACGCTTTCAGCGGCAAGTGCAACCGAGTGGGGCGCAACATAAATCGCCAACGCGAGCACCAGGGCCAAATGGGTGAATTGTATGCGGGTTCTCATAGTCGTCCTCGAAGTGGTTCGGATTCGTTCGTTTGAGCGACATCGAGTTTCCTTGAAGACTTCCTGCACCGCTCTCGGCCTCGATACCGTGTGGTGAGGCGTGGAGTCGCGCGGTGCTTTCACGCGAGGCCACTGAACCATCCTTGGCCGAAGCGGGAAATCGGTTTGCGACGGAGCCCGCCGATCACAGCACAAACACCGGCGCGGAAGCGACGAACCCAGACTGTCGATCGCCCGGCGGTTCACGTTCGCGTGCCTCTGGGGGTACTGGGGGGACCATAACGATCGGAACCCGGTTCGCCCCCCGCCAATGCCAAACCGTCTCATCGACGATACAAGCCCGCACCGACCCCGGCAGTATGGGCGGGGTACGGTCGATAATTTCAGCGGGCACGGTTATGCTGACCAGCGACGACGGTCCGGATCGCAGTCTCGACGCCAGTGAACCGATCGTCGGGGAGCAGCCGATGCGAGGGCTGAAGGCGGTGATCGCCGAGGACGAGCCGCTGCTTCGCGCCGAGTTGAGGGACACGCTTTTGCGGCTGTGGCCCGAACTCGTCATCAGCGCGGAAGCCGAAGACGGCATCCAGGCGCTGCAAGCGCTGGCCGAGCACGTGCCGGACATCCTGTTTCTCGATATCCAGATGCCGGGCCTCTCCGGACTCGACGTCGCCAAGCAGGCGAGCGGCAAATGCCATGTCGCGTTCGTGACGGCCTACGACCGATACGCGGTCGCGGCCTTCGAGCAAGGCGCGGTCGACTATGTGATGAAGCCCTTCTCGGCGGCGCGTCTCGCGACGACGATCACACGACTCAAGGACAAGATCTCGAGCGCTCCCGCCAATCTCGAGGGTCTGCTGGACAGGCTTGCCGAGATCGCCGGGACCCGAAAGGAATACCTTCGCTGGGTTACCGCCTCGCTGGGAAACGACTTGCGGCTGATCACCGTCGAGGAGATCGTCTACTTCCAGGCGGATGCCAAGTACACGATGGTCGTCACCGCGACGCAGGAGTCGCTGATCCGCAGGACGATCAAGCAACTGCTGGAGGAGCTCGATCCGCAGATGTTCTGGCAGATCCACCGCGGCACGCTCGTCAACGTGAATGCGATCGCGGGCGTGGTCCGCGATGGGGGCGACCACCTGCGAGTCAAGCTCAAGCGGCGCGCCGAGACGCTGGCGGTAAGCGAACCCTACTATCACCTGTTCCGGCAAATGTAGGGAGCGGTTCGAACCTGGGGAGGGGGAGCGTGCAGACGAAACGTTCTCGGCGCGCCGGCTCGGCCACGCTGATCGCAGCAAGCTCGGTCGTTTTGGGTTGTTCCTGGGCGACCGCACTCGCGCAGGACAGCGAACCGCCGGCTGACACGCTGCGCATCGAGGTGACGGGGTCGAACATCCGGCGAGCCGACGTGGAAACGCCGCTCCCCATCCAAACGATCACCCGCGAGGACATCGCGCGGGACGGATCGACGACGGTCGCGGAGTTGATGAGCAAGCTGTCGGCGAATCTGCTTTCCTTCAATGATCAACTGTCCATCGGGACCCAGTTGCTCCCGTTGGCGCGACCGGGCCAGTCGACGGTCAACCTGCGGGGCATCGGCGACGGATCCACGCTCGTACTGATCAACGGACGTCGGGTCGCGAACTACGCATTCGACGGCGGCGCAGTCGACGTCAACTCGATACCGATCTCCGCGATCGACCGGGTCGAGGTCCTGAAGGATGGCGCCTCGGCGATTTACGGCGCCGAGGCGATCGCGGGCGTGGTGAATTTCATCCTCCGCCGGGACTTCTCCGGTACGGAAGCGTCGGTGTACGGCACCGCGACGGGGCATGGAGGCGGCAACCAATACCAGGCGACCGCTACGGCGGGCTATGGCAATCTCGGCAAAGATCGATTCAACGTCTTCGCCACGTTCAACTATCAGAAAGACCAGGCCCTAGCGGCTGCGAGCCGTGACTACACGCGCAGCGGCTATCGTCCCGACCTCGGGCTCTTCAACTACAACTTCTTTAGCTTCCCCGCCAATGTCCGCCTCGCATCGGGGGATTTGCTAAGTCCCGCCGCCCCCAGCGGGTGTGCGCCACCGCGATCGTTTCCGATCGCGACCGGGCCCACTACGGTCGCCTGCGGATACGACCCGAATTCGCTCGCCGATATTTCGCCACCCGCCGAGCGCTTCAACGCACTCGGCCGAGCCACGTTTCAGGTGAGCCCCGGCACCACGCTCCATGGCGACTTCGCTTATTCCCATAACCGGCTCGAGTTGACCCTCCCCGCTACGGCGGTGGCGAGCGGCTTCCCCTTCGGGGGACCCGTGATCTACCCGGCGGGCGGCCCGTTCTATCCCAGCGCGTGGGCGGCGGCGAATGGAATATCCGGCGATCTCAATCTCTTTCTTCGCACCGAGTCGCTCGGCAAGCGGATCGACGTCATCGACTCGGGCGCGGTTCGATCGGTCGTCGGCACCGACGGCACATTCGCCGGATGGGACTACAGCACTGCACTGGTTTACAGCAGAAACAGCGAGACGGACGACCTGGCGCAGGGCTATGTATCGCAGCAGAGGCTGGTGGAAGGGTTGGCGACGGGCCTCATCAATCCGTTCGGCCCGTCGAGCCCCGTGGGGAACGCGCTCCTCGAGGCAAGTCTCGTCAATGGCAACTATCACACCGCGACGGGAACGACCTGGCTCGCAGACGCGAAGGCGTCGCGCGATGTTGTGCGTCTGCCGGGAGGCTCGCTCGCGATTGCAGTCGGAGGGGAGTCGCGCAAGGAGCAACTGAACGACAACTTTTCGGCGCTGGCGTCGAGTGGAGATGTGCTCGACGTCGGCCAGGTGCAATCCGTCGCAGGCGGTCGAAGAGCGCAGGCTATGTACGCCGAAGCGAGCGTTCCGTTCGCGAAAGGCTGGGAATCGCAGATCGCCCTGCGCTACGACCACTACAGCGACTTCGGCGGCACGGTCAATCCCAAGTTCGCCATCCGTTGGCAGCCGGCATCGCAGATCGTCCTGCGTTCATCCTGGGGAACCGGATTTCGCGCGCCGACGATCTACGACCTTTATGTCCCCTTGCAGCAACAGGGAGCAACGCCGCCAACGTACCCGGACCCGGTACGATGCCCGATCACGCACGAGTCACGCGATTGCAGCGAGGGCTTCAGCACGTTCGAAGGCGGCAACCCGCATCTCGCGCCGGAGACGTCCGAGCAGTTCAACGTCGGCGCGGTATGGGAGCCTGCTGCCGGCTCCTCGGTCTCGATCGATTACTGGAAGATCAACAAGCGCAACGCGGTCCAACCGCTCACCGCCGATCTACTCTTCCAAAATTTTGCACGGTGGTCGGCTACCAACGTCCTGCGAGGGCTCGTCGATGCCGCATATCCCGACCTGCCCGGGCCGATCGTCGCCGTCCTACTGCAAAACGAAAACCTCGGCGACCTGCGTACGTCTGGATTCGACGTCGACCTGCAGTGGCGGGGTCGAGCGACCACGCTCGGGCGGTTCTCGTTCGAGCTCAACGGCACCTATGTTACTGAGTACAAACTCGACTTCGGCACCGGTCAGTTCAGTTCCGGACTCGGCAACAGCGTCGTCGTCGGTCCCGTGCCGCGCTGGCGCCACTATGCGTCAGCGACCTGGAGCCGCGGGCCATGGTCCGCAACGCTCGCGCAGGCCTTCCAGGCGGGCTACGACGAGTGCAATCAGCTGACCCTCGATCCCGATACGGGCGCCTGCACCGGCATGCGTCGCGTCGGGACGTACGAGGTCTGGGACATCCAGGGTCAATATACGGGTTTCAAGAGCACGACCGTCACCGCGGGCATCAAGAACCTGTTCGATCGCACTCCCCCGTTCGTCCAGATCGGCGGAGGATTCGGCGGTGGGTACGACCCTTACTACGCCGATCCGCGTGGCGTGACCTACTACGCGAAGGTCACGTACTCGTTCAAGTGAAGGCATGAGTGAATCGCCCAACGCGTCGATGGTCGACTCCCCCGCAATAGCATGGCCCCGCTGGCTCAACGGGCTCGGTCGGGAAGGGGTGGCGATCGTCGTCCTGGTTGCGCTCGTCACGTCGCTCAACACGACGGTCAAGTTCCTCGTCAGCTTCCCGTTGGCGCACTGGCTCGACGAGTTTCTCGCCGACTTCGCGGCGCGCCTGTTCGTCGGAAGCGCAGTGCTGATCGCCGCGGTCGGTGCGCGCAATGCGCTTTCGTCGCATGGCATCCGGCAATACGTGGCGGTAGCGTTCGCCGTCGTCGTCGCTGCCACGTTCGCGGACGTGTGCGTCGAGGTGTGGATGGCCGACGGTCCGCTGATCGGTCCGGACGATCCCTGGTGGGTTGTGCTCGTTTTTTTTGGCGGGTCGATCGTCCGGTACGCATCGGTCGGGCTGATCATCGCCAGCACATGGTTGTACGTCCGCGCCGAAGCCGACCACGCGGCGGCGATCGCGACTTGCGAACTGGATTCCGAGCGGATGGATCGACAGACCGCCGAGGCGCGCCTGCAGATGCTCGAGGCGCAGATCGAGCCGCATTTTCTGTTCAACACGCTCGCCAACGTCCGGCGGCTCTACAGAACGGACCGCACCGCGGGCGCGACGATGATGCATAACCTCAAGGAATATCTGGCCGTCGCGCTGCCACAGATGCGCGCCACCACCTGCACCCTCGGGCGGGAAAGCGACCACGCGATCGCATACCTCAGCATTCAGCAGATCCGGATGGGACGAAGGCTTGCATTTGCCTTCGACGTTCCGCCTGAACTGCGTAACGCGCGCATGCCCCCGCTCATGCTTCTGACGCTCGTCGAAAATGCGGTCAAGCACGGATTGACGCCGCGACCTGAGGGGGGGCGCATCGACGTGCGTGCACGCGTCGAAGACGGCCGATTGCGCGTCGACGTGGCCGATACCGGTCAAGGGTTCACCAAGTCGGGGGGCGGAGGAACGGGCCTCGCCAACACGCGAGCGCGACTGGCCTCCTATTTCGGAGAGCACGCGAGCCTGTCGCTCGCGATCAATGTGCCCCGAGGCGTCGTTGCGACGCTTCTGCTTCCCCACGCGGACATCGACGGCGATCGGGGCGCACGTTGAACATCGCTGCTGCCACCGCTATGTCACCACCGGGTCGTTTCGCGCGGGCGTTCGATGCGGTACGTGGCATAAGTGACGCACAAGTCAGAGTAACGGCCGCTCTCGCGGTCTGCCTGGCGCTGGTAACCGTCGCCGTGTACTGGTTCCCTATCATGCAGCAGGCGAGGACCAATCCATGGTGGGCGCTCGTCGCGGACATTGCGATCCGCGACCAACTGCAGGCGTTCTGCCTGCTGATTGCGGTTGTCATTGCGAACCGTGCGGTCGACGAAGGCTACCCGGCGCGCAAGGCATACGTTCTCGCTGCCCTTGTCGGCTGCGCGGCCGGAGCGGCGATGAGCGAGACGTTCGCCTGGGTGTGGCGGTCGAATTTCGAGACCGGGGCGCCACCCGCTGCGCGTCCGTGGCTTCGAGGGACTGCGAGCCTCTTCTTCTGGCCCCTTTTCACTTTGACCAACTGGGTCATCGTCGGATCGGCCGCCGTGTTCCTCTACGCCGGTCGGCGTGCGGCAATGCGCACCGCGGCGCGTCTGCGCGCGGCGGAATTGGAACGGATACGTCGTTCCAAGCTCGCGCTCGAGTCGCGCTTGCAGGCCATGCAGGCGCGCGTAGAGCCGCAGTTCCTGTTCAACACGCTGGCTCAGGTCGAGCGCCTGTACGATCTCGACCCTGAATCCGCCGCACGCATGCTCGACGATCTCATCGCTTACTTGCGTGCGGCGATGCCGCTGATGCGCGACACATCGTCGACGCTCGCCCAGGAATTCGCGCTTGCGCGCGCGTACCTTGACATCGTGCGCGTTCGGTTGGATGAACGGCTCGCCGTCTCGATCGAGGCACCTAATGGAAGCGAGGATATCCGGATGCCCCCGATGATGCTTCTTCCGCTCATCGATCACACGATCGTACGTGGCCTCGCGCCGACGAACGCAGCAGCGGCGATCAGAATCTGTACGGAGGCTGCCGGCGGCCGCCTGCGCGTGACGATCATCGACAGCGGTACGGGTTTCGTTCCCGAAGCAGGCGACGAAGCCCTTGCCACGATGCGTGAGCGGCTGACCGCGTTGTATGGAGGCGGCGGGAGTCTGCAGTTCGGGCGCAGGGATTCAACGTCGACGCAGGCGATCCTCGATATCCCATTGGAGCATCGAACGTCGGATATCGAATCGCCATGGCGCGCCGAACACGCCTCCAACCTGGGGCCCCCGGATTGACGGAGCGGTGGCCCGAATGCGCATAATTTCCTGCGCATCGGTTCGCCAATACCGAAACGCTCGATCGTGGTCGGCTGATTCCTACGTTCGATCGCGCTGAGGTCCGATAACGTGCGCAAGCGGGTGACGCGTACCATCAGATACAACGGATGGATCAATTCACTCCGAGAGAGATCATCATGCGCGCCATTCCGAAACACGCGATTCTGCTTGTGCTGTCGATGTTGTTGGTTCCGGTCACACCTGTGCTCGCGCAGGTCAGCGTCGCCATCGGCGGCCCTGGCATCAGCATCGGCATCAACGTCCCGGTCTACCCGCGCCTCGTCCCCGTACCCGGATACTCCGTCTATTACGCGCCCGCGATAAATGCAAACTACTTCTTCTACGACGGACTGTACTGGGTCTATACCAACGACAACTGGTACGAGAGTTCCTGGTACAACGGACCTTGGGAGATCGTGAGCCCGGACGCGGTGCCGGTGGTCATTCTGCGCGTGCCGGTGCGGTATTACCGGCGTCCGCCTTGGTACTTTCACGGTTGGGCCATGAATGCGCCGCCTCGCTGGAGCGAACACTGGGGCCAGGCCTGGGCGAATAGTCATCCGGATTGGGACCATCGCAGTCACACCGCACAGCCAACGCGCGCACCACTGCCCAGCTATCAGCGACAGTATTCAGGCAACCGATACCCGCATCCTGCTCAGCAGCAGCAGCTTGCGACGCAGCACTATCACTACCAGCCGCACGACAAGGCAGTCCGTCCCTACTACCATGCGCATCAGCCGGAGCGAGGCGGCCCACCCGGGCACGCGCAAGCCACACGAAATGACGGCAAGTCCAATCAACAGCAGGGCGATCGTCAGCACGGGGACGAGAGTCACCGGTAGTCTCATCAGCCACCGCGGCGGCGACTGATTCACTTCGCCGTCGCGGCAGTCGCGATCGTTGGAATGGCTCCCCGACCAGGGCTCGAACCTGGGACCTGCGGATTAACAGAACGCCGCTCGGGCAATCACTTTTGCCTGTGTTTTTCGAGACGTACATTCGTTGCGCTTGATCTATTCTCGATCACCTACGCCTTGGCGTTCCCTCGTACCCAAAGATCGGGCCGAGTAAATAGACCACGCGGAAGGGCGTGACCGCACCATGGTTTTCCGCCGCTCGTGCACGCCGAATTGGACGCCATCGCCGACGAAATCCTCTCATTGTCGGGACTCGCGCACATCAGCCTGGCGCATGCTCGCACCGTGATCGAAGCGTGGCGCATCGAGTACAACACCGGGCGACCGCACAGCGCGCTCGGCAACCGGACCCCAC
>Ga0134126_10004702_pt1 | contig 17093 bp, 15 predicted proteins | sample KB31752_FD_96881 | JGI IMG/M metagenome (GOLD analysis project Ga0134126, IMG submission 96881) | Terrestrial soil microbial communities with excess Nitrogen fertilizer from Kellogg Biological Station, Michigan, USA - KB3-175-2 | ecosystem: Environmental > Terrestrial > Soil > Unclassified ...
TGACGGCGAGCGCGTTGGCGCCGCCCTTGGCGGTGATCGTCGTGCCCTCGAGCGGGTCGAGCGCGATATCGATCTTGGGGCCGTGCCCGTTGCCGACTTTCTCGCCGATATAGAGCATGGGCGCTTCGTCGCGCTCGCCCTCGCCGATCACCACGGTACCCTCGATGGCGAGGCTGTTGAGCGCCTTGCGCATGGCGTCGACCGCCGCCTGGTCGGCCGCCTTCTCGTCGCCGCGGCCCATGAGCCGCGAGGCCGACAGCGCCGCCGCCTCGGTGACGCGCACCGCCTCGAGCGCGAGATTGCGATCCATCGCTTGGTTCTGCGGCATGATTGCTCCTGTTCTTACAGATTCTCGACGCGGATCATGCGCGGCGGCTCGAGGACCGTGCCGAGCCGGGCGATGCGCTCGAGCGCGCGGCGCATCGCCGCCTCCTCGGTCTCATGCGTGGTCAGCACGACTGGAACTGCTTCGCCGGGGGCACGGCCACGTTGAATCATCTGCTCCATCGACACCTGCTCGTCCCGGAGCGCCGCGGCGATATCCGCGATGACGCCGGGCCGGTCGAGCACCATGAGGCGAACGTACGAAGCGCCATAATGTCGCGAAATTGGTGATGACGGGCGCGCCTGGAGGGCAGCCACCGGTACCGCAAAGCTCGACGACCAGCGCGCAACGGCGATATCGAGCAGATCGGCGACGACGGCCGAGGCGGTCGGCTCGGCACCGGCGCCGCGGCCTTCGAGCACGATACGGCCGGCGAAATCGCCCTCGACGACCACGGCGTTGTAGACCCCGTCCACATGGGCGATCGGCGTCGCCCGCGGCACCATGCAGGCATGGACCCGCTGCTCGACGCCGTGATCGGTGAGCCGCGCTAACCCCAGGAGCTTGATGCGATAGCCGAGCTCGTCGGCGAACTGGATGTCGAGCGCCGAGATGTGGCGGATGCCCTCGACATGCACACCCTTGAAGTCGACGGCGTTGCCGAAGGCGACGGCAGCGAGCAGCGCCAGCTTGTGCGCGGCATCGATGCCGTCGATGTCGAAGCTCGGATCGGCCTCGGCATATCCCAGCTTCTGTGCTTCGGCCAGCACCTCCTGGAATTCGCGCCCGCTCTCGCGCATCGTCGTCAGGATGTAGTTGCAGGTGCCGTTGAGGATGCCATAGATGCGCCGCACATGGTTCGCGGCCAGGCCTTCGCGTAGCGCTTTCAGGATCGGGATGCCGCCGGCGACCGCCGCCTCGAAGAGCAGCGCCACGCCGCGCTCCTCGGCGAGCTTGGCGAGCTCGGTGCCGTGATGGGCGAGCAGCGCCTTGTTGGCCGAGACCACATGCTTGCCGTGCGCGAGCGCGCCCGCCACCACCTCCAGCGCCACGCCATCGCTGCCGCCGATCAGCTCGATCACCACATCGATCTCGGGGTCGGCGGTCATTGCCGCAGCGTCGCTGTACCAGCGCACCGCGGACAGGTCGATGCCGCGATCGCGCCGCCGGTCGCGCGCCGCGACCGCGGCGACGACGAGGCGTCGCCCGCTCCGATGCTCAAGCAGATCGGCATTGTGCTGCAAGAGCCGCACCGTTCCGGCACCGACGGTGCCGAGGCCGGCGACAGCGATCTTCAGGGGGGCTTGCACCTTCTTGCCGGCTCCCTCAGCGGTCAGAGGCCGGTTTGTACCGCCGCGATCGTCAAGTTGCGACTGTTTTGTCGACCGGCCCGCCGTCAGAATTCGATCAGGACCTCGGCGCGATCTTCGCCCAACCCGTCACCGACCGGCGCCGCCTGGACGACGATGCGATTCGAGGCAAGGCCAAGCTGTGCCAGTGCTCTCGCGACGACATTGGCGCGCTCGATCGCCTTGCTGAAGCTGGCCAGCTCCTGCTGCGCGGCGTCGGCACCAAAGCCACGCCGGCCGTAGCCGACGACGCGGACGATGCCGCCATGCTTGTCGTACAGCTTGACGACGCCGGCGAGCCGCCGGTCGTCCTCCGCAGTCAGTGTCATGCCGTTGTTGGCGAAATCGATTTCCGCCGCCTGAAGCGAGACCGTGCCGCCCCTGCCCGTGCGCTGCGGCGGCGGCGGCGCCATTGCCAGATCAGCCTCCGGGGCGCGCGGAGCGGCTTGCGGGGCCGGTGCGGGCGTCGCTTGTTGGTTTGGCGTTTGGGCGGGAGTTGGCACCGGAACGAGCGCCGGCGGCGAGCGCCCCGGATCCAGCGCCGCCATCTGTTCTCCGGACAGCTTTTGCGGATCGCCCTTGCCGAGGGGGGCGCCTGAGGCTGCGCCGGGGGAGGTTGGCACCGCGCCGGGAGTAAGCGAGGGCACGGGATCGACCGTTGCCGGCGGCAGGGGCGCTACAGCCGCCACGCTGTTTGGCGGCGGCATTGCCATGTCGCTGGATGGCGGCGATGGCGGTGGCGCGCTCGCTACGGGAGCGGCAGCAAGGGGCGGCGGCGCGGGAGCAGGAGCCGGCGGCGCTTCAGCCGCGGTCTGCGGCGTCCGTGCTGGCCGCTTGGCGGCCGTGCTGCTGTCTGCCTGGGCGGGAGACGGCTTGCGTGCCTTCTCGGGCGCCGGCAGAGAGGGAGGCGGCGGTGCGGGACGCGGCGTGTCGCCCTCCGGCATGGCGTGTACGTCCGGGCTGTTCAGCGCCGATTCCTGGGGCGCGGGCTCGGATCCCGGCGATGCGCGGTGCGCTCCATTGGAGCGCGCGTGAGCACCCGGGAGCGACGGATCGCTCTTGTGCTTGGTGTCGGTTGCCACAGCCTCGCCAAGGGCGGACGGCGGCGTGCGGGTGATCGGCGTCGGCGCGGCCATGGCGGTACCGCTGCCGCGCAGATCCGCATCGCTGTCCTTCGCCTGGTTGCGATCCTCGGTCAATCCCTGCTGCAGCTTCTGGCGGTCGATGCTGCTCATCGCCCGATCGGGGGGCGGCGGCACAGTGCCGAGATTGGGATAGGGTTCGTTGCTTCCGGCCGCGAGATTCTGCGCGTTGCGCTCGCCTGAGGTGTCGTCGTTGAGCGTGAAGCCTGCGGCGCTGCGATAGAGCTCGACCGGGTTGACGGCTTTAGGCGTCGACGAGCACGCGGCGAGCCCGGCGACCGCTGTCGCTGCCAAAGCGACGATGGTCCGGCCGCGCCAGTCGGCCTTGTCCCATGCTCCGCTCTTCCTCAGCCGCCGCATTGCCTTCCCCTGGGCCAACGGATTATCGCTCCCTATATAAGCCCTGCAAATACTTACCTGTTGGTGTATTAGATCGGCGCCGGCCGGTCGGCAACCAGCAAGGGCGCCGGACGGGCGGGCCGCGTGCCTCCCGGACAAGAGCGGGATGGTAAAAAATGGCAGAACCGGGAGATCCCGAGATCAAGCTTCCCGACCCGGTCCAGTGGTCGCGCAGCATGGCGGAGATCGCCGAGCGCAGTCAGCGCCTGGTCATGGAATTCCTCGCCCGCCAGAACGGCGAGGGCATGGGCATGGCCGATCCCCTCAACATCGGCAATGCCTTCATCGAGATGACGACCCGGCTGATGGCCGATCCGGGCAAGCTCATCCAGGCGCAGATGTCGCTCTGGCAGGACTACATGACGCTGTGGCAGCGCACGACCGAGCGCTTCCTCGGTGGCCAGGCCGAGCCCCTGGTCGAGCCGTCGCCCAGCGACCGCCGCTTTAAGGACGCGGCATGGAGCGAGAGCACGCTCTTCGACTTCATCAAGCAGAGCTATCTGCTCACCGCGCGCTGGCTGCAGTCGACGGTGAAGGATGTCGACGGCCTCGACGATAAGACAGCGAAGAAGGTCGATTTCTATACGCGCCAGTTCGTCGATGCCATGGCGCCGTCGAATTTCGTGCTGACCAATCCCGAGGTGCTGCGCACGACGATCGAGAGCGGCGGCGAGAACCTGGTCAACGGTCTGAAACACGTGCTCGATGATCTCGAGCGCGGCAAGGGCCGCTTGATGATCAAGATGACCGATATGGATGCCTTCAAGATCGGCGAGAATATCGCCGTCACGCCAGGCATGGTCGTCTACCAGAACGATCTGATGCAGCTCATCCAGTACACGCCGACCACCGAGACGGTGAAGCGCCGGCCGCTGCTCATCATGCCGCCCTGGATCAACAAATATTACATTCTCGACCTCCGGCCGAAGAACTCGTTCATCAAATGGGCCGTCGATCAGGGCCACACCGTCTTCGTCGTGTCCTGGGTCAATCCCGATGAGCGCCTGGCGCAGAAAGGTTTCGACGATTACATGGTCGAGGGTCCGTTCGCCGCGCTCGATGCGATCGAGCAGGCGACCGGCGAGCGCGAGGTCAATGTCATCGGCTATTGCCTGGGCGGCACGCTGCTCGCAGCGACCCTCGCCTACATGGCGCACAAGGGCGACGATCGCTTCAAGAGCGCAACGTACTTCGTGGCATTGACCGATTTTGCCGAGCCGGGTGAGCTCTCAGTGTTCATCGATGAGGACCAGCTTCATTCGCTCGAGGAGCGCATGAGGGGCCATGGCTACCTCGAAGGCTCGGACATGGCGACGAGCTTCAACATGCTGCGCGCCAACGACCTGATCTGGTCGTTCGTGGTCAACAATTATCTCCTCGGCAAAGAGCCCTTCCCCTTCGACCTGCTCTACTGGAACAGCGATTCGACGCGCATGCCGGCGGCGATGCACAGCTTCTACCTGCGCAACATGTATCAGGAGAACAAGCTCGTGGTGCCCGGCGGCATCTCGCTATTCAACGTGCCGATCGATCTCTCGACAATCACGGTGCCGAGTTTCCTGCTGTCGACGCGGGAGGATCACATCGCACCGTGGAAATCGACCTACGCCGCGACGCAGATCTACAAGGGCCCGGTCAAATTCGTGCTCGCCGCCTCGGGCCACATCGCCGGCGTCGTCAATCCGCCAGGCCAGAAGAAATATGGCCATTGGGAGAACAGCAAGCTGCCGCCATCCCCCGACACGTGGCTCGAAGGCGCCACATATCACGAAGATTCGTGGTGGCCCGCCTGGGAAAAATGGGTGAGCGACTATTCGGGCGGCGACGTCAAGGCGCGCCGACCCGGTGACGGCAAATTGACGCCGATCGAGGACGCACCGGGCTCCTACGTGCGCGTCAAGGCGAGCTGAGCGTTCTCCGTAGGCTTCGCGGTAGAGCGTTTCTCGCCTCAGCATCTGTCAACGCCGTCATTGCGAGGCGGCGTCGCCGACGAAGCAATCCAGGGTGACGGTGGCTCCCTTGCCCCTGGATTGCTTCGCTTCGCTCGCGAAGACGGCCTAAATGCCGTGCGCGTCCCAAAACGCGCAGTGATGCCGCGTCGCGAAGTCGGCCTCGACGTGGACGCCGGCCGGAGCCAGCGCCTGGATGTCCTCGTCCTCGTCGCGGCCCGGGAAGAGCGGCCAGAACGGCTCGGGGAAACGATGGCGCCCGAAGGTGTTGGGATCGCCGGTCCGGGCGAATTGCGTCCAGTACTCGATCATCGTCTCCGATAGCCGCTGCTGCGTCGGCGCGAGCGTGACCGATTGCGGCAGCGTGAACAGATACTGGATCTCCGAGGCGTGCGCCGCGCCATAGGGAATGCTGATCGGCGGCAGGAAATTCTGCGGCGCGTTCTCGTCGTTGAACTCATAGGCGAAGGTCCGCACGAAGCGCGACAGCGACAAATTGGCGCTGCGTGCCGGGCAAGCGAAGGTGAGGTCGGTGCCGAAGGCGGCGACCGCCGCGTCCGGGCTGGAATAGTTGGCGAGCGGGTACTCGGCCAGCACCGCCGGCGCCAAGGTGGGGCCGACGATGGCGCGCACGACCAGCGGATAGAGCGGCGCCGACACCGGCCCGCTGACGAGATCGAAATCGAGCCCGACGAACAGCGTGAACTCGTCGTGGTTGCTGCCCTGGATGATCGGCATCCGGTTGAACTGGCCGCTGGAGAACGCGGTCGCCAGCGTCTGCGGCAATATCTTGCCGTCGACATCGGGCGTGATGCCCGAGCCGGTCTTGGACAGGAGTTGCGCAACCGTGAGCGAGCGCAGGCAATCGGCGGTGCTGCAGCCGAGGCTGGTGCCGATGGCGCTGCCTTGCGCCTCTGCCGTCGCCAAGCTCGGCAGGTTGAGCGCATAGGCGCCGCTCTCGACGATCGCGCGGTGGAACAACCCGGCGGCACGCGGCGAGGCGACGTTGGAAAGCGTGCTCAAGCCGCCGGCCGACTCGCCGAAGAGCGTCACGTTGTTATGCTCGCCGCCGAAGCGCTCGATGTTCCGCCGTACCCATTCGAGAGCGAATTGCTGGTCGAGGAGCCCGTAGTTGCCGGAGATGTGTTCGGGCGATTCGGCGGAGAGCGCCGGGTGTGCCATGTAGCCAAAGAGGCCCAGCCGGTAGTTGATGGTGACGACGACAACGTCACCCTGCTCGATGATGCGGTCCGGGACGTAATCGTCGCTCTCGCCGACGACCAAGGCGCCGCCATGGATCCACACCATCACCGGGTGATTGCCGCCGCCGCGCTTGGGCGTATAGACATTGAGATAGAGGCAATCCTCGCTGACGCTCGCGACGCCAAAGGGCGAGGCGTTCTGCGCGCAATGCGGCGCGAAGTGCGTGGCGTCGCGTGGCTTCTTCCATCGGGGAGCCGGCTGCGGCGGCTGCCAGCGCAGCTCGCCGACGGGCGGCGCGGCATAGGGAATGCCGAGGAATTCACGCATCGTCCGGGTCACCGTGCCTTGGACCGGCCCGCTGTCGGTGGACACGGTGAGGGAGTCCGCCATGGCGCCGTCGAGCGGGCTCAGCGCCAACAGCCCGGCGGCGAGTGCGCCGTACAGCCGGCGGCCTCTCTTGGCGATCATTTTTTGTTGCAGGATCATCGGTTTGCCCTCCCCTTCTAAGTACTTGCCGCAGCCTTGCGCCGGCTATTTCAAGCGTGTCCGAGCACGCTGGGAGCGAGCCGATCGTTATTTCAGGAAACTATGAGTGGAGACGCGGCGGCGCGCAATCCCCTTATTAGGGGGGACAACCTAATTCGAGCGTACTAGCGATATTCGTGGGCGAGGCGGGCGTATTGCTGCGGCAGGCGCTCGATGTAGAGCGCCTCCTCCGGCGTCACGTCACGCAGGTAGCGAGCGGGCGTACCGGCCCACAGCTGACCCTTGGGCACGCACTTGCCGGGCGTCACGACCGCGCCGGCTGCGACCCAGGCGCCGCTCTCGACCACCGCACCGTCCATGACGCAGGCCTTCATGCCGACGAAGCTCGCATCCTCGAGCGTGCAGGCATGGATGAGCGCCATGTGCCCGATCGTGACTCTGGCGCCAATGCGCGTTCCCTCCTTGAGCTTGCTCGAGACATGGACGACCGTGCCGTCCTGGACGTTGGCATAGGCGCCCACACGGATCGGCGCAATGTCGCCGCGCAGCACGCAGCCGAACCAGATATTGGCGTGCGCGTCGATCTCGGTGTCGCCGATGACCACGGCGGTCTGCGCCAGCCACGCCTCAACCGCAATGCGGGGCACCGTGTTGCGGAACGGCAGGACGATGCCACCGCTCACGGGAAGAGCGGCTCCTGCTCCAATCCCGTCGTCTCGGCAATGCCGAGCATGGCGTTCATGTCCTGCACCGCCTGGCCCGAGGCGCCTTTCACGAGATTGTCGATCGCGGAAACCAGGATGGCACGGCCGGACAAGCGGTCCTGCGCCAATCCGATATGGCACAGATTGGATCCCCGCACATGATGCGTCGCGGGCACGCTGCCCTCGGGCAGCACGCGCACGAAGGGCTCGTTGGCGTAGGCATCCTCGAGGACGCGCCTGAGATCGGACAGCGCCGCGCCCTTGGCGTAGCGCACATAGATGGTCGACAGGATGCCACGGTTCATCGGCATGAGATGCGGCGTGAAGCTGACCTTGATCGGCCGTCCCGCCGCCGCCGACAGCCCTTGGTCGATCTCCGGCATGTGGCGGTGGTGCGCCACGCCGTAAGCCGTGATGCCTTCCGACACTTCGGCGAAGAGGCTGGTCTCCTTGAGGCCCCGCCCGGCGCCGGTGACGCCGGATTTGGCGTCGATGACGATGTCATCGGCGTCGATCACGGCTTTCTTCACCAACGGCACCAGCGGCAAGAGCGAGCCCGTCGGATAGCAGCCCGGCACGGCGACCAGCCGCGCATTGGCGATGCCGGAGCGATTGACCTCGGTCAGGCCATAGATCGCCTCGCCCTGCAACTCGAGCGCGCGATGGGCGTGGCCGTACCATTTCGCATAGGCTTGGGGATCGGCGAGGCGGAAATCGGCGGAGAGGTCGAGGATGCGCAGATGCTTGGGCAGGCCGGCGATCACCTCCTGCGTCGTGCCATGCGGCAGGCAGCAGAACACCAGGTCGACCTTGCGCCAGTCGACGCTGCCGATCGCCACCAGGTCGGGCAAGTCGCGGCGCGCCAGATGCGGGAACACCGCGCCGATCGGCTTGCCGACCTGGCGGTCGGCGGTCAACGCCACGATCTCGACGCACGGGTGGTGGGCAAGGATGCGCAGCAGCTCGGCACCGGTGTAGCCGCTGGCCCCCAGAATGGCGATCCTCACCCGAGCTTCTTGCGTAGCCATACCCTGCTCCTGACGCCCGGGCGAGTTGAAAACACACCTGGCGGCGAAAGTCCATGGGTGCACAAGCTGGGGAGCGCCGCGGCCCGGCGCAAGCGCCGCCAAGGAACGCCACGACTTGGCGGCTCGTTCTTCCAAGGTATGTCTTGGTGAATTGACCTGTGCGGGCGCTCAAAGTCATCGGCTGGATAGCGGCAGTCATCCTGCTGCTCATTGTCATTGCTGGCGGCGTCCTGTTCTTCGGCGGCGGCCGCGCCGCCGCTTGGGTGCTAGAGCATCCCGTCAGCAGCATGATCGGCCGGCAGATCCATGTCGGCCGCCTCGCCATCCGCTGGGGCGACCCCTCCCGTCTCGTCGCCGACGATGTCCATGTCGCCAACGCCTCCTGGGGCAGCGAGCCTGACATGTTCTCGGCGCGCCACCTCGAGATCGAGCTCTATGCGCGGACATTGTTGCACGGCCCGACACGCATCCCGCTGGTCTCGCTCGACGGCGCCAAGCTTTTGCTCGAGACCTCGAAACAGGGCGAGAAGAACTGGAATTTCGGCGCCGCCAAATCGACGACCCCCAAGAAGCGCGGCGAATTTCCCGACCTGCGCCACTTCGCCGTCAGCGATTCGATGCTCGTCTACCACAACGGCGTCACGGGCGCGCACGACGAGCTCGGTATCGGCAAATTCGACCTGCAGCAGCACGATCCCAAGAGCCCGGTGATGATCGCCTTCGACGGCACCTTCCGGAAGGCCCCGCTCCGCCTTTCAGGCCAGGTCGGGCCGATCGCCGAGTTGCGCAATCCACAGCAGCCGTACCCGATCAAGTTCGACGGCACTCTCGACGGCATCGAGCTGGTGACCGATGGCACCATCGCCGAGCCGCTCGATTTCGCCGGGATCAATCTGCGCCTGTCGCTCAACGGGGCCAAGATGGCCGAGCTCGGCGACCTGCTGAGCCTTCCCCTGCCCTCGCTGCCCGATTTCCGCAGCACCGCCATGCTCACCGGCGGCAACGGCAAGTACGAGGTAAAGGCGCTGACGCTCAAGACCGGGCAGAGCGACCTTGAAGGCGGCATCGCCGTCGACACCGATCCCAAGGTGCCCCAGATCGAGGCGAACCTGACCTCGCGCTTCATCGACCTCGCCGACTTCACGGGTCTCTATGGCGAAAAGCCGCAGGGCTCGTCGGCGCCGGCCAAGCCCCCCGATCCAGGCGGCCGGGTCATCCCGAACACGCCGATCTCGGTGCAGAAGTTGCCCGGCATCGATGCCGAGCTCAATTTCGACGGGACCAAGATCAAATCCGCCGGCGGGCTCCCGATCGAGCGCGTCAGCATGGGCGTAACCATCAAGGATGGCGCGCTCGAGCTGCGGCGGCTGCGCTTCCATGCCGCGCAGGGCGATCTCGACCTGAGCTTCCGCTTCACGCCTTTCACCAAGAGCGGTCCGCCGCACTTGAACGCCAATATCGATATCCGCCATGTCGACCTGCACCAGCTTCTTGGCGGCCCGACCATGCCGGGCATGGTGAAGGAGACGGCCGGCATTGTCGGCGGCTTCATCAAGATCGACACCAGCGGCGTGTCGATGCGCGAGTTCCTCGAGCGCATGAATGGTGACGCCGGCATCTTCATGGAAAACGGCAAACTGAGCGCACTCTTGGAGCAGCTCGCACCGATCAACGTGTTGGGTGCCCTCGGTGTCTATGTCCGCGGCGACAAGCCAGTGCAGATCGACTGCCTGGTATCTCGCTTCGACATCAAGCAGGGCGTGGGTACCGCCAAGACACTTCTATTCAGCACGAAGGACGATACCGTGGTGGGCGACGGCAACATCAACTTCGCCGACGAGACGCTCTACCTGCGCCTTGCGCCCTACAACAAGAGCTTCACGACGGTTAGTCTGCGCACGCCGGTCGATGTGCGCGGCACGTTCAAGAAGCCGGACTACCACCTCGAGGTCGGCGGCCTTGCGGCGCGCGCGCTCGCGGCGGTGGGCTTAGGCGTGCTGTTCCCGCCGGCGGCGCTGCTGCCGCTTATCGATACCGGCCTCGGCGAGAACAATGCCTGCTCGAAGGCCTACGCCGCACAGCGCGCGCCCGGCAATGCCGAGCCCAAGACCGGTACCAGCGCGCCGCCGGCCAAAACGCAGCCGAAGAGCGGCGGCAATCCGCCGCCGCACTGATCGGCGCCCCTGATGTGTCGTTTAGCTTTCAGCGCTTCGAGAACTGGAAGCTGCGGCGGGCTTTCGCCTTGCCGTACTTCTTGCGCTCGACGACACGGCTGTCGCGCGTCAGGAAGCCACCCGCCTTGAGCGCCGGACGCAGGCCGGGCTCATAATAGGTCAGCGCCTTGCTGATGCCGTGGCGCACCGCGCCGGCTTGGCCGGAGAGACCGCCGCCGACGACACTGCACACCACGTCATATTGGCCGAGGCGATCGGCAACAACGAAGGGCTGGTTCAAGAGCATGCGCAGCACTGGCCGCGCAAAATAGACCGGGCTATCGCGGCCGTTGATAGTGATCTTGCCGGCGCCCGGCTTGATCCATACGCGGGCGACCGCATTCTTGCGCTTGCCGGTGGCATAGGCGCGTCCTTGCGCGTCGAGCTTCGGCTTCGCCTCGGCCGCCGGCGCGGGCTGCGTCGCCTGCGCGCCCTGCAACGCCTCGCGCAAGCCACCCAGCGATGTCTGCAGATCGGCCATGATCACGCCCTCTTGTTCTTGCGGTTCATCGCGCCGACATCGAGCGGCTGCGGCTGTTGCGCCTCATGCGGATGGGCCGGTCCCTTGTAGACCCTGAGATGCCCCATGATGCGCCGGCCCAGGGGACCGCGCGGCACCATGCGCTCCACCGCCTTGATGATGACGCGCTCGGGATGCTTGCCTTCGAGCACAGCGCCCTTGCTGCGCTCCTTGAGCCCGCCCGGATACCCCGTGTACCAGCGCAGCACGGCATCGCGCCGCTTGTTGCCGGTCAGCGCCACCTTCTCGGCATTGACCACGACGACATGGTCGCCGCAATCCATATGCGGCGTGTAGGTCGGCTTATGCTTGCCGCGCAGCCGGTTGGCGATGATCGACGCGAGCCGGCCGAGCACCAGGCCGTGGGCGTCGATCAACAGCCATTTCTTGTCCAGCTCGGACGGTTTCAGCGAGGTCGTCGTCTTCATGTCGGGTGACCCTCAAAAGGCGGCGCAGTATGCCACGCAACCCGCCTCAGTCAAGCGCCGAAAGCCGCGCAAATCGGCCATTTCCTTCATGTGGTATTACAATACCATGCTAGCGCGGCGGCAGCGAGTAAGTGCCGGCGACGTGGGCGACCATGTCCGGGTCCCCAGCCGAGAACAGCTCGACCGTACCGACCGCCAAGCGCTTGCCGACCTTGATGAGGCGAGCATTGGCGATGATGTCGGCCGGCGGCGGCAGGCGGAGAAAGTTGATGGTGAGGTTGGTGGTCACCGCCTGCACCACCGGCCCTAGCGTCGCCATGACCGCGCCGTAGAGGGCGAGGTCGGCCAAGCCCATCAGCAGCGGCCCGCCGATAGTGCCGCCAGGCCGCAGGAAGTCGCGCTTGTAGGGTAGACGGAACACCGCGCGCTCTGACGCGAGCTCGACCACTTCCGCACCCATCGCCTGGGCGAAGGGCAGCTGCTCGCGCATGATCGCCTCGAACTCCGCCACCGAAATGCGCGACATGCCCTGCTCCCGATCGCCTCGGCGCAACCCTCGCCCATCGTCTTCAGGCGCGCAAGCGGCGCTAGCCGATGGCGAGTCTGCCGCGCGCCGCGGCAGCGACGATGGTACCCGCCAGCATCAGCGCCAGCGCGCAGACGATGGCGGCGCCGGTCGGGAAATCGAGAAAGGCCGAGCAGAGCAGGCCGATGATGTAGCCGAGCACGCCGAAGGCGTAGCCGAACGGCAGCGGCCGCCGCGTGCCGGTGATGCCCGCCGCCAGCGCCGGCACGATCAGCGAGGCAAACACAAGGAACACGCCGGCGAGCTGCACCGAGGCGGTCACCGTGACGGCGAAGGCGGCATAGAACAGCGCCCGCCGGCGCCCCAGGTCGCCGAAGACGTAAGCGCCCAGCACCAGCGCATAGACCACGGCCACCGGGATGAGCTGCGCCGGCGTCACCCACAGGATCTGCCCGACGAGCAGATCCTTCAGATTCTCGGCGCCATGCGGGTTGAAGCCGAAGAGGATGATCTCGGCGCTGGCGGCGGCGACGAAGACGACGCCGATGATCGCCTCCTGAAGCGTCGCCAGATGCTTCTCGGTCCAGATGAGGCAGGCGGCGGCGACCAGCGCGGCGGCGACCGCGCTTGCCTGCACCGACCAGCCATTGGGCTCCCATCCCAGGAAATCCGAGACGACGACGCCCAGGCCCGCGACTTGCGCGATGGCGAGGTCGATGAAGACGATGCCGCGATCGAGCACCATGCGTCCGAGCGGCACATGCGTCGACAGCACCAGGAGGCCGGCGAGGAAAGCGGGCCACAGGATGTCGAAGCTATGATCAGCCACCGTTACCTCCGAGGCCTACGAGGAGACGCTTGATGGTGTCGTCGTAGAGGCCGAAGAGGTCCTTGGCCGCGTCGCTGCCACCGACGGTGAAAGGCAGCATCACCGCCGCGATATGCGTCTTGTCGGCGATGAAGTCCGGTGCGCGCGGGTCCTGGTAGGCAGCATAGACGATGAGCTTCGCCTGCCGCTTCGGCACCTCATCGAGGAGCTGCGCCAGGTAGGCGCCGCCGGGAGGCACGCCCGGCTTCGGCTCGATCGTCGCCACTTCGTTGATGCCGAGCCAGGCGAAGAGATAGACCCAATCCTTGTGATAGATGACGGCGTTGACGCCCTTGAGCGGCGCGGCTTGCGCCTGCCAGCGCTGGATCGCCTGGCCGAGCTTGTCGTCGAACGCCTTGGCGCGTCGCGCATAGGCCGCGGCATGTCCCGGGTCGAGCTCGGCGAAACGCTTGGCGAGTGCCGCGGCGATGACGCGCATGTAGCGCGGATCGGTCTGCACATGCGGGTTGCCCTGCGGATGGACATCGCCTTCGGCACGGTCGAGCCGTGTCGGGACTTGCAGGAGGCGCACTTGCTGCGTCGCTTCGAAATAGCCTGGGCTGCCCGGCTGCACCTTGCCGTTGCTCGACTGGCGCAGCAGCACCGGCATCCAGCCGATCTCGAGCTCGGCGCCGGTGCAGACCACGACGTCGGCGTTGCGCAGACGCGAGATGAGCGCCGGCCGCGCCTGGATCTGGTGCGGGTCCTGGCGCGCAGTAGTCGCGGCGAAGACGTCGACGTCGCTGCCGCCGAGCTCGGTCGAAAGCGCGCCCCATTCTGGCTCGCAGGCGAAGACATTGAGCGCGGCGTGAGCCGGCGTGCTGAGGGCGACCGCCGTGATGACGGCAAAGGCAAGGCTGCTCCTTCTGAGGATCATGGCTCCGCGCTCCTCAATACTGGTGGGCGCCGTGGGCGCCGATGCTGACGATGTATTGCAGGATGAACTCGTGCGCCGTCTGCGGCCGCGAATGGTCGTTCTCGTATTGCAGGCGGAAGCGGCCGAACTCGCTGGTGGAATAGTCGACCATCGCGCTGTAGCGCCGCGGCGTCGACGCCAGATTGTCGAGCGTGGTGCCGGCGAAGCCGGGACCCAGCGAGGTGGCATGCACCTGGTCGTAGCGCAATCCAAGGCGCCATTGCGGCATGAACTGGTAGACGCCCTGGGCGTAGAAGCCGGTCTGGGTCGTGCCCGAGAAATTCACGCCGTTGAACGCGCCCTGCTCCTGCCGCAGGAAGAACTCGCCCTGCAGCTTGAGGTAGCGCTCGACGAAATTGCCGTTGGGCGCCCATTTGAAGACGCCGTCGGCGATGTAAGTGTTGTCGGTGCCGGAGAAGATGTCGGTGACACGCGCGCCCGAGCCGTCGACATCGTCGGTGGCGCGGTTCTTCGCGGCGGTATGGAGGTAGGACAGGCCGACGCGGTAGCTGACGCTGTCGCCGATATCGTCCCCGGTATGGACAAACCCGCTCCAGGCGCCGACGCCGTCGTTGTGGTTATCGTCGCCGCCGGCGGGAAACGCCGCGCCGCGAAACGCCTCGGCGCCGAATTCGAGGAAGCGGCTGGTCGGTGCGAGCCATCGCAGCTGCACGCCGTCATCGTCATATTGCGTGTTGAGGAAGGCCTGATAGGGCAGCGCCTGGTCGGCGAAATCCCAGGTATGGGCATGCTGCTCGTTGAGATATCCCACGCCCGAGAAGAAGCGGCCGCCGCGCAAGGTCAAGCCGTAAGGCAGGCTCGTCGACTGGATGAATCCCTCCTCGACGCCCACTGTATTGTCGGGCTCGAAGGCGAGCGTGAGGTTGCCGTAGAGCGCCTGGTCGACATTGGCGTTGAGATTGATCTCGCTTTCATTGATGGACAGGCCGCGCGGCAGCGGCCCGGCGGAATCGCCGAGCGCGAATCCCGGCAGGCGGTAGGTGTTGGGGTTCCGGCTCTGGCTGGTGGCCTGGCCTTCAAGCACCGCGCCGATCGCCGGGTTGAAGGCACCGGCACTCGAGGGCGTGCCGCCGGGACCGGCGGCGATCGGCGGCGCCGACGGCGGTTGCGGCGCGGCGATCTGCGGCTCCGGCGCCGCGATCTGCGACTCCGGTATGGCAGCGACCGCCGGCGGCGGTGGTGCAACTGTCGGCTGCTGCTGGGCCGCTGCCGCTTTTTGCGCCGCCTCGGCCTTGTCCTCCGCCGCTTTGAGGCGCCGCTCCATCTGCTGCAGCTTGCTCTCGTAGTCCTTCTGCAGGCGCTGCAGCTCGCCGTCATATTGCTGTTTCATCTGCTGCATGTCGTGCCGCAGGTCGGACAGCTCGTCCGCCGCAGCAGGTGTCGCCGCAACGGCGCCGAGGAGAAGCGGCAGCCCCCAGGCCGCCACCTTGATCACCGAACGTTCCATGGAATCGCGTCTCCATCACCCGAGGAATGCGGCCGAGCCTGCGGCGCGAGCGCCGCAGGTCGAGCTCAAGCAATCGTCGTCACGTGGTGGGAGGCGCTCGGGTCTGGAAAAGCAGATGCGCCGCGGCGGTCAGTCGCAGCGCGGACGCCGGCGGTGGCGAGGCGATGTGGTGCTCGTGCGGCGCCGGCACGAGGATTGGTACCGGCAGCGCCGAACTGCCGGCGAGCTGGAGGCTGAAGCACAGCGAGCAGTCGTCGTGCGTGGGCAGCGTCGGTTGCCCGCCCGGCCGCGCCGGCGCATCGGGTACACTATTCGCCGCCGCGCCCGTAACCTTGCCCGCGGCGATGAGGGCAAAATCCTCACGATGGAAATGGCCGGCGGTCCCGAGTTGCAGCAGCAGCGACAGGCAAGCCAGCCAGATGCGGAAACTCCGCCTGTCCCGGCCGTTCCGTGATGCGCCTTCGCGTCGCGCGCGCATTGTCTCCCCTGCGGCGTCGCAGCATAATGTTATCTCGTAACAGGGCGCAAGGATGCAGTGGAGCTCTTCTCCGACCGCCGGCCGGCGGCGGAGCACGGTTGAGAGGAGTTGCCGGAGGGGCCACATGCAGCACCCGCAGACCGCGAGCAAGGAGGATGGGATGCGCGCACGCCAGGTGTCGGCAGAGCCGGTGCTGCTCCGCCGTGACGAGGACGGCATCGCCTGGCTGACGCTCAACCGGCCAGCGCAGCGCAATGCGCTGTCGGTGGCGCTGATGAGCGCGCTTCAGGATGCGATCGACGCCATCGCCAAGGACGGCAAGATCAAGCTCGTCGTGATTTCGGGCGCGGGGCCCGGCTTCTGCGCCGGACATGATCTGAAGGAGATGCGCGCCAATCCCGGCCGCCAGCATTACGAGGCGCTCTTTCAGCAATGCGCGCGGCTGATGACCAGCATCGTGCGGCTGCCGAAGCCGGTGATCGCGCGCGTCCACGGCATCGCCGCCGCTGCCGGCTGCCAGCTCGTCGCCACCTGCGACCTTGCCGTGGCATCCGAGGATGCGCGCTTTGCCGTGAACGGCATCAATATCGGCCTCTTCTGCTCGACGCCCATGGTCGCGCTGAGCCGCGCCGTCGGGCGCAAGCCGGCGCTCGAGATGCTCTTGACCGGCGATCTCGTCAGTGCCGAGCACGCGCGTGCGATCGGCCTCATCAATCGCGTCGTGCCGCCGGGAGAGCTCGATGACGCGACGCGCGCGCTGGCGCGCCAGATCGCGGGCAAGCTCGGGGTCGCCGTCGCCATCGGCAAGGAAGCTTTCTACCGCCAGGCTGAGCTCGGCCTCGATGCGGCCTACGCTTATACCGCCGAGGTCATGACCCGCAACATGCTGGCGCGCGACACCGAGGAAGGCATCGACGCCTTCATCGAGAAGCGTCCGCCGAAATGGGACAACAACTGAGCCCGGCGATGAACCACGACAGCTACGAGGACGACTATCTGCGCGGTGTTCTGCGCGGCGTGCGCACCATCGCCATGGTGGGCGCCAGCGAGCATTGGAACCGGCCGTCCTATTTCGCCATGAAATACCTGCA
>Ga0134126_10004703_pt1 | contig 17092 bp, 15 predicted proteins | sample KB31752_FD_96881 | JGI IMG/M metagenome (GOLD analysis project Ga0134126, IMG submission 96881) | Terrestrial soil microbial communities with excess Nitrogen fertilizer from Kellogg Biological Station, Michigan, USA - KB3-175-2 | ecosystem: Environmental > Terrestrial > Soil > Unclassified ...
AGGCTGCGGAAGCCCTGTGCCTTGATGGCGGTGTGATGGACGAATACGTCCTCGCCGTTTTCACGGCTCAGAAAGCCGAAGCCCTTCGCGTCGTTAAACCACTTAACGGTGCCTTGTTCCATGATCAGTATTTCCTTTTTCGATTGAATTACCGCGAACGCAATGTGGAAGTGATTGCGAGTGTTGAGCGGTTACTCGGAACAGGCAAGAACTTCAAATCGAATTCTACGATCTTGAACAAGTCTACCACGGAATTTGTGTGGTGGCCGCGAAACCGGTTGGGGGCCGCTGCGCCGGCCGGGAAGGGCCGGTTCGGCGAGGTGTGGACGGAGGCGCACAACAGGGTGTATGGTCTTTGCGGAGTAGGAGATGCGGCATTGAAGCGTTCGCCGGTATGCGGCGCCAGCGCAGGAGGTTTTGGGGGCGCATCCAATAGTAGGCGGTTCCTGCAACCCTGTATTTCCCCGTACTTTAGACAGCCGTTTCAGGGAGAGGCTTGTGAAAGGCTTGAAGTTTGAGTTGGGCGAGTCGATCGCGCTGCTGCGCGAGAGTGTGCACCATTTCGCCGAGAATGAGATCGCGCCCATTGCCGACAAGGTGGACCGCGAGGGGCATTTTCCGCGCGCGATCTGGCGCAAGCTAGGCGACCTGGGGCTGCTGGGGATCACGGTGAGCGAGGATTTCGGCGGGGCCGAACTCGGCTACCTGGAGCACGTGATCGCGATGGAGGAGATATCGCGGGCGTCGGCGTCTATTGGATTGTCGTACGGCGCGCACTCGAATCTGTGCGTGAATCAGCTCGCGCTGAACGGCAACAAAGAGCAGAAACGCAAGTACCTGCCCAGGCTGATCAGCGGCGAGCATGTGGGCGCGCTGGCGATGAGCGAAACCGAGGCCGGATCGGACGTGGTGAGCATGCGGCTGCGCGCCGATAAGCGCGGCGATGTGTATGTGCTGAACGGCACCAAGATGTGGATCACCAACGGTCCCGAGGCCGACACGCTGATCGTGTATGCGAAGACGGAACCGACGGCGGCGTCGCGCGGCATCACGGCGTTCATCGTGGAGAAGGGGTTGAAGGGTTTTTCCACGTCTCCCAAACTGGACAAGCTGGGCATGCGCGGATCGAGCACCTGCGAGCTGGTGTTTCATGACTGCGAGGTGCCGGAAGAGAATGTGCTGGGGCGAGTGGGAGGGGGCGTCCGTGTGTTGATGTCGGGCCTGGACTACGAGCGGCTGGTGCTTTGCGGTGGGCCGCTGGGGATCATGGCGGCGTGCCTGGACGTGGTGGTTCCCTACGTGCACGAGCGCAAGCAGTTCGGCAAACCGATCGGCGAGTTCCAGCTCATGCAAGGCAAGGTGGCCGATATGTACGTCGCCTACAATGCCTGCCGCGCTTTTGTTTACGCCGTAGCCCAGGCCTGCGATCGTGGCGGAGAAAACGTGCGCAAGGATTGCGCGGGCGCCATCCTCTATTCTGCGGAGAAGGCGACTTGGATGGCTGGGCAGGCGATCCAGGCGCTGGGCGGAAATGGCTACATCAACGAGCATCCCACGGGCCGGCTGTGGCGCGATGCCAAGCTATTTGAGATTGGCGCGGGCACGTCGGAGATTCGGCGCATGCTCATTGGCCGTGAACTGTTCAAGGAAACGGCCTGACAGGTATAGGGAACGGAGATAGGGATAGGGGTTAAGGGCTGACGGGATGAGCGTGCTCACTTCTCAAATCCAGACGCGGAGCGAGGAATTCCGCGCCAATACGGAGCGCATGCGGGCTCTGGTGCAGGAGCTGCGGGAGAAGACGGCCGAGGCCGCGCTGGGTGGTTCGGATGCGGCGCGGAAGAAGTACAAGTCACGCGGCAAGCTGTTTGTGCGCGAGCGGATCGACCTGATGCTGGATGCCGGCACGCCGTTTCTGGAGCTTTCGGCGCTGGCCGCAAGCGGTATGTATGGCGGTGATGTGCCGGCAGCGGGAATCGTGACCGGGATGGGGCGCATCAGCGGCACAGAGTGTGTGATTGTGGCCAACGACGCGACGGTGAAGGGCGGCACGTATTTCCCCCTGACGGTGAAGAAGCACCTGCGCGCACAGCAGATCGCGCTGGAGAATCACCTGCCGTGTGTCTACCTGGTGGACTCGGGCGGAGCGTTTCTGCCTATGCAGGACGAGGTGTTCCCCGACCGCGATCACTTTGGCGCCATTTTCTACAATCAGGCGAACCTGAGCGCGAAGGGCATTGCGCAGATTGCGTGCGTGATGGGTTCGTGCACGGCGGGCGGCGCGTATGTGCCGGCGATGTCGGACGAAGTGGTGATCGTGAAGGAGCAGGGCACGATCTTCCTGGGTGGGCCGCCGCTGGTGAAGGCCGCTACAGGTGAGGAGGTGACCGCGGAAGACCTTGGCGGGGCGGATGTGCATACGCGGATCTCCGGAGTGGCGGATCATTTTGCGGATGACGACGCGCACGCGCTGGCGATGGTGCGGAGGATCGTGTCGAATCTGAACCGGCCGAGGGCAGCGGGTCCGCAGCAAAAGAGCGAAGATCCGCTGTTCAATGCCGAGGAGATTTACGGCATTGTGCCGGCAGATACGCGCAGGCCGTACGATGTGCGCGAGGTGATTGCGCGCATGGTGGACGGGAGCCGCCTGGATGAGTTCAAGCAGCGATATGGAAGCACTCTGGTGACGGGGTTTGCGCACATCTGCGGCTACGCCGTGGGGATTATTGCCAACAACGGCATTCTGTTTTCCGAGTCGGCGCAGAAGGGCACGCATTTTATTGAACTGTGCGCGCAACGCGGGATTCCGCTGGTATTTCTGCAGAACATCAGCGGATTCATGGTGGGGCGCAAGTACGAGAACGGCGGGATTGCGAAGGACGGCGCGAAGATGGTGACCGCAGTGGCGTGTGCGCGCGTGCCCAAGTTCACGGTGCTGATCGGCGGCAGCTTTGGCGCGGGCAACTACGGCATGTGCGGTCGGGCGTACAATCCGCGCCTCTTGTGGATGTGGCCCAATGCGCGCATCAGCGTGATGGGCGGGGAGCAGGCGGCGAATGTGCTGGCGCGCGTGCGGCGCGATGCGCTCGAACTGAAAGGCAAGGAGTGGAGCGAGCAGGCGGAGGAGGAGTTCAAGGCGCCGATCCGCACGCAGTATGAGGAGCAGGGGAACCCGTATTACGCGACGGCGCGGTTGTGGGACGACGGGATTCTCGATCCGCTCGATACGCGGCGCGCCCTGGCGCTGGGACTGGCGGCAGCGCAGAACGCGCCCGCGGAGGCGACGCGCTTTGGCGTGTTCCGAATGTAAAGAGAGCTATGGGCGAGGCGATGGTTGAAGTCGAGCGGAGGGGCGCGGCCGCGCGGGTGTGGCTGAACCGGCCGGAGTTGCACAACGCGCTGAATGAGGAGTTGGTTCGCGAACTCACGGTTGTGTTTCGTGAGTTGCAGCGCGATGTGGAGACGCGGGTGATTGTGCTGTCGGGGCGCGGGAGGAGTTTCTGCGCCGGCGCCGATATTGAATCGATGAAGCGGCAGGGCGCAGCGAGCGCGACGGCAAACCGCGACAACGCGCGCGAACTGGCGGATTTGTTCCACGCGATCGCGTCGTCGTCCAAGCCGACCATTGCGCGGGTGAATGGTGCGGCGATTGGCGGAGGACTGGGCCTGGTAAGCGCGTGTGATATCGCGATCGCAGCCAGCGACGCGAAGTTTGCGGCATCGGAAGTGCGGCTGGGACTCATTCCCGCGACCATCGGGCCCTACGTGGTGGGGGCAATCGGGGCGCGGTGGGCGCGGCGGCTGTTTCAGACGGCGGAGCGCATCGGCGCGACGCAGGCGGAAGAGATCGGGCTGGTTCACGAAGCAGTTGAGCCGAATGCACTGGACGCGAGTGTGGAAGCGGTCATCATCGAGTTGCTTGCAGGGGCACCGCACGCGCAGCACGCGGCGAAGGACCTGATCGATGCGGTGGCGGATCGGCCCATCACGGCGGAACTGATCGAGTACACGGCGGAGCGCATTGCGGTGATCCGCGCCCAGGACGAGGCGCGCGAGGGGCTAAGCGCATTCCTGGAAAAGCGCAAGCCGGGGTGGGTGCCGCCGCAATGACGCGCATGTTCGATACGATTCTGATCTCAAACCGCGGGGAGATCGCGTGCCGCGTGATTGCCACTTGCCGGCGCATGGGGATCCGCACGGTGGCGGTCTACTCCGATGCGGACACGCACAGTTTGCACGCGCGAACGGCGGATGTGGCGGTGCGGATCGGGCCGGCGCCTTCGCGCGAGAGCTATCTCAACATCGAGCGCATTTTGGAAGCGGCGAAGCAGACTGGGGCGGAGGCGATTCATCCTGGATATGGGTTTTTGTCGGAGAACGAGGAGTTCGCCGAAGCTTGTGCGCGGGAGGGGATGGTGTTCATCGGACCGCCGGCCACGGCGATTCGCGCCATGGGGTCGAAGGCGGCGGCGAAGGAACTGATGCGTAAAGCGGGCGTGCCGCTGACGCCGGGTTATGACGGAACCAACCAGGAGGCCGCGTTTCTCCAGAAGCAGGCGGATGCGATCGGCTACCCGGTGATGATCAAGGCGAACGCCGGGGGCGGCGGCAAGGGCATGCGCCGCGTGGATGCAAGGGAACAGTTTGCAGAGGCGCTGGCGAGCTGTCGGCGTGAGGCCTCGGCATCGTTCGGCGACGACTCTGTGCTACTGGAGAAGTATCTCGTGGAGCCGCGCCATGTGGAGGTGCAGGTATTCGGAGATACACAAGGCAACGTGGTGAGCATCTTCGAGCGCGACTGCAGCGTGCAGCGGCGGCACCAGAAGGTGATTGAAGAGGCGCCGGCGCCGCGGCTCTCCACTGCATTGCGGGCGGCATTGAGCGAGGCCGGACGCAGCGCTGCGCGGGCGGTGCATTACGTGGGCGCGGGAACCGTTGAGTTTCTCGTCGATCGCGAGGGCGGGTTCCATTTCATGGAGATGAATACACGCCTGCAGGTGGAGCATCCAGTCACGGAGATGATTACGGGGCTCGACCTGGTGGAGTGGCAGATTCGGGTGGCGGCGGGAGAGACGCTGCCGCTTGCGCAGGATCAGCTCGCGGTGCGCGGACACGCCATCGAGGCGCGCATTTATGCCGAGGACCCGGAGCACGAGTTTCGGCCGTCGATTGGAAAAATCGTTCATCTGCACACGCCGCAGGTATCGGAGCATGTGCGTGTGGATACGGGCATCGAGCTGGGCGATACGATTACCCCGTTTTACGATCCGATGATTGCCAAGCTGATTGTGTGGGACGAAACGCGCGAGCTGGCGGTGGGACGCATGGCGCAGGCGCTGAGCGAGTTTCAGATTGTCGGCGTAGCGAACAACGTGGAGTTTCTGCGCAAGCTGATCACCAGTCCGTCGTTCACGGAGACACGGCTGGACACGGCTCTGATCGAGCGCGAGCAGGAGTGGATTCACCGGGCGGATTCCGGCTCGGTGGAGGATGCACTGCTGATCGCGGCGCTGGCCATCCTCTTGCGGGAGGGCGCTCAGTCAAAGGCGCAGAGCGGGACGAACTCGCCCTGGGCCGCGCGGGATGGCTGGCGGCTGAATAGCGTTCTGCGAAGCACCATCGCTTTCACGCGGGGCGACGAACGCCTTTCGATCACGGTGGAGTATAGCGCGGGCGGTTACGAAATGAGCGCCGGTGGGAGCCGTACCGCGGTGAAGGGGGCGTTGTCCCGCGACCACGATGTGGACGCGATGATCGGTGGGCAGCACATTCGCGCGACGGTGGTGGTCAACGGCGTGCATCACCACATTTTTCTGGGCGGCGCTCATTTCGTCTTCGATTACGATGACCCGCTCGATGTGGAGGCGCAGCATCACGCCGGTGAGGGGAGCTTGCTGGCGCCAATGCCGGGCCGCGTGGTGGCGCTCGCAGCAGAGCCGGGGCAGCACGTTGAGAAGGGCGCGCCGCTGATGATTCTGGAAGCGATGAAGATGGAGTGTACGATTCATGCGCCCGTGGCGGGCCGAGTGCGCTCGTTTCATTTTGCGGCAAGCGACCAGGTAAGCGAAGGCGCGGAGCTGCTTGAGTTCACGCGCGACGACGAGAATGGAAACGGCGATGAGTGAGCCGGTGCGCATTGTGGAAGTGGCCCCGCGCGACGGGCTGCAGAATGAGCCGCAAACCGTGCCCACCGCGGTCAAACTGGAGTTCATCGGGCTGCTCGCGGATGCGGGGCTGAAGACCATTGAAGCGACGGCCTTCGTTTCTCCGAAGTGGGTGCCGCAGATGGCGGACCACGCCGAGCTCATGCGCGGGCTCGAGCGGCGCGAGGGCGTCAGCTATCCCGTGCTAGTGCCGAAGCTCCGGGGTTTTGAAGGGGCGCTGGCAGCGGGCGCAAGCGAAGTGGCTGTGTTCGCCGCTGCGTCAGAAACGTTTTCGCAACGCAACATTAACTGCTCGATTGCCGAGAGCCTGGAGCGGTTCGCGCCGGTATTCAGCGCGGCGAAGGCGGCGGGGGTGCGGGTGCGGGGATACGTGTCGTGCGTGCTCGGCTGCCCATATGAGGAGGCGGTCGATCCGGATCGCGTGGCGGATGTGGCGGCGCGCTTGTTCGAGGCGGGCTGTTACGAGGTTTCGCTGGGCGACACGATAGGAGTGGGCACGCCGAACCGCACGAAAGCGTTGATTGCGACAGTGGCCGAGCGGGTGCCCGCCAAACATCTGGCCGGACATTTTCACGATACCTACGGGCAGGCGCTGGCCAACATCTATGCAGCGATGGAAGCGGGGGTGCGCGTATTTGATTCGTCGGTGAGCGGCCTGGGCGGGTGTCCCTATGCCCCGGGCGCCGCGGGAAATGTCGCGACGGAGGATCTGGTCTACCTGCTGGACGGAATGGGCATGGAGACCGGCGTAGACCTCGATCGCTTGATCGCCGCCGGCGCATTTATCTGCGGGAAGCTCGGCCGCGAGACGCAGTCGCGGGTTGCGAAGGCGCGGGGGAAGGCGTGCTGAGGAACATTCGCATTGCGATTGATGCAGGGCGACAGCCCTGAATTGATCCAGAGTGAGCGGATGAGAGCCGCCGGTTAATAGCCGGCGGCTTTGCCGTAATGGCTGCGATGGTCCTGGCCGCCTTCTAATTCGCCGGTTTTGGGATCGACGACGATGCATTCCCCGTTGGACCAGCGGTCGCGGCTTTGCGAGAGGTGATAACCCATCTTGCTGAGGGCCTCGACGGTGGCGGGCGGGAAGCCGGGCTCGAGATAGAGCGTGTCGGGCAGGTATTGATGGTGATAGCGCGGAGCATCGACGGCCTGCTGGATGTTGAGACCGCCTTCGGCGACGGACAGAAAGATGTTCCCAACCGTCGAAATGATGCGAGGGCCGCCTGGAGAGCCGAGCACGTAGCGCAGCTTGCCGTCTTCAAGGACGATGGTTGGCGTCATGGCGCTGAGCGGGCGCTTGCCGGGCGCGATGGCGTTGCCGGGCCCCTGGATGAGGCCGTACATGTTGGGGACGCCCTGCTTGGAGGCGAAGTCGTCCATTTCGTCGTTGAGAAGAAAGCCTAGTGTGCCGCTGGTGACGCCGCTGCCGAAGCTGTTGTTAAGCGTGGTGGTGACTGCGACAGCGTTGCCTTCGCTGTCGACCACGGAGTAATGCGTGGTCTCGTGCGATTCGCGGTACTGACCGGCGGTGGTGGGCGCGGGGGGCAGGAAGCCGGCGGGGCGTTTGAGATCGCTGCTGGGCGTGGCCTTGTCAGCGGAGATGCCGGCGCGCCAGGCGGCTGCGTATTTCTTCGAGATAAGCGCGGCGGTGGGAATGGGATTGAAGTCGGGGTCGCCGAGATAATCGGCGCGGTCCATGAAAGCGCGGCGCCAGGCCTCGGTGATGAGGTGGAGCGATTGCGGCGTGCGGTCGCCGAGTTTGGCGAGATCGTAGGCTTCGAGGATGTTCAGGGCGGAGATGAGGACGATGCCTCCAGAGGAGGGAGGCGGCGCACTGAGGATTGTGAAGCTGTGGAAGGTGCCGGTGACGGGCGCGCGCTCAACCACTTTGTATTGCGCCAGGTCTTCGAGGGTGAGGAGCGCGCCGCCTTTCTTCAAATCGCCGATGAGTTCGCGGGCCATTTGGCCGTGGTAGAAATCGTCGGGGTTGGCGGCGATGCGCTCGAGGGTGCGGGCGAGCGCGGGTTGGCGAAGGGTGTTGCCGGCCTTGTAGAAGTGGCCGTTGCGCTGGAAGATGCGGCGGGAGTCAGGGAATTGGGTGAGGTTGTCGTCGTGGAGTTCGGCGGCTTCTTCGGCGGTGAGCGTAAAGCCCGCGGAGGCGAGATGGACGGCGGGTGCGATGACTTTGGCGAGGCCGAGCTTGCCGTATTTGTGCTCCGCGTAAACGAGGCCGGCGACGGAGCCGGGCGTCCCGATGGCGCGGTAGCCGAGAACGCTGGAGTGCAGGTTTGTGTCAGGCAGGACGTTGCCCTGCGCGTCCTGGTACATCGTCTCTGTGGCGGCGAGGGGAGCTTTTTCACGGAAATCGAGGAAGGTGGATTTGCCGTCGTGAGTGCGCAGGAGAAGGAATCCGCCGCCGCCGAGATTGCCCGCCGCGGGGTGAACGACGGCGAGCGCGAATCCGGTGGCTACGGCGGCGTCGACGGCGTTGCCGCCTTCGCGAAGGATTTGAAGGCCGGCGTCGGAGGCGAGATGGTGGACGCTGACCACCATGCCGTGGCGCGCCCGGACGGGCTGCTCGCTGCGCCAGGAGAGGACGTTTGTGCGCCGCTGTGCGAAGCTGTTGGGGGATGCCGGAAGGGCAAGCAAACCGACCAGCACGGGGAAGATGAAGCGCCGAGTCATCATCAGGAAAAGGATACCCGGTGCGGAGAATGGAGGACGGAAGATGTTGACGCGGCGAGAGTGGATGGTGGGTTGCATAGCGGCGGCGCTCACGGCGGCCGGCTTTGTGGCGGCGCAGGGCGCGGGCGCGGCGAAAGGGTCATGGGCGATTAACTGGGATGATGTCGCCGTGAAGCAGACGGATTCGGGGGCGTTCCGCTCGTTCTATAACGGGCCGACGGCGACGCTGAAGAATCTGGATGTGCATGTGACGACGCTGAACCCGGGCGGGGCTCCGCACGCGCCGCACAAGCATCCGAACGAAGAAATGCTGATTGTGAAGTCGGGCACCATTGAAGCGCTGATCAACGGCACGTGGAGGCAGGTTGGGCCGGGCGGCGTGGTGTTTCTGGCGTCGAACATTTTTCACGGCGTGCGGAACGCGGGGAAGGAGCCGGCGGTGTATCACGTGATCGGGTACCGGACGGCGGATACGCCGGAGGGGCCTACGGTGAATGCGAAGTAGCATGATGCATGTGTTACGCGCAGCCAGGCACCTGACAGGCAACCGCAGATCCCTCCACTCCGCTGCGCGCCGGACGGGATGACAGCGTTTTGGGAGCGAGCAGCGTCAAGTCGATGTGCGTCGATGGCCTTTAGCTACATGGGCGGGGTTGCCCAGGGGTCATAGGTGCCGATGGTCCAGGAGTGGCCTTCGGGGTCTTTGACTGTGAATTCGTGGCTGCCATAGTCGGTGGCGTGCAGCGGCCGCACAACTTGCGCTCCGGCGGACTGGGCGCGGTGGTAGACCGCCTCGGCGTCTTTCACGACAACATAGGCGCTGCGGGTTTCGATGTTGCCGAGTTCGGACGGAGACTTGAAGCCCTTGCCGTATTCGTCGTCTTTTTCCGAGCCCAGCATGATCATGCCGCCGTTGAGGGTGAGCTCGGCGTGGCCGATGGTGTTTTCCGGGCCGGGATAGGCGGCATGTACGGAGAAGCCGAGCACGTTGCTGAGCCAGTCGATGGCGGCCTTGGCGTCGCGATAGCGCAGAGTGGGCATGACGGTGGAGCGTGTAGCGTCCATGAGGAGTTGCCTCCGGCGGGAACAGATTAGCGCATGCGGAGAGGTCGCGCGAGACCTCAGTCGGCGAACTGGGCGAGTTGCTCGGGGGCAGGTGCGGGCGTGAGGGCGCTGACCACGATCATGGCCACCACGGAGACTGCGAGGGCGGGAAAGATGGCGTCGCGCTGAGCAATGATGGGCGGGAATAAAGCGTGGATGCCGGGCATGTTCTTGTCTACCCACGTGAGGTCCCAGGTGAGGGTGACGATGGTGCCGCCGGCGATGGCGGCGACCGCTCCCCAGGCAGTCACACGCTTTGAATAGAACGCGGCGAGGACGACCGGCGTGAGCGCGGCGGAGTAGATGGTGTAGGCCCAGAGCATTTTCTCGAGGATGCTGGGGGCGTAGATGGCCTGATAGAGAGCCCACGCGCCGAGGAGGATGACGGCGAGGCGGGAGACAATGAGGACCTGTTTGTTGGAGGCGCTGGGCGCCATGTAGCGGACAAAGACGTCCTCGATGAGATTGGAAGCCGGAGAGAAAAGGTAGTTGGACGCGGTGGAGATGACCTTGGCGAAGACCGCGCCCAGCAGGACGGCGCCCATGAACGCGGGCAGGCCGTGGCGTGCGGTGTAGGGGATGATTTCGTAGGGCTGGTTGAGGACTTCGCCGGTGCGATACATGGCGGAGCCGATGACCGCGATGGCGACGATGAGGGTCTCAAGAACCAAGGTGCCGATCACCCATCCGACGACGGAGCGGCGGGCGTCCTTTTCAGAGCGGGCGGAGAAGAATTTCTGGTACATGACCTGGTTGCCGAGCATGAGCAGGAGTGTGGGGACGAGGAACTCCAAGGCGCGGACGAAGGAGAGATTTCCCAGGACCTGGAAGTGAGTTTCAGGGAGCGCGGCGTGAAGGCCGGCCCAGCCGCCGGCTTTGAGAAAGAGCCAGGGCGTGGCGATGATGCAGATAACGGTGACGAGCGAGCCGATGGCCACGTCCATATATGCCACGGAGGACATGCCGGCGAGCGCGGTGGTGAGGATGACGAAGGCGGCGATGATCCACGTGCCCTGGTTCGGGGAAATCTGGTCAGGGAAGATGAGGTGGAGGACATTGCCGCCGCCCTTGAACTGGTAGCTGGTAATGCCCACGTAGGCGAAGAGGATGGCGAAGGTGCCGAGGACGCGGGCGACCTGGTTGTAACGGACCTCGAGCAGATCGGGCAGGGTGAACTGAGCGAATTTGCGGGCGCGCGGTGCGATGAAGTAGATGAGCAGCAGGCCTAGCCATCCGCCGGCGGGCTGCCAGAGAGCGGCGAAGCCGTTGCGGTAGGCGTTCTCAGCACCGGCGAAGAGGGAGCCGGCGCCGATCCAGGATGTGAGCAGGGTGAGGACGAGGACAAGGGCCGGCAGAGAGCGTCCGGCGACGAGGTAGTCGGCCTTGGTTTTGACGCGTGAGGTGCGGTAGAGGGCGACGCCCAGCAGGACAGCGACGATCACTGCCAGGACAACGACGTAAAGCTGGGACATCGGAAGCACCTCGACCGCGCGGGAAATGGATGCGAGCAGTGTATCGAACGGGGCGCAGAGGAGGGGCGGCAGGAGTTGCGGGAACTTGATTTGACACGGCGGGCCATCTTTCGTATGGTCAATAGCAGATGCAGATCCGCCGCCATCACGGCCATCACCACCATCATGGACACTCCATGCCGGCGGACTGCCATGGCCTGATGTAACACGGCCCGACAGATCAGAAGGATCACCAAGCCCGCCGGCGAAGACGCCAGCGGGCATTTTGTTTTCAATCCCAAAAATCAAAGACAAAGCGAGATGAGCAGATGATCGATTTCGACAAGATGGATGGACTGGCGCCGGGGATTGTGCAGGACGCGCGCACGGGCGAGGTGCTGATGCTGGGCTTTTTGAACGCGGCCAGCTATGCGAAGACGCTGGAGACGGGTTTTGTGACGTTCTGGAGCCGCACCCGGCAGAAGCTGTGGATGAAGGGCGAGACGAGCGGCAACCGGCTGCGCGTGGTTTCCGCCGCGACGGATTGCGACAACGACACGCTGCTGTTCCGCGTGGAGGTGGAAGGCGATGGGCTGGTGTGCCACGAGGGCACGGTGAGCTGCTTTACACGACCGGTTGCGATGGGTGCAGGGGAGGCCGCCAATGGCTAAGCTTCGGCTGGGAATTCCCAAGGGCAGTTTGCAGGAGGCCACGATTGCGCTGTTTCAGCGTGCGGGGTGGAACATCTACGCGGACGGGCGCTCGTATTTTCCATCGATTGACGATGGGGAGATTGAGTGCATGCTGATTCGCGCGCAGGAGATGGCGCGGTATGTGGATCACGGCGTGCTGGACGCGGGATTGACGGGCATCGACTGGGTGCGGGAGAGCGGGCTCGACGTGGCCAGCGTGACATCGCTGACCTATGCCAAGCAGAGCCGGAGGAAGGTGCGCTGGGTGCTGGCGGTTCCGGAGAACAGCGGGTTTGAAAAGGCCGAGGACCTGGAAGGCAAGACCATTGCGACGGAGCTGGTGGAGACCAGCAAGCGCTATTTTGCCGCGAAGGGCGTGAACGTGAAGGTGGAGTTCAGCTGGGGTGCGACGGAGGTGAAGCCGCCGATGCTGGCCGATGCCATTGTGGAAGTGACGGAGACGGGCAGCTCGCTGAAGGCGAACCGGCTGAAGATCATCGACACGGTGATGGAGAGCGAGACGCACCTGATCGCGAGCCGGGCGGCGCTGGGAGATGCATGGAAGAAGGAGAAGATCGACCAGATCGCGCTGATGCTGCGCGGAGCCATCGATGCGCAGTCGCAGGTGGGGCTGATGCTGAACGTGCGGCGCGCGGACCTGGAGGCGGTGCTTGCGGTGCTGCCGGCGCTGAATTCGCCGACCGTGTCGCAGTTGAGCAATTCGGAATGGGTGGCGGTGAACACGATTCTGGAGGAACGCACGGCGCGGGACGTGATTCCGCGGCTGAAGGCGGCGAATGCGACGGGGATCGTGGAGTATCCGCTGAACAAGGTGGTGCTGTAAGGAGTGCGGGGAGAGCGATGAAACTGATTCGGACCAAGGGGCGCGGCGCACGCGAGGCGGCTGCCCTGGTGGCGAAATTGGAACACCGCGGCGGCGCGGCGCTGGATGGCGTGATGGCGGACGTGCGGCGGATTGTGACGGCCGTGCGCAAGCAGGGCGATCGCGCGCTGCTGCGGTACGCGTCGCGATTGGACGGGCTGGCGGGACGCGAGGCGCTTTGCGTGCCGCGCGAGGAGATGGCGGCGGCGTGGGAGGCGACGAGTCCCGCGCTGCAGCAGGCTTTGCGCACGGCGGCAGAGCAGATTCGCGGGTTCGCGGAGAAGCAGATGCCGCAGAACTGGAGCGAGAACGAGGCGGGGTTGACACGCGGGCAGGTGGTGCGGCCGCTGGCTTCGGTGGGATGTTACGTGCCGAGCGGGCGGCATCCGCTGCCATCGACGCTGCTGATGACGGCGATTCCCGCAGAGGTGGCGGGCGTGGAGCGGATCGTGGTGGTTTCTCCCAAGCCTGCGAAGGAGACGCTGGCGGCGGCGCACCTGGTGGGGATCAGGGAGTTTTACCGCGTGGGTGGGGCGCATGCGATTGCAGCGCTGGCGTACGGGACGGACAGCGTAGCGCGGGTGGAGAAGATCGCAGGGCCGGGCAATCTATATGTGACGGCCGCCAAGCGGCTGGTGGCATTCGATTGTGCGATCGACATGCTGGCGGGGCCGACGGAGATCGTGGTGACGAGCGAGACCGGAGACGCGGTGGGCATTGCCTGCGACCTGATTGCGCAGGCGGAACACGATCCGGAGACGTTCGCAGCGTTCATCACTACGCGCGAGGAGTTGGCGCGCGCGGTGATGGCGGAAGTGAAGCAGCGGGTTAGCAGGAATGCGGTTGCGCGCGAGGCGCTGGGGCGCAGCGGCTGGGCGATTGTTGCCTCGAGCGTGGAAGAGGCGCGAGAGCTGACGAACCGGCTTGCACCCGAACATTTGACGGTGGACACGCGCGCGGATCTGCAGTGGGTGCGCAATGCGGGGTCAGTTTTTGTGGGCGACTGGTCGGCGCAGCCGATGGGCGATTACATCTCCGGGCCGAACCACACGCTGCCGACGGGCGGCATGGCGCGCGTGCGCGGGGGATTGAGCGTGAACGATTTTGTGAAGCTGATTACGTTTCAGGAATACACGCGCGAGGGGCTGCGCGCGCTGGGTTCGCAAGCTGCGTTGCTGGCGGATGCGGAAGGGCTGCCGGGACACGCGGAGTCGATTCGCATGCGGCTGGCTCGGGGCACGGCGAGGAGGCGCAATGGCTGATGCCGTGGGGAATGGGCCAGAGCCGCGGGCGCGCCTGCGGGCGATGAAGGAGTATCATCCGCCGCTGGGCTGCCGGGATGCGCTTCGCCTGGATTTCAACGAGAACACGATTGCGTGTTCTCCGGCAGTGCGCGACGTGCTGCAGCAGATCTCGACGGGCGACCTGACGCGGTATCCGGAGCGCGGATCGGTGGAGGCGCAGGTGGCGCAGTCGTTGGGACTGCGGCCGGAACAGGTGCTGCTGACCAACGGCGTGGACGAGGCGATTCACGTGCTGTTCCAGACTTTTCTGGATGCGGGCGACGAGTTGCTGCTGCCGGTGCCCACCTACACGATGTACGAGGTGTACGCGTCGTCGACGGAGGCGCGCGTGGTGACGGTGCAGGCGGGCGAGGACCTGGCGTTTCCGTATGAGGCGCTGCTGGAAGCGATCACGCCGCGAACGAAGATCCTTGCGATTGCGAATCCCAACAGCCCTTCGGGCAGCGTGGCGACGCGCGAGCAGATTGTGGAATTGGCAACGCGGGCTGCGCACGCCATGGTGCTGGTGGACGAGGCGTATTACCACTTCTTTGGGGAGACGGTGGCGGACCTGCTGGATACGATTCCCAACCTGGTGGTGGCGCGCACGTTTTCAAAGGCGTATGGGTTGGCTGGGCTGCGCGTGGGTGTGCTGGCGGGTGCGGCGGAGGCGATGCGCTGGGTGCGGCGGGTGATTTCGCCCTACAGCGTGAATTCGGTGGCGCTGGCGTGCATTCCGGCGGCGCTGAAGGACTCGGCGTATATCGGCTGGTATGTCGACGAGGTGGTGGCGGCGCGCGCGGAGTTCGAAGCGGCGCTCGATCGATGCGGGGTGCGGCGGTGGCCGAGCCGCGCGAATTTTGTGCTGGTGTTTATCGGCGCGAAGCACAGCGAGTTTGTGCGCGGGATGAGCGCGGCGGGCGTGCTGGTGCGCGACCGCAGCAACGATCCCGGATGCGATGGATGTGTGCGCATCACCGTGGGAACGCGGGAGCAGATGCGGGGCGCGGCAGCAGCGCTGGAGCAGGTGATGTGCAGATTGCGCGGCGAGGGAGAGGCATGACGAAGACGGGCGGGAAGGCTGCGGGGACGAAGCAGGCTGCGGTCGGCAGGCGCACGGCTGAGTTCGAACGCAACACGACGGAGACGCGCATTGCGATCCGGCTGACGATTGAGGGCGGCGGCAAATACGAGGTGAAGACGGGGATTCGCTTCTTCGATCACATGCTGGAGTTGTTTACGCGGCACGGGGCATTCGATCTCGCGTTGCGCTGCGACGGCGACCTCGATGTGGATCAGCACCACACGGTGGAAGACGTGGGGATCGCGCTGGGCGAGGCTTTCGACCGCGCACTGGGCGACAAACGCGGCATTCTGCGCGCGGGGTATTTCCTGATGCCGATGGACGAGACGCTGGCGATCGCCGCGGTGGACCTGAGCGGGCGCGCGGCGTTCGCGGTGGACACGAAGGTGCGCACGCGGCTGGTGGGCGATCTGCAGAGCGAACTGGTGACCGATTTCTTCGAAGGCTTTGCCCGCGGGGCGCGCGCCAATGTGCACGTGAAGACGATGTATGGGCGGTCGAACCATCACAAGATCGAGGCCATCTTCAAGGCGTTTGCGCGGGCGCTGCGCGTGGCGTGTAGCCGCGACAAGCAGTTGGGCGAGATGCTGCCGTCAACGAAGGGACTCCTGTGATGCGAGTAACGGTCATCGATTACAAGGCGGGAAATCTCACGTCTGTGCTGAAGGCGCTGCGGCACCTGGGCGCAGAGGTGGAGGTGACGGACGGCGATCTGGGCATGATCGAGCGCGCGGAGCGCATTGTGCTGCCGGGGGTGGGACACTTCAGCGCGACCAAGCGCCTGGATGAAACGGGAATCACGGAGGCGGTTCGCACGGCGCTTGCGGGCGGCGTGCCGTTTTTGGGGATCTGCGTGGGGATGCAGTGGCTGTATGCGGGATCGAGCGAGGCGCCGGGACAGGCGGGGCTGGGTTGCTTTGCCGAGCCGTGCGTGCGGTTTGTGGAGCGCGAGCTGAAGGTGCCGCATGTGGGATGGAACGCGATTGAGCCGAAGATGGGCTCGCGCCTGTTGCGTGGCGTGGGGAGCGGCGCGCACGTGTACTTCACGCATTCGTATCGCGCGCCGTTGACTGCCGACACGGCGGCGACGACGGAGTATATTGAGCCGTTTGCGGCGGCGGTGGAGCGGGGGAACGTGATGGGAGTGCAGTTTCATCCGGAGAAGTCGGGAGACACGGGGTTGCGGATTCTCAGGAATTTTCTGGAGTGGAAGCCAGGGAGGGAAGCATGCTGACCAAGCGCATTATTGCCTGCCTGGATGTGCATGGCGGGCGTGTGGTGAAGGGCGTGCAGTTCGTGGACCTGGTGGATGCGGGCGATCCGGCGGCGCTGGCGGCGCGGCATGCGCGCGAGGGCGCGGACGAGATTGTGCTGCTCGACATTACTGCCACGCACGAAGGCCGGCAGACGCTGCTCGATACGGTGCGGCGCACGGCGCGGGAGCTGTTTGTGCCGTTCTCGGTGGGCGGGGGCGTGCGCACAGCGACGGAGGCGGAGCAGGTGTTTGAGGCAGGCGCTGACAAGATCAGCGTGAACTCGGCGGCGGTCGAGAATCCGCGGCTGATCGAGGAGATCGGGCGGAGCTTTGGCGCGCAGGCCGTGGTAGTGGCGATCGACGCGCGGCGCGATCCCGAGGCGGCCGATCCGGTGCGGGGGGCGCAGGTGTACGTGCAGGGCGGGCGCAAGGCGACGGGTCGTCGCGTGGTGGAGTGGGCGCGCGAGGCCGAGGCGCGCGGCGCGGGC
>Ga0134126_10004705_pt1 | contig 17089 bp, 17 predicted proteins | sample KB31752_FD_96881 | JGI IMG/M metagenome (GOLD analysis project Ga0134126, IMG submission 96881) | Terrestrial soil microbial communities with excess Nitrogen fertilizer from Kellogg Biological Station, Michigan, USA - KB3-175-2 | ecosystem: Environmental > Terrestrial > Soil > Unclassified ...
CCCGTCCCCGGTCATCGCGACCGTGTGACGGCGGGCCTGGAGCGCCCTCACCATTGCCCGTTTCTGGTGCGGGGTCACCCTGCCGAAGACCGAGCGTTCCTCAAGCAGCATGCCCAGTCGCTCAGGGTCTTCCGGCAGATCCCGCGCATCGACCGGGTTGTCGGCACCGGGTACCTCGGCACGCTCCGCGACAGCGCCGCCAGTGCTCGGACTATCACCGGAGATCACCTTAAGAGCGACACCCTGCGCCGCGAAGTATCCGATCACCGCAGCCGCGTCAGGGCGCAGCTTCTCGGCCAGCACGACCAGAGCCGCTGCCCGCAAGCCGCCCGGTAGCGACTCGCGGGCCATCCCTGCCTGGCTGTGAGCAAGGGCAAGGACTCGCTTCCCAGCCGCCGACAGCTCCGCCGCACGGGCTAGGTGCTCCCGTGCACCATCGGCACTGTCCAGGACGAAGCAGCACGCCAAGGATGAAGTTGAAGCGTGGTCACCACGTTAGCCCGCAGGATCTCGATTATTGACCGGCTGGTGCGCTCAGCTGACCCGGCCGCCAGACCCCGATCGCGCCGCCGTGCCGCTTCCGCGCTGCTCAAGCCGACCGCGGATGCTTGTACAGTTGCGGGTTGCTGCTCCCTCGGCTGGCTCATGCGTCGCCCCCATATGGTTCTGACGGACATGACCTGTCGTGGCCAGATCTCAGGTCGCGCTCCGCAGGGGCTCGGTCACCGACCGGTCACCGCGTCGTGCCGATGCTATCCGGGCCTCTGCCAACATCGTGCTGTGGTGACGTCACATGACCGCATCACCCGGGGTGGCCATCCCGCCCGATGGTCATAGAGCGGGCAGTTGAGCACGCAGTCATCTCCCGGGCCGAGGTCACCGCGCTGCGCTCCGAGGCTTCCGATCTGACTCACGCCGGAGGAGCCGCTGCGATCCTCCGCTACTGACTCGTAGCGCAAGCTTGCGGGGCACAGGTGCAGGAGGACGCCGTGGAGGCACTCCGGGCTGACATCGCTATCGTCCGGGGAGGGCTCGGCGCGTGCGCGGCGGCGGCGCCCGCGGCAGCACGACTCGGTGGCTCGCCACCGACCAGTTGGACCACCCCCGGGCCGAGGCCCGTGAAGGTCTGCTCCCGGCCTAATGCCAATGCCCGTCAGTGGGCCGCCGACGCCTGCCGCATCCGCAATCGGCCCGCAAGGCCCGGTTGCTAGCTTCCTGCGTATCGGGAACTACGGCACTTCCTGGGAACGCGAGGTGAGACAGCGTTATGGACCGGCATGACCTCATCGTCCTGGGCACGGGCGTGGGCGGCGCGGAGGTCGCGGCGGAGGCGGCCGGGGCGGGCCTTGACGTCGTGGCCATCGAGAAGCAACTGGTCGGCGGGGAATGCCCCTACTGGGGCTGCATCCCGTCCAAGGCCATGGCCCGCGCCAGCAGCGTTCTCGGAGAAGCCGCGAGGGTCGGCCAGCTGGCCGGGAAATCGGCGGTGGAACCAGACTGGTCGACGCTCGCCAGCCGGGTGGCCGAGGTGTCGGAACACTGGGATGACGCCAGGGCCGCGAGCCGCCTGGAGCATCGCGGCGCCACCTTGCTACGAGGCCGCGGACGGATCCTGGGCCCTGCGGAGGTGGGGGTCGAGGGCCGCCGGTACGCCGCCCGGAAGGGCCTGGTGATCGCGACCGGCACGCAGCCGGTCATCCCGCCAGTCGACGGGCTTCGCGATAGTCCTTACTGGACAAACCGGGAGGCGGTGGAAGCAGCCACCATCCCCCGGTCGCTGATAGTGCTCGGAGCGGGCGCGGTCGGGCTGGAACTGGCCCAGGCGTTCGGGCGCTTCGGAGCTGAGGTGACGGTGGTGGAAGCCGCCGACCATGCGCTCCCCATGGAAGAGCCCGAGAACTCCGCCGCTCTGGATGAGGCCCTCCGGCGCGACGGGATCACCCTGATCACCGGGACAACCGCCATCGCGGTCGCCGGCTCTGAACGCGGCACCGCGGTCGAGCTGTCGAACGGCATGCACCTGGACAGCGAGCGGCTGCTGGTAGCTACCGGGCGACGGCCAGATCTGAGCCGACTGGGCGTCGCTGACCTGGGCCTGGACCCCGACGCCGCGTCAATTCCTACCGACGAGAACCTCCGCGCGGGCGACGGAGTATGGGCGGTAGGAGACGTGACAGGACACGGGGAATTCACCCACGTCGCTTACTACCAGGCGCAGATCGCCGCCGCCGACATCGTGGGCACTGAGCACGAGCCTGCGGACTACACGGCGGTCCCGCGGGTCACCTTCACCGATCCCGAGGTGGCCAGCGTCGGACTCACCGAGGCCGCCGCACGGGCGCAGGGCCTGGACGTGCAGGTCGGCCTCCTGCCGACCAACTCCTCCGACAGAGGCTGGCTGCACGGCCCGGGAGCCGACCTGGGCGTGACGAAGCTGGTCGCAGACGCGGCGGCAGGAGTTCTCGTCGGCGGGTCCGCGATGGGCCCAGCGAGCGGTGAGGTGGCGGCATTCCTGGCCCTGGCCATCCGCGCCCGGATCCCCGTGGACCTCCTGATGGAGGTCATCTATCCGTACCCGACGTTCACGCGCGGCATTCGCGGCGCACTCCGCCGGCTGGGCTGAGGTAGCTCCGCATCGATCAATGCCGGGCCGGCCGGCCGACGGTGACGCCCGCCCCGGCGGCAGGCATCACGGCGACATCCGGACTTCGATCTGACCGTCGCGGACTCGCGCCTCGTAGCGCGGCTGCGGCGTGCTGGCCGGGCCGCGCACGATGCCGCCGTCAGAAAACCGGAAGGTGCTGCCGTGCCACGGGCAGGTGACACAGCCGTCGCCGAGGGTGCCCTCATCCAGCGGGCCGCCCATGTGGCTGCAGGTGCTCGCCAGGGCACACAACCGCCCCATCGTGCGGTAGAGGAGGACCGGGACGCCGGCAGCGTCGACCTTGCGGTGCTCGTCTTCGGCAAGGTCGGCGTCGGCCAGCACCGGAGTCCACTCCTGCGGGTCGTCCTGCCAGGCGGTGCGGTTGACATTGACGCCATGGACGAAGCTCAGGTGACCGCCGAGATACCCGCCAGCCATCAGCACTCCGAGCCCGGTCAGGCCCAGCGCCTTGCCGCCGCGGCGGCGGTCCCTGGCCCGTGCAACGGCAGACGCCGCGTACAGGCCCAGCGCCGTGGTCATCACCATCGCGTGGACCAGGCCGGCCCGGGTTTCCCGGCCGTAGGTGTCGGACCAGTCGTTAAGCCCCGACGCCGCCGTGGGCACCGCGGCCACCACGCCGGCCGTCACCAGCAGGTCGGCGGCGGACTCGGCGGCAGGCCCACCGACTGTATCCAGCACCGCGGACATTCCCCACGCGCCGATCGGCAGGTCGGTGAGCATCGGGTGCAGGGGATGGCCCACGTAGGTGCCGCTGAGAAGATTGCGGACGATCCGGGGCTGGACGGCGGGGCTTATCACCTTGATCAGGGGTTTGGCCAGTCGGTCGAGCGCCTCGATCCGCTCCACCCGCCTGACCAGGTCATGAAGCATGTTCACAAGCCGACTCCTCGCTAACGGCTGGCGGATGGACAGCGGCCAGGCTGCTGGAAGTTCAGCCGGTCGCGGCTCAGGTCGTCCAGCCAGATCGACACGCCCGCCTCGGTCAGCGCCGCCAATGGGTCGGTCATGCCGGACTCCTCCCTCGCCTGGGGCGGCAGCTCGCAGGTCCTGGCGCCAGCACCGCTGACTCACCCACGGAACCGCTCCGATGCTGTCATCCGACCCTTGCAGTTTCCCTTCAGGTCATTCCTCTCAGGTCCTTCCTCAGCTCCACGCGATCTCAGGTCCGCGTGACAGACCCAGGTAACAACCGCAGGAAAACTGAAATCGTCGCTGCCTAGATTGATCGAGGGAACGGCCCCACGGACGCGAGGAGGCAGGGGATGGCCAGCACACACGAAAGCACCCGAGATCCCTCGCCCCAGCCGCCCGTGCCTGTCGGCGTGGTGGTCGGCTTCGGCGGTGACCCGCTGACCGTCGGCCTCATCTTCTTCGGCATCGCCTCGGTGGCACTCGGGATGGCGCTCATCGGCATGCCGACTGCCGCTCAAGGTGCGGTGATCCCCATCATCGTGCTGGGGTCCGGGCTTTACCAGCTGCTCGTGACCATATGGGCAGCCATCCTCGGCCAGTCGATCGTGGCCGTGATCTTCTCCACGTTCTCGGCTTTCTGGCTCAGCTTCAGTGCCCTACTCCTCGGGCTCGATCACAACTGGTTCGGCATCGGCACCGCGGACGCCACGGGCGCCCAGGAACTCTTCTTCATCGCCTGGGCGTGCCTGTTCCTGTTCCTGGTCGTCCCGTGCCTGAAGCTACCGCTGGTGTACCCGCTGGCAGTCGCGCTCGTGTTCGTCGCCGTGTCGCTGGCCGCCATCGGCGCCTTCACCGGCTCGGCGAACGTTTTCACCGCCGCCGGGGCGGTCGCCCTGACTTTCGCGCTCCTAGCCTTCTACGCGTGGGTCAATGTCGCGCTCGTGGCCATGGGCGGGAAGGCGATACCGCCGCTCGGAAAGCCGCCGATCCCCTGATGCGAGAACCGTCAGAAGGTGCTTGCCTGATCGACGACATCGACCGGGAGGACGCCGAGGTACATGCCCCTGCCCTGGGCGCGCCCCGGCCCTGGCCGGTCATCCTGGTCAACGGGCTTCCCGGCGCCGGCAAGACGACCCTGGCCCGCACTCTGGCACGGAGCATGAGGCTGCCGTTGCTCAGCAAGGACACGATCAAGGAGGCTCACGCCGACGTGCTGGGCGCCGAGCCACCGCCCGGCTGGTCGCAGCGCGACTGGAACGCCGCGCTCGGCACCGCGGCCAGCCGGACCATGTGGGCACTCCTGGCCGACGCTCCCGGCGGTGCGTTGCTGGATTCCTGCTGGCCCGGGGACGTTCGCCACCTGGTTGTGCGCGGCCTGCAGCGCGCGCGAAGCCGGCTGCCGGCGGAAATCTGGTGCGAGGCCCCGCTCACGATTGCCCGCCGGCGCTTCGAGGCGCGCCACCCGCGCCATCCCATCCACGGCGAGCTGCCGACCGACGCTGAATGGGAACGCTGGCAGGCAGCCGCCCAGCCACTCCAGATCGGGCCCACGCTCCGGGTCGACACTACCGACCCGGTGGACGCGAGCGCCATCATCGCCTGGATCAGTCAGCAAGTTCAGGCCGGTCGCCGCGAGCCCGGCCCCGGCGCCACCTCAGACGACCCGGCGTGAGCTCCATTCGCAGGTCCTGATCATTATCCGCCCCTAGTCGGCCGCCGGCCCGCAGGAAAACTGCAATCCCCCGCACCTAGCTTGGATTGTGAGGCCGCTGCTTTCTTCCCGGCGGAAGCGCGGGCGGCGCGAATGAACTAGGGGGATTCGGTTGCCGACAAGGATCGTGGTCATCGGAGGCAGCGCGGCCGGCATGGGCGCGGCGGGCGCGGCGAAGCAGCTTGACCCGCAGGCGCAAGTCACGGTGTTCACGCAACTGTCTGACGCCGCTTACAGCCCCTGCGGCATCCCCTACGTTCACGGGCGCGAGATCGACAGCTTCGATCGCCTGGTGCTCCAGACCAAGGACCACTACCGGAAGCAGGGCCTCGATATTCACTACGAGACCCGCGTCGAGTCCATTGACCTGGCGAAGAGCGAAGTGGTGGTCCGCGGCTCGGGCCGCGTGTCATTCGACCGCCTGGTCGTCGGGACCGGCTTCTCCTACGACACGCCTGACATCCCAGGAACTGACCTGGACGGCATCTACTACGTCCGGGACCTGCGCCTGGCCAGAGAGTGGGACAAGCGCCTGGACAGCGTGAAGACCGCGGTGGTGGTGGAGGCCCAGCCGATCGGCGTCGAGATGGCCACTGCCCTGGCCCGCCGCGGAATCGAGACTTACCTCGTGGACCCGCACCCCTGGCCGATGGCCGAGATCGCCGATCCCGACATCATGGCTCCGGTCGAGGAATCCTGGCGCGAACTCGGCGTGAAGGTGCACCTCAACACTGCGATCGAGGCACTGTCCGGCACCGGAAAGGTACGGGCGGTGCAGACCTCACAGGGCGAATTCCCGGCCGACATGGTGGTGATGGGCACAAAGAAGCTCCCGAACGCCGGCCTGGCCCGGCAGGCCGGGATCAAGACCGGGGCGACCGGCGGGATCATCGTGGATCCGCGGATGGTCACCTCGGCACCGGGCGTCTACGCCGCCGGAGACTGCATTGAGGTGCCCCAGGGCTTCACCCGCATCCCGGTGCAGGGGCTGTCAGGCAGCCACGCCTACGCGCAGGGGAAAGTGGCTGGCGCCAATGCCGCCGGCGGTTCTCATACTTACCGGCCCGTCTATGTGCCGTGGGGGCTGGTGGGCGGCAACTGGATGATCGGCGGTGTCTCCTTCGGCGAGACCCTGGCCGATGCGCTCGGCGTCCCCTTTGTCCTTGGCGTGGCGGAGGGCATATCCCGCGCGCGCTACTACCCAGACTTCCGCAAAATCCGAGTCAAGCTCCTGGCCGACCCGAAAACTCTCCAGCTCATCGGCGCCCAGCTGGTCGGCGGTGAGGGGATCAAGGAGCGCTGCGATCTCCTGGCCCTGGCCGCCAAGAAGGCAGTGACGCTCGAAGAGCTGGCATGGATGGAGAACGTCTACTCACCCGCCATGGGAGCGCTGAACGAACCGATCGCGCTGGCCGCGCAGAACGGCCTCAAGCGCGCAGGGCGAGCATGAGCGCGCAGAGCATCAGCGGGGCGAGCATGATCCGTATCTTCCAGTGGGTCCGGAGCAACTCACAGAAGTACCTGCTGGAGGCCGCCCAGACGGACCTGGCCAGTCGCTATCTCGGCCAGCCGGGCCCCGTCAGCCCGCCCGGACTTCAGGTCCTGTTCTGGAAGCGGCTCTTCGTTCCGCTGTACCGGCGGCTGCCCTGGAGCATCCGCCGCGCCATCATCCTGGCGATGCCCGGCAGCCACCGGCAGGGCTGGCCGCGGGACGCCAGGGCGCCGACCTTCGAGCCGGTCGACCGGTAGCGCGGCATCAAGTCTCACCACAGATCACCGAGCCGAAAGGAGCAGTCAATGGCGCAGATCGAGGGGCAGAAGGTATCCGTAGGCGACGCGGTCGTCGACTACGAGGACAAGGTCTTCCCCGACTACCAGGCCGAGCCGGGCGAGAAAGCGTACGTGTTCTTCCACTGCGTGCCGTTCGAGAGCTCGGCGTCACTGGTCAACCTGCTCACCGCGACCCGGATCCGCCGCAAGGGGTACGACACCAGCATCGTCTTCTTTGGCCCTGGGTCCCTGGTCGTCGCGGACACGCGCGGGTACCCGAAAGTGGGCGACGAGGGCTTCGCGGGAAATATGACCTACAACAAGCAGCTCCGCCAGTTCATGAACGAGGGCGGCAAGGTCTATGCGTGCCGGTTCTCCGCCGCCGCGCTCTACGGGATGCGCGAAATCGACATGATGGAAGGCGTCAAGCCCATCAATCCCCGTGACGTGCTGGACGCGGCGATAGCGGCCCATCGCGAGAAGGCACTGACCCTGAACACGTGGACGATGTGACTCTTGTCGGGGCAGCAGCCAGGTAACCGCGAAGCGGAGCGCGCCCGGCGGCCGCGCACCGGCGGGGGCGGGGAGGCAAGGAAATGCACGGCAATGACGGCGGTGACCTGCAGCGGTGCACCGCGCAATGGGTGAAAGCGGAAAGCCAGCTCTATCCCATGATCATGGCCGACCCGGATGCCTTTGAACGGGCACTCACGGTTGTGAGGGCCATCGCCGACCGGTTGCGGGCTTTGACCACCATAGAGGGGCTGGCCCAGGCGTTCACAGAATCCGGCTCGCTGGCGATAAGCGCCGCTGATCAGATGGGCACGCCTATCGGCGACCTGGACGCCCGGGTCCTGACGGCTGCGGGCTTCCGCATAAGGCAGCAGGAAATCTCGGGCCGGGCCGGGAAGGCGGGCCGCAGCGAACCGGGCGCGGGCGCGCCGGAGGAAAAGCGAGAGGAGCAGGTGCGATGATACCGGAGCGCGTAGCCGGCAGGACGATCGACGGCCACAGCCACATCGGCGCGATGGATGCCTGGAAGTTCTACGACCTGAAGGAACCGGTCAAGCCGACCGTCTACGACTTCCCCACGGCCAAGGACTATGTCCGGCACATGGACAGCCTCGGGGTCGAACGGGCGCTGGTGCTGCCTAACTACGGGATTCCCGTCCAGGCCCAGCCCTTTTCGCTGAACCCTCTGGTCCTGGACACGGTGCAGTCGAACGAGCGTATCCGGGGCGGCCTGTGGGTGTCATTCCTCCCGCAGAACCGGGACATGACCATGGAGGCGCTGCGAAGCGCGGGCGAGGACGGGATCGTCGCGCTCAAGACCACCTTCCTCCTGGGTGGCAGCCCTGACCCGCAGTCCTGGGATGACGAGACGCGGGAAATCGCCGAGGCCTGCTTCCAGGCCGCACGGGATAACAACCTCGTGTTTCACTTCCACACGAGCCCGGGCGGAAGCTCGGACGTGAGCAGGTACATCCCGATGGTCGAGAGGTACGCCAAGGACGTCAAGATCCTGCTCGTGCACTTCGGCGGCGGGGTGAGCGGGCACATCCGGCTCGTGCCCCGGTTCCTGGACTGGGTGGAACAGGGCTACCAGGTGTACACGGACACCACCTGGGCCATCGGGTTCGGGGTGCGCTGGCTGCTGGCCGAGATCGAGCGGCGCGGGGTAGGGGCGGACCGGGTGCTGTTCTCCTCGGATGAGCCGTGGAGCGACTTCTGGGGCGAATACTACAAGATCGCGGGGCAGCCCATCAGCAGCGAGCTAAGAGATCGCATCATGCACCAGAACTTCGAGGCTCTCTACTATCAGAAGGGGCAGAAGGCGACATGAGCCAGTCCGCGGCCGCCGAGCGGGGGGTTATGACACCGCAACTGCACTCGGTTCTCGCCGACCTCCAGAGCCTCGGCGTCCGGGTGGAGCCCGATGCCCTGACCGAGGCCCGCTCCGGCGGGGCCGGGCCCTCCGACGCGGGCATGATGTGGGTCGAGGGCATACCCATCACCTTCCCGCATTCAAGCGGGTTCGTGGCCAGCAGCCCCTTCAGTATCCGGAAGGAAGCCGACGGCTGGGGGCTCTACCGGCAGTCCGAGCGCCTGGCGGCCGTGACTCTGCCGCCGAAGCCGCGGTTCTACGGACTCACCACGCCAGCCGGGGTCCCTTACTGGCAGATCGCGCTCCTGCACCTCGACTCGCTGGCCAGCACCGTCATCCAGACCTGCATCTACTGGGGCAACTCCGACCAGTGCCGGTTCTGCGGCATCGAACTGTCACTCGACGCCGGCCAGACCATTCCGGTCAAGACACCAGAGCAGCTGGCTGAGGTCGCGGTGGCGGCGCGGGACCTGGACGGCGCGGTCGATGTCACGCTGACCACCGGGACGACCCGAGGCCCGGATCGCGGCGCACTGTACGTGGCCCGCTGCGCCGAGGCGGTGAAAGAAGCCTCGGGGCTGCCTGTGCAGGCGCAATTCGAGCCTCCTAAGGACCTGTCGGTCCTGGACCGGGTGAAGGACCGCGGCGTCGACTCGGTTGGCCTGCACGTCGAGTCCTTCGACCCGGCGGTCCTGGCCCACGTGGCCCCGGCGAAGGCCCGCACCGGAATCGAGGGCTACTTCCGCGCCTGGGAGCACGCGGTGCACCTGTTCGGGCCCGGACAGGTCTCCACGTACGTGATCCTCGGCATGGGCGAGGACCCGGAGGCGACGGCCCGCGGCTGCCAGCGGGCCATGGACATCGGCGTCTACCCGTTCATCGTGCCGTTGCGCCCGGTTCCCGGCAGCCTCATGGCAGACGTGCCGCCGCCGGCGGCCGATTACATGCGTCAGGTATACGCGCAGGCGGTGCCGTACCTGCGGCAACGCGGCCTGGCGTCCTGGCACGTCAAGGCTGGGTGCGCCCGCTGCAATGCCTGCTCGGCGATGGCGGCGTTCGAGAAGCGCGCAGAGGGGGGCTAGCAAGATGGATCGCCGCGCCGTTCTCTCCCGCCCGCGGATGCGGTGCCGCCTGGCCGAAGCCGACCGGGACCGCCGCGCGCACTTCGCGATCCGGCACGAGGTCTTCGTGACCGAGCAGAAGTTCTTCCGCGGCACCGACCGCGACGAGCACGACGGGGAGCCCGGTACCCGTCATGTCCTCGCCGAGTCCGGCGCCACCGCGGCCGGGGCCGTCCGCCTGTATCCCCTGGACGAGCCCGGCCTGTGGAGGGGCGACCGCCTGGCGGTTCTTCCCGAGTTCCGCAGCCAGGGCGTGGGAGCGCCGCTGGTGCGCTTTGCCGTCACGACCGCGGCGGAACTCGGCGGCCGCTGCATGGTGGCCCACATCCAGCCCCAGAACATCTCGTTCTTCGAGCACCTGGGCTGGCACCAGATCGGCGGCGAGGTCAGCTACGTCGGGCATCCGCATCTGCTCGTGGCAATCACACTTCCGGCTCGAGCCAGGAGGAACAGGAATGGACAACCGGACTGATCAACGCGACGATGCGCTCGACGAGCTCGCCACACTCGTCCTGCATCATCCTGGCCTGCGGGCAAAAGCGGGCCTGGGGCTTGTCACCGATGTCCTCGGCCCGACGGACTGGATCACCGGCCCCGGAGATGACGCGGCTGCGATCCGCCAGCCCGCCACCAGCCATGAGACATTCCTGCTGGCCGCGGGGGAGGCAATCTTCCCGCCCTTCGTGCGGGAAGACCCGTTCGAGGCGGGCGTCGGAGCCGTGGTGGCGAACGTGAACGACATCGCGGCCATGGGGGGCCGGCCAGCCGGCATCGTCGACACGATCGTCGCCCCGGAGCCGGTCGCCCTGCTGATTCTCGAAGGGCTGCGATCGGCCGCGGAACTTTACGGAGTCCCGGTCGTGGGAGGGCACCTGTCGATCCGGGAGGATGACGACCCCTCCTTGTCGGCCTTCGCTTTCGGCCACGCCCGGCGGCTGCTATCCGCGACCAGCGTGGCGGATGGCCAGACCCTGCTGCTGGCGTGCTGCCTGGACGGGAAGATGCGCGACGACTTTCCCTTCTTCTCCTCCCTCGACGAGCGGGCGGACCGCCTGGGCGGCGACATCGGGCTGCTGGCAGGCCTCGCTGAAGGCGGCAACTGCCTGGCCGCCAAGGACGTGAGCATGGCGGGCCTGCTCGGCTCGCTGGCCATGCTCCTCGAGCCCTCCGGGTGCGGCGCCACCGTGGACCTGGACAGCCTCCCGCGGCCGCCGGGAGTTCCGATGGCCAAGTGGCTGCAGGCCTTCCCGCTTCTCTCGTTCCTGATGTGCGCGCCAGCATCCGAGGTGCCCGCGTGCCGCGACGCGTTCCGCGAGCGCGGCCTGGCCTGCGAGGCGGTGGGCCGGATAGACGGGACCGGCCGGCTACGAGTCATGGCCGGGACACGCGGCGTCCAAGTTCTCGATCTCGTCCGGGACCGCGTCACCGGGCTGAGGCCGCCCACGACCGCGGGCGCCCCGGACTGAGCCTGCTGGGTTGCTGATGACACACGCACGAGAGCCGTCTCCCAGCCCGGTGCCGCCGGGCGGGGAGCCGGTGACACCGGGCGGGCAGCCGGTGCTGCCGGCCCTCACCCTGACCGAACTCGCCCGCGGCATTCGCGACGGCTCGCTGTCTCCCGTCGGCCTCGTCACCGGGGCGCTCGCATCCCTGCACCGCTGGCAGCCGGTGACCACCGCGGTGAGTCAGGTCTGGCCCGAGGAGGCGCTCGACGCCGCGCGGGCGCTGCCCGCCAGCCCGCACCTGCCACTGGCGGGAATCCCGGTGCTGGTGAAGGAGAACATGGACGTCGCCGGTCACAAGTCGACGGCCTGCTGTGATGCCTTCCGCGACCGGCGCGCGTCCGATGACGCGCAGGTGGTGGCCAGCTTGCGAGCCGCCGGGGCGATAGTGATCGGGAAAGCGAACATGCATGAGCTGGCCGCGAGCGCGACCGGCGACATCTCGGCGTGCGGTCCCATGCACAACCCGTGGGATCCCGCCCGGCTGGCCGGGGGGTCGAGCGGCGGGTCGGCAGCGGCGACGGCTGTGCGCAGCGTCCCCCTCGCGCTCGGCACCGACACCGCCGGGTCGATCCGCGTTCCCTCGTCGTTCTGCGGAGTCGCCGGGCTGAAGCCCACCCAGGGCCGGCTGTCCATGCGCGGCATCATGCCGCTCGCCCCGTCTCTCGGTTGCGCGGGACCAGTCGCCAGCTGCGCGGAGGATCTCGGCGTTGCCTTCGCCGTCCTGGCGGACGAGCCCGGGTCGGTCGCCCGGATGCGGGAGCCGGCGGCCGGCATGCTGGTGGCGCGGACGCCGGCGGGCTACTTCGCTGAGGGCATCCACCCGGATGTACGGCGCGCTCTCGCCAGCGCGGCCCAAGGTCTGGCGGCGGCCGGGATGCGGGTCACGGACGTCTCCCTGCCCGGCATGCAGGACGCCCTTGGCACCTGGGGGGACCTCGCGTGGCCGGAACTCGCGGAGAGCTACCCGGACCTCGACCTGAGCCGCGTCGGCAGCCATATCGCCGCGCACTACCATCACGGCCAGGGTCTGCCGGAAGAGCGACAAACGCGCGCGCGGGCCCATGGCAGCGAAATCCGCCGCTCGTTCCTGGCCGCATTGCGCCACGCCGACGCGCTCCTCCTGCCCTGCACGCCCTACTCCGCCCCCAGGCTGTCAGATGCCGAGATCGATGTCGGCGGCGGCCAAACGATGAACGTCTTCCGCGGCGGCCCGACCTGGTTCACCTGCCCGGTTAACATCGCGGGCCTGCCGGCCGTCGCACTGCCTGCGGGCTTCGATGCGAACGGCATGCCGCTTGGCATCCAGCTCGTCGGACGGCCCGGAGAAGAATGGACGATCCTGCGGATCGCCCTCGCGCTCGAGGCGCAGATGGAGCCGCACGAGCCGCCGCACGAGTTGACCGGCGAGCGGAGGGCGGCATGGAGCGGATCGTAGTCGCCATGGGCGGGAATGCGCTGGCCCGCAGCGACGAGCGCGGTACCTACGCCGAGCAGAAGGCCCACGCCGACCAACTGGCGAGCGTGGTCCGCGCGCTCCTCCGCGGTGGCTACCAGGTGGTGGTGACGCACGGGAACGGACCTCAGGTCGGGAACCTGGCGATCCAGCAGGAGGAAGGCAGGCGCCAGGTACCCCCGCAGCCGCTGTCGGTGCTGAGCGCGATGACACAGGGACAGATCGGCCACCTGCTGGTCGCGGCCCTCACCGATACCGAGGCCGAGGCGGCCGCCGTGTCGGTGATCACCCACACCGTGGTCGATGCCGACGACCCGGCCTTCGGACTCCCGACCAAGCCGGTCGGCTCCTTCCTCACTGAGCAGCAGGCCCGAGCGCTCGGCGCCCAGTACGGATGGACGGTCGCCGGAGACTCTGGTCGCGGCTGGAGGCGCGTCGTACCATCGCCCGAGCCCCGGCAGATCATCGAGGCACCCGCCATCCGGCTGCTCGCTGAGACCGGATTCGTCGTCGTCGCCTGCGGGGGCGGCGGCATCCCGGTGACCAGGGAGGCACACGGCCTTCAGGGCTCGGAGGCGGTGATCGACAAAGACCTCTCCGCCGCGCTGCTGGCTTCAGCGATCGGCGCCTCGGCCCTGATGGTGCTCACCGACGTGGACCGGGTGATGCTGGATTTCGGCTCGCCAGCCCAGCGGGCTGTCGACGTGCTGACGGTGGACGAAGCCGAGCACCATCTCGCCAAGGGCCAGTTTCCGCCGGGCAGCATGGGACCCAAGATCACCGCAGCCATCCGCTTCATTCGCGGTGGCGGCGAGGTGGCCACGGTGACGTCCCCCGAACAGGCCGTCGGCGGGCGAGGTACGAAGATCGTCCCCTCACACGGGAACGGAACCGGAGAGGCGACCGAATGACGGTGGAACTGGTCGACGTGCACCGTGGCGCTTACGCCGACTCGGTGCAGCTGATGTCGGCGACCCGCAGCATGCGCGAGCAGGAAGGAGTCGGGTGGGCCGCGGCGGTGATGGGCACGCCCGCCAACCTGGAGACCCTGACGGCCGAGGGGTTCGCCGACCCGGGGCTGGGCGAGGCCACGGCCGGCGACGTCGTTATTGCCGTGCGCGCGCAGTCTGACGACCAGGCGCAGCTGGCGCTGGACGCCGCCAGCACGGCCCTCGCCGGGCCGGACTCCGCCGGAGCGGGTTCCGCCGGGCCGGGACCGGAAAATGAGCCGCGATCGCTGGAGGACGCGATCAGGCTCCTGCCTGGGGCCAACATTGCCCTGATTTCCGTCGCCGGGCCCTACGCGGCGATCGAGGCCCACAAGGCGCTCTCGCACGGGCTCCACACGCTGCTGTTCAGTGACAACGTGCCTGTCGCCGATGAGATCGTGCTGAAGCGGCGGGCCAGGGACCTCGGACTGCTGCTGATGGGCCCGGGCGCCGGCACGAGCTATCTCGGAGGTGTCGGACTCGGGTTCTCCAACGCCGTGCGCAAGGGGCCGGTAGGAGTGGTCGCCGGCGCAGGCACGGGCGCTCAGGAGATCATGACCCTGGTGCACCGATGGGGGTCGGGGATCTCCAGCCTGATCGGCATCGGCGGGCGGGACCTGCACGATGAGGTGGGCGGGCTGATGGCCGGTCTCGCGCTCCGGGCGCTCCTGGACGACGACGAAACCAAAGTGATCGTCCTGGTCGCCAAGCCGCCCTCCCCGACCGTCGCTAGCTCCCTGCTCTCCGCGCTGGGGGCCAAGCCGGCCGTGGCTGCCTTCATCGGCCTGCCGGAGAATTCACCGGCTCCCGGAGGGGTCCGGCTGGCCGGCAGCATGGAGGAGGCGGCCGCAGCGGCGGTCGCGCAACTCGGCCAGGCCCCGCCCGCTCCGGGACACGGCCTGGCCGCGGTCGCGGCGGCGGCCGCGGCGAGGCTGGGCCCCGGGCAGACCTCGATCCGGGGTCTGTTCTCCGGCGGGACGCTGTGCTCGGAGTCGATGGTGCTGATCAGCAAGCGGCTGGGCCCGGTCTACTCGAATGTCGCGCTCCGCCCCGAATGGACGCTGCCCGGCCCGCCAGATGCTCATCGCTGCCTGGACCTCGGCGAGGAGGAATACACCAGCGGCCGCCCGCACCCCATGATCGACGTGGCGGCGAGGGTGGAGCACATCGAGCGCGCGGCGGCCGACCCCGCCACGGCGGTGATTCTCCTCGACGTTGTCCTCGGCTACGGCTCGCACCCCGATCCGGCCTCGATCCTGGGTCCGGCCTGCGAACGGGCGAGCCGGGGCGGCAGCGGCCCGGTGGTGGTGACCTACGTGCTGGGCACCGAGGGGGATCCGCAGGACCGGCAGCGGCAGGAGCAGGCCCTGGAGGGCGCCGGCTGCGTTCTCGCGCCGACCGGGGCCCGAGCGGCCCTGCTGGCGGCCGCGATCGCGGCCAGGCAGCCGCAGATTGCGGAGGAAGCCCCGTGAGCGGCGGCCGCGCCAGCGAGGCGCCACCTCGGATCGGCCTGGTCACCTACTCGACGAAACCGCGGGGAGGCGTGATTCACTGTCTGGAGCTCGCGGAGGCATTGCACCATCTCGGCTGCCCGGTCCACGTGTTCGCCCTAGGCGAACCGGGCGCCGGATTCTTCCGGCTGACCACCGTGCCGCACACCGTCTTCCCCGCACCGCCGCCGGAGGAGACCCTGGAGGACCGGGTGTGGAGCTCGCTAGCTGCGCTGCAGCAAGGGCTCGACCGGACCGCCTCTGAAGGGTTCGACATACTGCACGCGCAGGACTGCATCGCCGGACGGGCCGTCGTGGCGCTCCGGGACGCCGGCGCCCCGGTGCTGACCGTGCGGACCGTTCACCACGTTGACGACTTCACCACCGAGGCCCTGGTCGAATGCCAGCGCCGTTCCATCCTCGATCCCGACCGCGTGCTCGTCGTGAGCCAGTACTGGCGCAGGCGCCTGGCCGACGAATTCGGGATCCGCGCTGAGGTAGTGACCAACGGCGTCAACCCGCAGCGCTGCCGGCGGCCCCGGGGGCTCGACTCGGCCGCGCTTCGCGCCCGCGTCGGCGCGACAGGGCGCACGCTGTTCCTCACCGTGGGCGGGATCGAGCCTCGCAAGGGCACGCGCGAGCTTGTCGAGGCCATGTCCATGCTCCGCGACCGGCTGGTCCCCGCACCGCTCCTGGCGATCGTGGGCGGTCACTCGTTCCAGGACTACCGTCCGTACGCGGCATCGGTCCTGGAGCGCGCCCGTGCCCTCGGCCTGGAGGCCGGGAGCGACATCGTGATCCTCGGCACTGTTTCCGATGCTGAGCTGGCCGGCTGGTATCACTCCGCTGACGCGTTCGTATTCCCGTCGGTGAAGGAAGGCTGGGGCCTGGCCCTGCTCGAGGCCATGGCCGCCGGCCTGCCCGCCGTCACCACGGACATCCCGGTCTTCCGGGAATTCCTGGTCAGCGGCGATGCCGTCCTGGTGCCCCCGGCCGACGCCACCGCCCTGAGCCGGGGTATGTTCGCCGTCGCGACCGACGACGCCCTGCGCCAGCGGCTGGCCCTGGCCGGGCCGAAGGTGGCCGGGCGCTATACCTGGGAGGCCTGCGCCAGCCAGCACCGTGCCCTCTACCAGCGCCTCGTCGCGGGCCGCGGAAGCCTTCCACCTGACTCGCGACGATCCGCCGAGTGGCATTCAGCCTGATTCATGACGATCCCCGGGCGGCAACGCGAGCACGGCCTGACAGCCCGCCGACAGCCCCCAGGCCAGATCCGCGCCCGAGGTATGCCCCACCGCCAGCAGCCGGGCCACGGCGGCCGGGGCGGGTTCGAGGCCGCCGAGCGCCCGGAGCACGCCGGCGACCTCGGGAGAGCCCTGCCCGCGGGCGGCGCAGTGCAAGAGGGCGGCGGATACCGGCGTGGTCCGGTCGCGCGCATGACGGGTGACCATGGCGGCGAGCCGGTCCGCCAGCCAGAGTGCCATCGCCTCGGCCATCGCAGCGCCTAGCAGTCGCAGCGCGAGCATTAGCCCGGCCACCATGTCGTCCCCGCTGGGGGTCAGGCCCGGCCCGAGACCGAGCAGGCGCC
>Ga0134126_10004706_pt1 | contig 17087 bp, 11 predicted proteins | sample KB31752_FD_96881 | JGI IMG/M metagenome (GOLD analysis project Ga0134126, IMG submission 96881) | Terrestrial soil microbial communities with excess Nitrogen fertilizer from Kellogg Biological Station, Michigan, USA - KB3-175-2 | ecosystem: Environmental > Terrestrial > Soil > Unclassified ...
GCCAACGCCGGCTCGCAGGTCACGATCCCGGGCGCCGATGCCGACTATCAGCTCAGCGGCCGGGTCACCGCCCCCGCCGGCACCTCGATCGCGCTGGGTGACGGCGCACGGCTGCGCTGGGTGGCAACCGAACCTGGCGGCGGCAGCTTCCTGCGCGCCGCCACGCGGTGTGGCATCGAGGTCCTCGGGGACGGCTTTCGCCTCACAGGGCGGGGCAAGCTGATCGGCCCCTCGCCCGGTGCATATGTGGCTCGCGAGGTCGGCATCCTGTGCGTGGGCGCCGACGCGCGCAACGGGCGGCGCGGTTTCGAGATTAGTGACGGGGTGGAGTTCGCCGACTGGGGCTCGCATGCGATCGCCGCGCAGTTTGTGCGCGACGTACGCATCGCGCGCATCAAGATCGGCGGCTGCGGCTATGCCGGCATGCAGTTCCTGTCATGCCAGAGCGGGCAGATTGTCTCCAACACCGTCGGCCCCATTGGTCCCGGCACTTCCGGCAACGCCTACGGCATCTCGTGCACGCACGACTCGGCCAACTACGACCAGGACCCGCATGCAGCCGAGGACGGCCGCCTCGCGGCCAATCCTTTCTGCTCCGGGTTCGAGGTGGCTGGCAACACCGTGTTCGACATACCGCTGTGGAGCGGCATCGACTTCCACGGCGCCTATGAATGCCGAGCGCACAACAACAGCGTATACAACTGCCGCAACGGCCTGCTGCTGCAGGGCAGCTCGGGGGCGGGTGTGAACTTTGCCGGCGAACATAACTCGATAACGGACAACACGGTGACAACCACGCAGATGAACGGCGCACCGACTGCGGTCGCGTCCGTGCCGCGCCTGGGGATCAGCGTCAACGGCGGCAAGCTCGTGCACCATCGCTCCATCGTCGTGCACGGCAATACCATCGACGGTTATGGCGACAGTCACAATACCTCGTTCTCGCTGCAGCATACCTACACATCCGGCGTCGAGATCAGCAATAACCGCGTCACCAACTGGCGCGGGGCAGGCTGCTACAGCGCCTACTCCGACGGCGTCATCAGCGGCAACGAGTTCGGGCCGGTGGCCGATCCGACCGGCACGGCATGTATCTATGTCGCCATCGGCGGCCGTCTGCGCATCTTCGACAACCGCCATGTGGCCGACCCGGCGCATGCCGCCCTGTACGGTATCTACATCAACTCATCGAGTGACGCGCCTTACATGATCACCGGAAATGACTTTCGCGCCGTGCGTTCGCAGCAGTACGCCGGCCACGGCGGCGGGCGACTGTCTCCCGCGCAGATCTCCGGCGGCCGGCCGGGCTGAGAGCTGCAGTTTGGTGACGCGCGCTAGATGAGGGTATTGAAGATTCCGGCGATGCGGGTATCCCAGCCCTCGGAGCCGAAGAGCGAGTCGTGGTAGATGTACTGCGGCCCCAGCACGCCACTGGTCACTGCCGTCAGCATCTGCGACCTGTCGACGATCCCGGCCGGGTCTAGAACTGCGACGTTCTGCGCCGCAATCGGAGTCTGCAGCATGATGGCGGCGTTCTCGATCACGGTCAGGCTGCTCTGCGGGCCGGCGCCGACGAACGGGATGCGCAGCACGTACGCATAGGTAGGATCGAGCAGCAGATAACCATCGTCGAAAACGTTCGACACGATCAGCTGCGAGTGGAACCCCGTAGCGAGTGGCACGTTCTGCAGCCACACCAGAATGTGCACGGTCGGCTTGGCGGGGCTGCCGGTCGCCGCGTCCGGCGGAATCAACTCCGGGTGCCCGAGCAGCGACAGCATCGTCGCCAGCTTGCAGTAGTGGCCGCAGGCCATGGCCTGGGACCTCAGCAGCTGCTGCAATGTGGCCGGGATGGGCGCCACCGGCGTCGAACCAAAGGGGGCACTGTTATGCGCCACCATCGCAGCGAACGTCACGAGGCAACCCGCATCGCTCAATGAGGCGAATGACGTTCCCAGCGTCGAGCGTACGACGGCGTCGGCAGAAGTACCGTCCGTGGCCAGGTTGTTGTAGACACTGAGAAACGCCTCGGGGCGGGCGCGAATGCTGGCCATATCGCCTTCGGATACCGGGAATAGCCCCGGGTTGGCGGCGCTGGCGGGTGGGGTTGGCATCGCATCGGCGACCGGTCCGCCGCCGCTGCCGCCGCAGCCTGGCAGGCTCAGATACCCGAGCATGGCAAGTATGGTGCGCAGAACGGTCCTGCGATCTGAGCGCCTGGACATGTCGGGCTGGTTTTCCCGCCGTCGCCGGTCTTGGCACATATAACCTAACAGTCGGCCGCTGTCGCGCGCAGGCGCGCGCGGTGTGAATGTACACTCACTGACCCACGCGCCTCAACACTGCCGCTGCACGCGCCCGAGTTCGTTACCTTTGCAGTACAGTCATCCACGTTCCAACCAAATGATTCACAATCTGAAACAGGTTCTGCGATTCGATCCTCGAACAGGTCGAAGGTGTGCGGGTGCGCCGGGGGGGAATCCCGACGGCCGGAGCACCCGCGGTTTATGGACCGTGGCCGCGCTTACATCCAGGACGTGGTCCTTGCGGCATCCAGTCCGGGCGCCTCCCTGCACACAACTGAGTACCGCAGTGCCGATCGGCCGCGGCGATCTGCCCGATGTTGTGCGCCTCGAGCGAGGTCCGACCGGTCCGATGGCCGCCGCGAATCGGAGTGCTTGAGCGCATCCGTGGCGGGTGGCGACGTCTGGCGCGTCACTCAGTCTGCGGTGCCTCGTGAGGTAGTCGCGCCTTGCACCCGTTGTCCGCGGCGGGCAACCCGTTCAGCCCATGTTGGCCCAAGACCGCGCAAAGTGATTGTCCCAGCCCTCGGAGCCGCTGCTGACGTCGTGATCGATGTACTGCGGCCCCAGCGCGCCGTTGGTCGCCGCCGTCAGCAGTTGTGGCATGGCGGCGGTCCCAGCCGGGTCGAGAACTGCGAGATTCTGCGCCGCGATTGGCGTCTGCATCATGGTGGCCGCGTTCTCGACTACCGTCAGACCTGGATCAGGTCCGGCGCTAGAGAAGGGGATGCGTAACGCGAAGGCATAGGTGGGGTCGAGCAACAGGTAGGCCTTGTCTAAGACATTGGCAACGACCAGTTGGGCGTGCACGCCAGTTCCGAGCGGTACGTCGGCGAGCCATAGCAGAAAGTGCGTGCTGGCCTCGGCGGGAGCGCCGCCCGCGACATCCGCCGGGACCAGTCCGGGACTTCCGATCAGGGACAGCAGCGCGCTCAGCTTGCAGAACTCCAGGTAGGTGAGGGCTTGCGAGTTCAGCAGCTCGCCCAGCGTCACGCTCATCGGAGCGTTCGCGTTTGTCCCCATGGGCGCGATGCCGAACGCTACGAGGCTGGCGAACGTCGCCATGCAGCCCGCATCGGTCAATGATGCGAACGGGGCGCCCAGCTGCGAGCGCACCACCGTGGCGGTCGGACTGCCGCCACCCACTGCGTTATAGGCGGCCAGGAAAGCCTCCGGGCGCGCGATGATCGCGGCGCGGGTCTCGGCGGAGACTTGCAACATCGGTGAACTCCAGAAAGGCAGCAGTGGCGCACGAGGCGCCGTTCGACGCTCGCGGCGGCATACAATGCCAGTCGCGACTGCGATAACATACGGCGTTTCGAGAAGACATGTCAGCGGTCCGCAGAATGACTCTACCCCCAATTGGGCAACGCGTTCAACGCGTGATTCCCGTCCGGCCGCTCGCCACGCCGTGGACGTGACGTCGGCGCCGCGCGACGGCACCGTGCCGCTGGCGCAACTTCTGGCCGTGGTGCGCTACCGCTGGCCATGGCTGCTGGCGTTGCTGCTGGTGCCGGCGATTCTCGCCGTCGTGCTAGCGATCAATACCCCGCGACGCTACGAGGCGGACGCGATCATCCTGCCGCGCGCGCAGGATCGCAGCGCCTTGCTCGGCTCGCTGGGCCAGCTCGGCGGACTGGCCGCGCTGGCCGGAATCGGCAGCGCGGAGGGTGGGCAGCGCGCCGAAGCCGTGCAGATGCTGCAGTCGCAGCTCCTCGCCAGGCAGTTCATCGAGGACAACAAGCTCTTGCCAGTGCTATTTGCATCTGACTGGGACGAGCAGCGGCACGCTTGGCGGCGGCGCCCGCGGACCATGAACGAAGCAGTCAAGACCTTTGATCACGGCATCCGCAGCGTCATCGAGGATCGACGCACGGGGCTGGTCACAGTGCGCATCAACTGGGTCGATCCGGTACAGGCGGCCACGTGGGCCAACGAGTTGGTACGCCGAGCCAACGATCAGCTGCGTCGCCGCGCCGTGGCGCGCGCCCAGGGCGCCATCGACTACCTGCAGGGCCAGGTGCGTAATACCACGACCGTGGAGGTCCAGCAGACCCTTTACCGACTGATGGAGGAGCAGTACAAGACGCTGCTGCTCGCCAACGTCACCGACGAATACGCGCTGTCGATCATCGATCCGGCCGCGGCGTCCGACCGCAATCAATATGTATCGCCGCACAAGTCTCTGTATGCTTTTGCGGGAATGTTCTTTGGCATGGTGCTGGCGCTGATTCTCGTATTCATTGAAGGACCGAGACTGGCGGCACGTAGGGCGCAAGGGAGTACGCGTCGATGAGTCACGCTCGGATAACGGACCGGCGCATCCGCTTTGCGGTCGTGGGCTGCGGGCGCATTGCGTCCAATCACTTGGCTGCGTTGCGCGCGCACGCGCAGAATGCGGAGCTGGTGGCGGTATGCGACACCGACGCTGCTGCGCTGGTCAAGGCGGCTACGGCAACCGGCGCGCGCGCTTTTAAGAGCCTTAACGAGCTGCTGGACGGCGCCAAGCCCGACGTCGTCGTGCTATGCACGCCGAGCGGCCTGCATTCTCAGCAGACGATCAAGGTGGCGCAGCGCGGCATCCACGTGGTGACCGAGAAACCGATGGCGACGCGCTGGAGCGACGGGCTGGAGATGGTGCGCGCCTGCGATGAGGCGGCCGTGCGGCTGTTCGTCGTCAAGCAGAACCGGCGCAACGCGACGCTGCAGCTGCTCAGGCGCGCCATGGAGCAGCGACGCTTCGGCCGCATCTTCATGGTGACGATCAACGTGTTCTGGAGCCGACCGCAGGAGTACTACGACTCGGCGCGATGGCGCGGCACCTGGGAGTTCGACGGCGGCGCGCTCATGAATCAGGCGAGTCATTACGTCGATCTAGTCGACTGGCTCATCGGGCCGGTAGAGAGCGTGCAAGCCTACATTGCCACGCTGGCGCGCAACATTCAGGTCGAGGACACCGCTACCGTCGGCGTCCGCTGGCGCTCCGGCGCGCTCGGTTCGATCAACGTCACCATGCTGGCCTATCCGAAGAACATTGAAGGTTCGGTCACCGTGCTGGGCGAGCATGGTACGGTGCGGATCGGCGGCGTCGCAGTCAACGAGATCCAACAGTGGCAGTTCGCCGACACCCGACCCGAGGACAAGGACATCGCTGCGGCGAGCTACGAGACGACATCGGTGTATGGCTTCGGGCATCCGCTCTACTACGAGAACGTGATCCAGTCGCTGCGCGGGGAGGCGGAGCCAGAAACCGATGGCCGCGAGGGGTTGCGGTCGCTCGAGATACTTATCGCGAGTTATCTGTCCGCGCGTGACGGGCGGCGCGTGGCGCTGCCGCTGCACTACTGAGCGCCGGTCGGGCTTGAGCGCTAGTCCAACGCTGCGATCGCCGGCGCGCCGGCTGTTGGCTGACGCGCTGCTCGTGGCGCGCGGCACGGTGTTCGGACAGGCACCGTTCGTTCTGGTGATGCCGCTCATCACTCGGTTGTACGCGTCTACCGAGCTCGGCATCTACGGCCTAGCGCTCGCCTTTGTCTCGATGACGGCGCCGATAGTCGGACTGCGGTTCGAACTGGCCGCGATCTCCGCGCGCGCCAGCCCGGATTCGCGCGCCCTGCTGGTGCTCTCGGCACTCGCGATCGTGCCGACCACCGGCGTGTGCACCGCCGTGCTGTATCTGCTCACGCGGCTGGGCGTCGGCTCCTACGACGCCCTGTCCGATGGCATGGTGCTGGCGACCGGTGCGCTGGTCGCAGCCTCCGGAAGCTACGCGACGCTGCGTTGCTGGCTGGCGCGCCGCTACCGGTTCAGGCTGCTGGCCAGCTCGCTGATCGTGCAGGGCTGGGTGCGTGCCAGCCTTCTGGTCGTAGTGGCGCCGCTTGGAGCGGGTGCGTCGCTGCTGCTCGGCGCCGAGCTGGTGTCGCGTCTGTGCGCCGTGGCCCTGATGGTACGCGGGGGCGCACTGGTGGCGGCGCTGCGCGCGGTACACGTGCCGCTGGCCAGCCTGCGCGAGAGCGCGCTTAAGTACTGGAAATACCCGGTCCTGCTTGCGCCGTCGGCCCTGATCGACGCGGCGGCCGCGGCGCTTCCGGTGCCGATCCTGGCCAGCTGCTACGGGCTTGCCGCCGCCGGTAAGTTTGCCCTCGTGCAGAGGCTGGTGCTTCTGCCGGTCGCGCTCATCGCCGGCAGCGTCGGCGACGTGTTCCACGCCCACGCGGCCGATATGGCCGGACGCAAACCCGCGGCTACGCAGGCGTTCCTGGCCACGACGGCGCTACGGCTGCTGCTGTTCGCGGTGGCGCTGTACCTGCCGGTGGGGCTGGTCGCCCCCTTCACGGCGGGCTGGATATTCGGCGCCCAGTGGAGCGATGCCGGGCCGATGATTGCGGCTCTGGCACCCATGTGCGTGGCGCAGACAGTGGTCAACCCGATCAGCCGGGGGTTGCTGCTCGGCGGCCGCGAGGAACGCAAGCTGCTGGCGGACCTCGCGTGCCTGGTGCTACCGATCACGGCGTTGTACCTGGCGCGTCGCGAACCGATGATTGTCGCTATCGAGTGCTTCTCTGCCGCCTCGGTACTGGCATTCATCATCTACTATGTGGTCATAGTCGGATCGTTGCGCGCGGGCTTGGCGCCGCGCCCGCCGGACGCCACGAACGGCATGGTCTAGCGACATCCTCATGTGCGGTATTGGCGGTTATGTCGATCCCGGCGGAGTGCTCGACGGTGGCACTCTCCTGGCCACGCTCGCCACGGCGCTGGCGCACCGGGGGCCGGACGGCGAGGGGTTCTTCACCGATGGGCCCTTCGGACTGGCGCACCGGCGGCTCGCGATCATCGAGCTCACCGACGCCGGCGCGCAGCCCATGCATGTCGGCCCGCTCGTCGTCGTCTACAACGGCGAGATCTACAACTATCGCGAGCTGCGCGAAGAACTGCGGCGCGCCGGTCACGATTTCAGCAGCTCCTCCGACACCGAGGTCCTGGCGCGCGCCTACCTGCACTGGGGAGAGCAGTGTACGCAGCGGCTGCGCGGCATGTGGGCCTTTGCCATCTTCGACTCCCGCAAGCGCATCTTGGTGTGCGCGCGCGACCCGTTCGGCATCAAGCCTTTCTACTACGCGCGCCGCGGCGAGGCATGGCTGTTCGCCTCCGAGCCGCAGGCTCTGGTGCGTGTCGGGGTACCGGCGCGCGCCCATCTGGTGCGTGCGGCGCAGTATCTGGCCTACGGCGTGTCCGATCACGCGCGCGAGGGCTTCTTCGCCGGCATCGAGCAGCTGGGGGCGGGCGAAACGATCGTGGTCGGTGCCGATGGCCGGGTGCGCGTCGCTGCCAGAGTCGATGCCTGCACGACGGAGACCGCGAACTGCGCGACGGCGCCTAAGTTCGCTGCGAATCTCGAGGAGTCGATCCGGCTGCACCTGCGCAGCGATGTCCCGGTGGGCACCTGCCTTTCAGGGGGACTGGACTCGTCCACGATCGCAGCTCTCGCCTCCAGCGCCCTGCGCGCCGGCGGTGGGCCGCGCTTCGCCGCGGTGACCGCGGCTTCCGGAGAGCCGAAGACCGACGAACGACGCTACGCTGCCGCGGTAGTCCAGCACTGCGATCTCGCCTGGCATGTCGTGACGCCCAACGCCGACGATTTTGCCGCACACATCGACGACTGCCTGCGGGCCCAGGGCGAGCCGGCTTTGAGTCCGTCGGTGTATTTCCAGTACTGCGTCATGCGCGCGGCACGTGCGGCCGGACTGAAGGTCATGCTCGACGGGCAGGGGGCCGACGAGCTGCTGTGCGGCTATGAACGCTACATCCCGGTCTGGACAGCAGCCATGGTGCGCGAGGTGGGCCTTTGGCGGGCAATCGCGGAATTCGTGCGCCTGGCGCGGCACTCGCGCCCCGGTCTGGCCGGCATGCTGCCCCTTACTGCGTACGTGCTGTCACCGTGGCTGCGGCGCAGCGTGATCGCCCGGCGCACGGTGTTTCTACGCTTGGAGTTCTTGCCGGACGTACTCGAGCTGGCGGCGGTCATCGCGCGCTCGAGCCGCGGGTTGCTGAGTGCGCGGCTCGCGGACATTTGCACCTTTTCGCTGCCGGCGCTGCTGCGCTACGAGGACCGAAATTCGATGGCCCATTCGGTCGAGGCGCGAGTGCCGTACGTCGACCGCCAGGTGGTCGCCAGTGCGCTGGGCATCCGCGACCGTGACCTGCTAGGGGCGGGCTTCACCAAGCGGCCGCTGCGCGCGGTAGCCGATCGCTTGCTGCCGCACGAGATCGCGTGGCGACACGCGAAGGTGGGTTTCGAGCCCCCCACCGGACGCTGGCTGGCGCCATTACGCGCCCGCATGCAGGAGCAGGTGGACGCCAGCGCACTGATCGGGCGGCTGTGCCGCCAGCCGCCACGATTGGAAGCACTGCCTCTGCCGCTGCAGTGGCGGCTATACAATCTGGCGCGCTGGCAGCAGCTGTTTGCCGTGGAGTTGTCCTGAGCACCCCGATGTCCATGAGTCTTGAGTCACCGAGCGCCGGGCGCACTTGGCCGGCGGTGGTAACGGCGACCGTCCTCGGGCTGCTGCTGCAAGGGGTCATCGCCTGGCTGTACGTCGGTTTGATCGTCGAGGCCTTCGGCGGCGCCCGCGCCACGACCATCCCTGGCGGGTTGGAAGTCACCATCTCGTACCTGCTGACGGGGCTCAGCACGGTCGCCTGCGCGCTCTATTGTCAGCGCTACACTGGGGCGAGTCGCGTCATCGTTGCGGTCCACCTCGTGGCGGTGATCATTCCGCTGCAGGCGCTGGTGGCTGCGCATTTCGAGCTGGCGCGTCCCGAGTTCGCCACCGCGGTCGGACTGGCATACGTGGGTGCTCTCGCGGCTGCCGGGCTGATGCCGGGCGTGCGCCTGCCGCCCGCCGGTTGCGCGGCGCGCATCGCCGTGCTGCTGCTGGCCATGGCGGTGTCGCTGTACGTGTTCGGCTCGCTGTTGGCGCGCGGCGGTCTGGCCCGCCTCAGTTTCGATCTGACGACTGTTTACGAGGTGCGCGAGGAATTCATCGAGCACGTCGCGCCCCTCATGGGCTACCTGGTGCCGTGGCAGGGCTACGTCATCAACCCGGCGCTGATGCTGATCGCCTTCAGGCGTCGCTCGCTGCTCATCGGCCTGTTGGCGCTGGCGTTGCAACTGCTGCTGTTCGGCATGACGGGTTATCGCGCCTTCCTGCTCCTCCCCGCGTTGCTGGCCGGCTGTTATGTGCTCGGACGGCGGCGCCATCTGGTGGCGCTCGCCATCGGCGGCGTGCTGGCCCTCATCGGCGTGGCACTCACGCTGTACGCCTGGCTGGATGAGCCGCTGATACCGTCACTGCTGGTCGATCGTGTGCTCGTGGTCCCGGCGGAGATCCACTTCTGGTACTACGACTTCTTCGGCGTGCGCGGCCAGGCGCCACTGCAGCTGTCGCAGTCGCTGTTCTCGGCGCTGAGCACCCCGCACTACAGCGTGCCGATACCGGAGGTGATCGGCTGGCAGTACATGGGCAGCGCGGCTTTTGCCAACGTCGGGCTGTTCGGCGATGCGTTTGCCAACTTTGGCTTTGCCGGCTGCGCCATATTCGCTCTCTTGTTCGCGCTGCTGCTCAAGGTGACCGATGCGGCAGCCCTGGCCACCGACCCGCGCATCGCAGCGGCGCTGCTCGGCATGCCGGCCTTCCAGCTGGTCAATTCGGGGCTGCTTACGACGCTGCTCACGCACGGACTCGCGCTGGCCATCCTGGTGTTGTGGGCCTTCGGTCGTGCGCCGCGCGCCCAGGGTGAGCCCTAGTGTGCGGTCTGTTTGGCCTGGTGTCCGGGTCACCCGTAGCACCCGGCCGCCTGGAGGCGGCTCAGGCGATCCAGCTGCATCGCGGACCGGATGCCCAGAGCGTGCAACATTTGCAGGTCGGGCGCTGGCACGTAGGGCTCGCGCATCAACGCCTGGCGATCATCGATCTGTCGCCGGCCGGCAAGCAGCCGATGCTGTCGCCCTCAGGGCGCTCGCTGATCGCCTACAACGGCGAGGTCTACAACTACCTTGAGCTGCGCCAGGAACTCGAGGGGCGCGGAGTCGTGTTCCGCACCCGAACGGACACCGAGGTGATCGCCGCCGCCTGTGAGACCTACGGAATCGCGGACGCGCTGCAGCGCCTGAATGGCATGTGGGCATTTGTTTGGATCGACCTGGCCAGCTCACGCATCTTCATCGCGCGTGACCGCTTCGGCGTCAAGCCCATGTATCTGTGCGAGCATCAGGGCTCGCTGGCCTTCGGTTCGGAGATCAAGACTCTTCTGCGCGCGCTCGGCCTGCGCTGCGCGGTGAATACGCGCGCCGTCGCCACCTTCCTGCGCGCCCTGCAGCAGGACACCTCAGACGAGACCTTCTTCAGCGGCATCGTGCGGCTCGCGCCGGGCCACTACGCCGAGCTCGGCGGCACCGCCGACCGGCCTTCATCGCGGATCAGTCGCTACTGGTCGCTGGACATTGGCGCGGACGCCCCGCCCACCGAGTTGGCCGCGATTGAGGAGACGCGGGCCCTGCTCGACGATGCCGTGCGGCTGCGCCTGCGCAGCGACGTACCGGTAGGGGTGCTACTCTCCGGCGGCTTGGATTCGTCCGCGATCGCCGCGCTGGCAAGCGAGCGGCTGGGGCCGGACGGTGATCTCACGTTCATTTCCGCGGTGTCGGACGATCCCGCAACCGACGAGTCGAGCTTCATTCGCGCCGTCGCGCAGCACCTGCGCCGCCCGGTGCGCGAGGTGCGCCTGGAGTTTCCGCGCGCCCACATCCTGCCGCTCATCGCCCGCGTGACCGAGCAGTGCGACGAGCCGATCGGCGGCTTCTCGTGCGTTGCGCAGAACCTCCTCATGCAACAGGCGCGTGCCGCCGGCGTCACCGTGCTGCTGTCGGGGCAGGGCGCGGACGAGGTGTTCTGCGGATATCGCAAGTACGCCGGCTTTCAGCTGCAGTCACTGGCGAGGGGCGGGTCGTGGCTCGAAGCCTCGCGCCTGCTGCTCGGTTTCGTGCGCCAGCGCACCGTGCTCGGGGAGTTCAATATCGCGGACGCGCGCCGCTACCTGCCGCGCTGGCTGGCGCCGTCGGTGCCGGATGTCGGCGGACCGGCTCTCGCGGACGCGCCGCTGCTGTGCCCGCCGCTGGGCACGCGAGCCGACGTGCGCGAGCGCCAGCGCGCCGACATCGAGACGCTGTCCATCCCGGCGCTCACCCACTGGGAGGATCGCAACTCCATGGCGTGGTCGCGCGAGGTGCGCAACCCCTTCCTCGACTATCGTCTGGTGCGCTTCGGGGTCAATCTGCCGATGGCGCTCAAGGTATGCGGCGGCTGGACCAAGTACGTGCTGCGGCGCGCGCTGGTGGCACACCTGCCCCCTGCCATCGCCTGGCGCCGCGACAAGCGCGGTTTCACGACCCCCGAGGCGCGCCTGCTGCGCGAGGAGTTGCGTTCCGGGGTCGGCGAGCTGCTGGCGCCCTCGGCCGAGATGGTGCGGCGCGGGCTGGTTGACGCGGCCGCGGCCCGCGCCCGCTTTGCGACCTTCCTCAATCCCGCGGGCGTCCTCGGGCAGCCGTTCGCGAGCCGCGACGTCTTCCAGCTGCTGTCCCTCGAGCTGTGGCTGCGCGCCTACCGGGAAAACCTGAGTGGCTGAGCCGGTGCCGCGCGGCGCAGGCGGTCCGGTCAGAGTCGCGCACCTGACGAGCGCGCATTCGCGCGATGACGTGCGAATCTTCCTCAAGGAGTGCCGCAGCCTCGCCGCCGCCGGTTTTGACGTTAGCCTCATAGTCGCAGACGGGCGCGGCGCGGCGCTGATCGATGGCGTGCGCATCATCGATGTGGGGCCGCGCGCGGCGGGGCGCGCCGGGCGGGCGCTGCTCACGGCCGCGCGCGTGTTTGCCGCGGCGCGGCATCTGCGCGCCGACATCTGTCATTTTCACGACCCGGAGCTCATACCCTGGGGGTTGTTGTTGCGGCTGTCCGGCGCGCGGGTCGTGTACGACGCGCACGAGAACCTGCCGCATGACATCCTGGCCAAGCACTATCTGTCCGCGGCGCTCACCGGCCCGACCTCGTTCGTGGTCGGACATTGCGAACTGCTGGCGGCGCGGGGCTTCGATGCCGTCGTCGCCGCCACGCCGGACATCCTGCAACGGTTTCGCGACCTGCCCGCCCGGCGCGCCGGGGTCTACAACTTTCCACTGGCCGACGAATTGCAGTGCGCGGCGAGCTGGGACAGCCGCCGCCGCCAAGCCTGTTATGTTGGCGGCATCAGCGTGAACCGCGGGGCGCGCGAGCTGGCGGCCGCCGCCGCCCAGTGCCGCGCGCAGATCGTGCTCGCCGGCCCGTTCTGGGACGGGTTAAACGAGGCGCAGGCAGCCGCCATGCCAGGCTGGAACCACATCAGCTACCGCGGAGTCATTTCCCGCGACGAGGTGGCTGCGATCATGGGTAGTTCGCGCGTTGGCATCGTGACCTTCCTGCCCATCGTCAGCCACATCAATGCCCTGCCCAACAAGCTGTTTGAATACATGTCAGCCGGCATCGCGGTAGTGGCGTCCGACTTCCCGGCGTGGCGCGAGATCGTCGAGGCGACCGGCAGCGGTCTGTGTGTCGATCCGCGTGATCCAGCTGCCATCGCCGCGGCGGTCGACCGGCTGGCGGAGGATGATGAGTTCGGGGCGCAGTGCGGCCGCAACGGTGCCCGGGCAATCGCCGGTGAATTCAACTGGTCGACCCAGGCGCGGAAACTCCTCGAGCTGTACCGCGAACTTCAGCCCCAGCGTAAGCAAACGTAACGATGAAGCGCAGCGGCGCGGCGCCGTGTTGGCCGCCCCTGAATGTCAACTGAACGGCACGCGCCGCGTTGGAACGTCAAAGTGGGTGGAATGTATTGCCGCGTGGCAGCAGCGAGGAACATAGTCAGCCCCTAGTGTTTGATTTACACTGCCCGCGACTTGCCACGTCACGGGACAAGTGACGGGCTGCGCCTTGGACGGAGTGGTATGAAGGATCTGCACGCCCCCTCGACACCTGCGTCGCTGCGCATTGGGACTGCCGCATCCATCCTCGCTCTTCCCCGAAGAACCAAGCGTCTCATAATGGCGACGGCGGATGCCGTCGCGATTCCCACCGCCCTGTGGGCGGCGCTTGCGCTGAAGTTTGACCGCCTCGACCCGGCGCTCGATCGTACGTTGGCGTACTTCCTGGTTGCCGCCGGATCGGCGCTTTTCTTCTTCGCGGTTCTCGGCCTGTATCGCACCGTGGTGCGCTTCATGGGCCCCAAGGCCGTGCTCACGGTGATCGCCGGCGTGAGCCTTTCGGTGTTGGTGCTGGTGGCCTTCGACCGCCTGGCGGCCAGCCACCAGGTGCCGCTGTCCGCGTTCGGCATCTACTGGGCGTTGGCGCTGCCGTACGTCGGTGGGAGTCGCTTCGTGGCACGATACCTGTTCCTGCGCAGCCGCGGCAGGGGCCGGCCGGTCACGCGCGTAGCGATCTATGGGGCCGGGAACGCGGGCGCGCGCGTGTGCGCGATACTGCTCGGCGGCCCGGACTTCGAGCCGGTTGCGTTCGTCGACGACAAAAGGTCGCTCCAGGGCAGCAGCATCAACGGCGTGCGAGTCTACGGCCCCGAGGCGCTGCCGGACCTGGTGCGCCAGCGGCGCATCGATCGCATCCTGCTCGCAATCCCATCAGCATCGCGGCGCCGTCGGCGCGAGATCCTGACCGGGCTCGAGCCGCTCGGCGTGCACGTGCAGTCCCTTCCCAACCTGTCAGACCTGATCGCCGGCAAGGCGCAGATCAGCGAGCTGCGCGACGTGGAGGTGAGCGACCTGCTGGGCCGAGATCCGGTGCCGCCGCGACCGAAGCTGTTCGGTTCCTGCATCCGCGGCAAGTGCGTGCTGGTCACGGGCGCGGGCGGCTCCATCGGCTCCGAGCTGTGCCGGCAGATCGTGCGCCTCGGGCCGACGCGGCTGGTGCTGTTCGAGATGTCGGAGCTGGCGCTCTACAACATCGAGCGCGAGCTGGAGGAGGTGGCGGCGCACGAGCGGCTGACCGTGGAGATCGTACCGCTGCTTGGCAACGCCCATCACCGCCACCGCGTGCGCGAGGTACTCGCCGCTTTCGGCGTGCAGACGGTTTATCACGCCGCCGCCTACAAGCACGTGCCGATCGTCGAATACAACGTGGTCGAAGGCATACACAACAACGTGATCAGCACGTGGTACACGGCCGAGGCCGCCCTCGAGACCGGCGTCGAGACCTTCGTGCTGATCTCGACCGACAAGGCGGTCAATCCCGCCAACGTCATGGGCGCCACCAAGCGCCTGGCGGAGCTGGTGCTGCAGGCGCTGCAGGAGCGCACCACCCACACGCGCTTCTGCATGGTGCGCTTCGGCAATGTGCTCGCCTCGTCCGGCTCGGTGGTGCCGCTGTTCCAGGAGCAGATCCGCCGCGGCGGCCCGGTGACGGTCACCCACCCGGATGTCATCCGCTATTTCATGACCATCCCGGAGGCGGCGCAGCTGGTGCTGCAGGCCGGCTCCATGGCCAAGGGTGGCGATGTATTCGTGCTCGACATGGGTCGGCCGGTGCGCATCGAGGACCTGGCGCGGCGGCTGATCAACCTGATGGGCCTGACGGTGCGCGAGGGCAGCAATCCGGACGGCGACATCGAAATCGAGTACACCGGGCTGCGTACCGCCGAGAAGCTGTTCGAGGAGCTGCTGATCGGCTCGAACGTCACCGGCACCGATCATCCCATGATCATGCGTGCCATCGAGCACCGCCTGTCCTGGCCGAAGATGCAGCAGATCCTCAACGAGCTGCTGGTGGCGCTGGCCAGCTTCGACTGCCACAGCGCGCTGGCGCTGCTCGCCGAGTCGGTCGCCGAGTACGAGGCCGACGCCGACATCCGCGACTACGTGTGGACGCGCAAGGCGATCCTGCCGCACGCGCCCGCCGCCAAGGTGGCAGACTTTGCCGCCAAGCGGCGCCTGTCCGAGGCCGCCAAGCCCACGCAGGGACAGAACCCGGTCGGCTGAACCCCTCGCGACGCGACCCCCGTGCTTGAGCACGGCACGGGGTTCCTTTAGGCTTCGCTTTCCCCCTTGCAGGTCAAGAACTTAACTTCATGCGCGTCACCATCTTCGGCTCCGGCTACGTGGGCCTCGTCACCGGAGCCTGCCTCGCGGACGCGGGCAATCACGTGGTCTGCGTGGACGTGGACGCCGACAAGATCGCGCGCCTCAAGCGCGGCGAGGTGCCGATCCACGAGCCAGGCCTGGAGGCGCTCATCCGCCGCAACGCCGAGGCCGGCCGCATCGAGTTCACGACCGACGCCGCCAAGGCGGTCGAGCACGGCCTGTTCCAGCTGATCGCCGTCGGCACGCCGCAGGGCGAGGACGGCTCGGCGGACCTGCGCTACGTGCTGGCCGTGGCGCGCACCATCGGCACGCACCTCGGCCGCTACGCCATCGTCATCACCAAGTCCACGGTGCCGGTCGGGACGGCCGACAAGGTGCGCGCCGAGCTGACGCGCACACTGGAGGCGCGCGGCGCGCCGGTGGAGTTCGACGTCGTCTCCAACCCCGAGTTCCTCAAGGAGGGCGCCGCCATCGGCGACTTCATGAAGCCGGACCGTGTGGTGATCGGCAGCGACAATCCGCGCACCACCGAGCTGATGCGGGCGCTGTACGAGCCGTTCACCCGCAACCACGACCGCCTCATTGTCATGGACATCCGCTCGGCCGAGCTGACCAAGTACGCGGCCAATGCCATGCTCGCGACCAAGATCAGCTTCATGAACGAGCTCGCCAACATTGCCGAGCGCGTCGGCGCGGATATCGAGCGCGTGCGCATCGGCATCGGCTCCGACCCGCGCATCGGCTACAGCTTCATCTATCCCGGCACCGGCTACGGCGGCTCGTGTTTTCCCAAGGACGTGCAGGCGCTGGTGCGCTCGGCACACGAGGCCGGCCACGAGCCGCAGCTCCTGAACGCGGTCGAGGCGGTGAACGCGCGCCAGAAGGAAGTGCTGTTCCAAAAGATGCAGCGCCACTTCGGCGGCAGCGTTGCCGGGCGCACCTTCGCGCTGTGGGGTCTGGCGTTCAAGCCCAATACCGACGACATGCGCGAGGCGCCGGCGCGCGCGCTGATCGACCTGCTGCTCAAGGCCGGCGCGCGCGTGCGCGCCTACGATCCGGTCGCCGGCGCCGAGGCGCAGCGCATCTACGCCGGCACGGAAGGCTTCGCACTGGCGCGCAACGCCTACGAGGCGGTGCAGGGTGCGGATGCGCTCGCCATCGTCACCGAGTGGCAGGAGTTCCGCAGCCCCGACTTCGAGCGCCTGCGCGAGTTGCTGAAGTCGCCGCTCATCTTCGACGGCCGCAATCTCTACGACCCGGCCATGGTGGCCCGCTTCGGCCTCACCTACTACGCCATCGGACGCGGCAAGCCGCTGCTCGCGGCATGAGGTGGCGCACGCCATGCTGATCCCAGTGATCCTGTCGGGTGGCGCCGGCACGCGCCTGTGGCCGCTGTCGCGCGAGCTCTATCCCAAGCAGCTGCTGCCGCTCACCGGCCTGCGCACGCTGCTGCAGCAGACCGCGCTGCGCCTCGACGGCCTGTCCGCTTCTGCGCCGGTGGTGGTGTGTAACGAGGCGCACCGCTTCCTGGTGGCCGAGCAGCTGCGCCAGCTGCGGGTCGAGCCGCGCGCCACGATCCTCGAGCCGTTCGGGCGCAACACCGC
>Ga0134126_10004707_pt1 | contig 17082 bp, 15 predicted proteins | sample KB31752_FD_96881 | JGI IMG/M metagenome (GOLD analysis project Ga0134126, IMG submission 96881) | Terrestrial soil microbial communities with excess Nitrogen fertilizer from Kellogg Biological Station, Michigan, USA - KB3-175-2 | ecosystem: Environmental > Terrestrial > Soil > Unclassified ...
AGGAAATGGGAGTTTTGACGGTTATGGCGATTTTGAGGCTGGCACGACTGACTCTTTGGCTGGTCGTTGCGAAAAGGCTCTAGTAGGGTTTTCAGCGGAAAACGGGTCGCCCTCCCCCAGTCCACCCGTTCCCGCGAACCTTTCTTTTGGCTGGGAAAAGGTTGAAAGCCTGCGGTGGCGAATGTTACCACAAGGTCAAAGCTAACCGTTCAGGTTTTTCTCTGTTCTGATTCCGTAACAAAACCAGACGTGCTAATGAAAGATGATTTTTCAAACGCCGATTGCAGTTGACATCGGTTTCTTTCAGGTACATACTTCCACCCCGAAAAAGAAAAGAGTAGGTCGCATGAGCGCTGCACCCGCTCTCAAACCGGTACCTTCCCGAGTTCCTGAGCTCGATGGGTTTCGTGCCTGTGCGGTTTTGATGGTGCTCGTCCATCACATGTTCTATGGATGGAAAACACCCGCACTCGCGCGGCTACCACACATGATTCGGGTTCCGATTGAGCAAGGCTGGCACGGAGTTGATTTATTCTTCGTACTCTCCGGCTTCCTGATAACCGGAATCCTGCTCGATTCAAAAGACAGTGAACACTACTTCCGCAATTTCTATACTCGGCGCGTGTTGCGGATCGTTCCCCTGTATGCAACATGCATCATTCTGATGTATTTCGGATACCCGAAGTCAGGAAAGTATTTTCTTCTTTCGATGGTGTATCTGGCGAACTTCGCTTTCTGTTTCCGGGTTGGGATTCCACACGGACCAGGCGTTTTCTGGTCATTGGCAATCGAAGAGCACTTCTATCTGGTCTGGCCATTTGCAGTTCGAATCTTTAACCGAGCCTGGCTGTTAGTGATAATCACTACCATCGTGATTGGCAGTCCGATTCTGCGCGGCATCTGCGCTCATGCGGGAATGGACCCCGAACAACAAATCTACCCATATTCCTTTTTCCGACTCGACGCACTAGCGATGGGGGGCTTCCTCGCTTTGTGGTTCAGGTCGCGCTACTACAACCGCGCGTCGGCATGGACAATCGCGTGTGCCCTGGCTGGACTCACGCTATTGATGATGCCTTTAGGTCGTCGGTACGGAATAATGAACACTAAGAGCGCAATTGCGACCGCGCTCCACTACTCTCAGTATGCGTTTGTCTTTGCCGGGTTCCTGGCTCTCGCTGTGGCACACCAGGGTAGTACATTCACAGCCTTGCTGCGCACTCGGGCAGCACGCATAACGGCTGATTTGAGCTACTGCATTTACCTGATCCACCTAACAGTCGGCGACTTTTACTATCGAATATTAAGCGCCTTAAGGATTAAGGATGTTTCACAACTTGGTGTGGTTGGTTCCATATCGCTACGTATTGCGGTGGTGGGATCAGTCACATTCGGACTGGCGGCTTTATCCAAACGGTTCTTAGAAGATCCTTTTCTGCGACTCAAGCGTTACTTCTGCCCCAAAGGGCAAGACCTCGAGCTACTTCTTCTTCAAGGTGGGAGCGCACGGGGGCTTAATATGTATCGTAAGCGACAACCCCGGCGAAATATCGCATGAGGCCCAGATCATGCTCTTGCCATGCCGCTACGCCCCGCCTTTTTTTAAATCTGGTCCCTAACGCCGCACCTGAGCTAAAGCTTTCCCGATCTCTGCCGATAGCCAGCAGCAGGAGGCTTTCCAATGGAAAAAGCTCTTGTGCCTGCAGCTCAGTATCTCCGGATGTCAACCGAGCACCAGCAGTATTCCTTCGCCAACCAAGCCGATGCGATGGCTCGATATGCGACAGAACATGGTTTCCAGATCGTCAAGACGTACTCCGACGGTGCAAAAAGCGGCGTGCGGATAACCAACCGGCCTGGTCTAAAGCAAGTAATTAAGGACGTGGTTGATGGAAACGTTCCTTTCAGTGCGATTCTTGTCTATGACGTGAGCCGTTGGGGCCGTTTTCAGGACTCAGATGAATCGGCTCATTACGAATACCTCTGCAAGTCTACGGGGGTTCCGGTTCACTATTGCGCGGAGATGTTTGCAAACGATAACAGCATATCCGGACTGATCGTGAAAGCAGTGAAGAGAACAATGGCGGGGGAGTACAGCCGTGAGCTTTCGGTAAAGGTAAAAGCGGGTCTAGTGAGACTTACAAGGATGGGCTACAAAGCCGGTGGCTACCCACCCTATGGAATGCGGAGAATGCTACTCGATGTATATGGAAGACCGAAACAACTCTTATCTGATGGGGAGCGAAAAAGCCTTGCCACCGAAAGGGTAATTCTTGTTCCCGGCCCGGAAAGAGAGATCATGGTGGTGCAGCGTATCTTCCGCGAGTACGCGGATGAAAATCGAAGTCTGACTGAAATTGCCAGACGCCTCAACAAGGAAACAATTCCATTCGTACAAGGCGGAAAATGGACTACCACCACAGTTTCACATGCCCTGGAACGCCCACAATACATGGGAACGCACGTTTGGGGGCGGACAACGGCTTATTTATCAGGGCCCACCAAGAAAGTCGCGCCTGAGCATTGGGCCGTATGTTCCAACGCATTTCGTCCGCTTGTCAGCGCGGAACTATTCGAGCGTGCTCGGAAGCGTCTGGCCAATGTCACCTATCGCCTATCCGATGAAGAGTTGCTCAACCGCCTCAAATCCGTTGTGGCGGAAACCGGAAAACTCACCAGCCGCACCATTCAGAGTTCTCGTCTATGCCCAGCAGCAGATGCCTACAGCAGAAGGTTCGGTGGACTGATGAATGTCTACGCTTTGCTAGGATATGACACTTTAGAGTTGATAGCTCAAGCAACCACACGCCTGCGCGGAATGATTGTGCGGCGCTTGTTCATCCAACAATTTCTTGATTGTTTTGCAGGCCAAATAGAAGAGGTGCGGGCCAGCAAGCGATTCCGCCCGATGCTACGAGTTCGCAAGACCGGACTATTGATGTCTGTTGTCGTAGCGCGGTTCCAGCCGACGAGGGGTACCCGCCAACCACGCTGGTTCATTGAACCATCGAGCTATGAGAGAAAGCGGACCACGATACTGGGGTTAATGGATGATCGCAATGCATCCGTCACATCGATCCGAGTATTTCGAAAAATGGATTATGGGAATGCCACCAATCTTAAGTTTGCGCTGGATCATCGTTGGTGGCAAATGGGAAAGCCTCTGGAACGTATTCCCGATCTTCTCGCGGTTCTCCGAGATATTCGCTGATTGACACCCGTAATAGGTTGTCCAAATATTTTTGAATGTCGAATACCTGAAAGGCCGGGAAGCAGCTCTAAGGAGCTCAAGAAAAGCTACCAGCCCGGCCTTCCCCTCGATAAGTCTTGGGATAAAAATAATAAGTGAGATTTAAGAGTTCTCGGCAATTGTCTGTGATTTGTTACGAAAGCGTAACAGGAGGCTATGCTTGCTGGCTATGTTCTCCGATTTTCTGAGCGGGGACTCCCAAACACTCGAAAATTTGAAACAGTACAGTCGAGACAAGAGGCACCCGGCGAACCGGACGCTTGCGCGAACAAAGAACGATTTCGAACCGCATATCCCCAAGCCCACAACTGTCCGTACATGGTGGTTTGCCAATCTTAGGTGCCTCGGGCCGCCTTAATTGCATCCCCGCCGTGTAAACCGCAAACGCACGAAGCACCTCGCCGCGCGGTTTCTTCCATGGAGTATGATGCAGTGGCTCTCGTTAGGAAAGTAGCATTGATTTATCACGCCTGCGATTTTCTAGAACTGCCGCGGTATCAGATAGCGACCCAATCCGGAGGATCATGGATGTCGCGAAGGTATTCGAGTGCAGACATCAGAGCATGTGGTATTCGCCGAGTTCTCGTCTGACCCCATCAACCGCCCGTGCTCAGCGTAACTTCCCCGACATGATCGCGAGCATAGAGGCGCTTCTTCATAGGTCCTCTGAACTGTACATAGGTGCGCTGTGGCACCAAGCATTCCACCACCTGCGTAATGGGCAATATCGACAGCTCAACAACTGATTTATCATCGTCCACCGTGTGGCCGCGCCACATTTACATTTCGACTCCGTTCGCAAAGTCTGTTCTAGACATGAAGACCAAAAGAGCGCCATTGATCAGAACCTCCCTCCGAATCCGACTGCGGGAGGCTTGTGCCGGTCCCAGGTCGGATTCTGCTAGTAACAGGTCCCATAGTTGGGCTGTGCTGAATGTCGACATGTACATATTGCCCATGAAGCCGCATGAAGAAGTGACCGTGCAGCCATTCGAAATAACGCGCTTGAGCTGACGGGCTCGAGCATTCGAACCGAATCCCGGATTTCCCCTGCCCGTCATCCCAAATGACGGTGCCTTCGGCCATCACGACGACATCTGTTTGCGGAAGCGCAAACACGAGGCGCAGGATTTCGCCGGGATCAAGAGGCACAGGCGTCGCAAGCGCCATTCCGTTCTGGCTAAGATTAAGGGTGCGGCTCTTCAGGAGAGGTCCCGATGCCCTCGCGATCGAAACTGAAAGTTCGAGATTCAATCGGAAATATGCCTGAGAACTGCGAAGCATCCGGCCATAAACGGTGCGCAACAAACTCCTGATCTGCAGGGGTTCGAGCGGTCGCTCGATCATGAAGTCACTATTCAGCACTAAAGCTGCGGCTTTCGCTGCGCTTCCGGAAGCTATCGCAAATAAAGGTACTTCTCTGTTGGGACGCATACCACGGACCCTTCCGACTATTTCAGAGCAAGCAGAAAGGTTGTCAAAATCTAATACCAATGCTTCGAACTTGTCCGACATTAGGCGATCAATTGCCAGGGATTGTGAGTCGCATTTGTGTGCCTCGATACCAACTTCACGGAACAGGTAAGAAAATATGTCAACACTTTCAGGATTACCGGAGACGATCAGGGCTTTCATACTGTAGTTAGGCTTAGCGGGCTCACTGCCGTGTGTATCAGTGAACGCGCCTTCAATACTTTCGCGGTACTTGCGCATCGCTCCCCGCCATTTGGTATAGCTCATAGCCGAGCCTGCCGAGGCGCCCAGGATAAACGTTCCGATAATTGTGAGTAGGCCGGTCACAATTGATTCAGAGTTTCTGGCGCATCAGTACCTAGATCCGGGTTGGTAGCTAAGACCTCACAACTCAGGGATGATCCCATAATTCTATGACTGTGCAACATTGTCATCAGCTTTAGCACAGATTCATGATGGTTAGTGCGTGATGTCGATCGTGTTACGAAACTAGAACAGAACCTAACCTGTAGAAACCAGATACGGCTCGCAATGCGACGATATGTCGGCACCGAGTCTGTTGATGTATGGCGCTCTCACAACGGTCAGTAAATCCGTTCTGATTTCGTAACAAAATCAAAGAAGTAAACAGGTAAGCCGGCAAATGTCGGGAAGATAGGTGCGGCATCTCAAATATGAGACCGGCGAATGGAACGCCTCCAGTGCCTTCCGACTCTACTTGAATGGAAAACTCGACACCCTTGGGCCGGGCGGCAGATCCCTTTACAGTTGTTCGGCATCCCTTTGGAAACACGTGACCTGATTTCGAATGCAGGTCGGCTTATTATCCAACTGCAAAGAGCTTGTTTGAGGGTGAATGCCCGTATCCACAGAAGAATTTAAGATCCTCGTGGCGGACGACTCCCCTCTGTACCGCAAGTTGGTGGAAGATACTCTTTGTCGCGAACAATATGTTGTCTGTTTTGCCAGAAATGGCCGCCAAGCTAGTGAGCTTCTCGTTGAGCACAGTCCCGCTTTAGTGATTACGGATTGGGAAATGCCGGACCTTACCGGAATCGAGCTATGCGGACTAATTCGAGGTGAACAGAGGATCTCTTACACATACATCATTCTGCTCACTGGCAACGCAAACAAAAATCAAATCGTCAAGGGGCTGGCTGCCGGCGCCGATGACTATCTCACTAAGCCATTTCACCCCGACGAACTCCTGGCCCGTGTCGCAGTTGGCCGTCGCATCATCGAACTGCATAGAGAGATCCAAGCCAAAAATCGCTTATTAGAGGAACTGACGCTTACTGATTCTCTTACTGGCCTCCCAAACCGTCGAGCCCTCGAAGACTGGGGCATACGACAGATCCGTGGAGCAGTTCGGCACGGGTTCGCTTTCTGGGTCGTGATGGCTGATCTGGATGCCTTTAAAAGCGTGAACGACACCTACGGACACCAGGCGGGAGACGTAGTGCTCAAGAAATTTGCTGATCTGCTCAAAGCAAACACGCGCGCGTCGAACATATGCGGACGCATAGGAGGAGAGGAGTTCGTCATCGTGATAACCCATATTGAGAAACCGAATATCCAGAACGCAATTGACCGCATTCGTCGTGAATTGGAAGCGCAACGGTTTGACTTTGAGGGCCGCACTCTGTGTGTTACAGCCAGTTTTGGAATAGCAGGTTTTCAGCCGGGTACAGCGGCTGACTTCAGCCATCTACTTCGAGAGGCCGACATCGCGTTGTATGCAGCAAAACGCGCCGGCCGTAATCGCATTGAATTTGCCGAAGGACTTAAACCGGAAAGGCAGTGATGATGCAAAATGCAGCCGATATTCACGTTCTCCTAGTTACCCCTGACTCTTCGTTGGTCACAAATTTCACGAATTTATGCCGTGAACTCGGCATCGAGGCACAGATTAGCGGAAGTACCCACACAGTTCCCGAAGAGCTGGCACGTACAAAGTACGAAGCGGTGCTAGTGGATTTCGATATCGTTCCAGAGACACTGAGCATTATGGGCGGTGTACGGGAGAGTCGCGGAAACCGAAACGCGCTGGTATTTGCTGTAGCGACTGACACCACTCACCGGCACCAAGCTCTTCGGCAGGGTGCCAATTTTATCTTTGAGCGCCCGATAGAAACCATCGAGATTCGACGATTGCTACACGCGGCATACGATCTGATGGCCCGTGAGAGCAGGCGCTATTTCCGCTGCACGGCAGAAATACCTGTTGTGCTTAGTCAATCAGAGGGAGCAACCGATCTTAGCTGCACGACCATCAACATCAGCACCAGCGGGATGGCGCTGAAGACTCCGTCTCCGCTGCACCCTGGCGGAACAGTCCAGATTGCGTTATTCCTCCCAGGGGCTGGACAGGCAGTTCGGGCAGGCGGCACCGTGGTATGGGACGACAAACATGGGAAGACAGGAATAAATTTCCGGTGCAACACGCCTGGAGGGCAAAATGAGTTAGATGCGTGGCTCAATGCCCGTTTCTATGAGCTTCTTACTGCCCGTCGTGCCCTTCTGTAGGTTCACCTTACGACAATGCCACCCGTTCGTGGCTACGCAATAACAGGCCAAAAGCGGTTTTCCGATCCACGGGCGGAGAATATAAAAATCCCTGTGCCATTTCACAATTCAACCGCTTCAGCTCGGCAATCTGGTCCTCGGTCTCGGTTCCTTCGGCTATTACTTTGAGCCGAACACTATGCGCCAACATGATTATCAGCCGGACAATCTCATGGCTATCATGATCGGTATTCATATTCGAGATGAACACCCGATCGATTTTGAGGGCGTCAACCGGAAACCTTGGCAGCCGGCTTAAAGAAGAATATCCTGTGCCGAAATCATCGAGGCTGAGGCGAACACCAAGAGCTTTCAGCTCAGATAAGACACCCAGAGCCCGATCTGCGTCTCCCATTGCAATGGTTTCCATGATCTCGAGATTGATGGTGCTTGGCGCAACTTCAGTTTGCCTGAGGATTTCACTGATGCATTCAGCCAAGTCTGGCAGAGCAAATTGCTTCGGGGTTATGTTCATGCTCATGCTAAGCGGTGGATCGCAATCAAATCGCGATTGCCATGAACGGAGCTGGGTGCAGGCCTCGAGCAATAGGGCCTTATTGATCGGCAGGATCAGTCCGGTTTCATCAGCAACAGGAATGAAATCCGCGGGAGCAACCATTCCATCAGGACGTTGCCAGCGGCTCAAGGCTTCAAACCCGACGATTTTCCCGGTTTTTAGCGAGATGATCGGCTGGTAGTACACGAGCAGTTCCCCGCGTGCGAGTCCAAGTCGAAGATCTGTCTCCAGCTTTAGTCTACGCACGGCGGTACTGTGCATGGCGGGATCAAAAACTTCACAACGAGCCTTACCCGCTCGCTTGGCCCGGTACATGGCGATTTCTGCGTCCCGAAGCATTTCTTCCGCTTCCCCATAAGACCCGCTGCTGGAAGTAATGCCGATGCTCACTGCAATCACGATACCCTGCCCCTTGATCTCAAAAGGAGCAGCCAGGTTTTCCTGGATTCGCTGTGCGACCCGGATCGCGTCACTTGGTGTAAAAACATCTTCCAGCAGCACCGTGAATTCGTCCCCGCCTAATCTCGCCAGATCATTCTGGTTGGGCAGCAAGCCAATCCTACCGGAACGGCCAACCGTGTCCGTTTCACGAAAGCATCCAGCCAGCCTTTTGGCGATTTGGATCAGCAGCTCGTCACCGGCAGAATGCCCCAGGCTGTCATTCACGACTTTAAATTCGTCTATATCCACGAAGAGCAAGGCGAATTTGTAATCTGAATGGCGACGGGCGCGGATCAGTGCGTGTTGCAAGCGATCCACAAATAAAGCCCGATTGGGCAGATCAGTCAGTCCATCGTGGAAAGAGGTATGAGCCAGGACTTCTTCTGCCCTTTTTCGCTCCGTTATATCCCGATTCACAATTACCAATCGTTCAAACTCGCCTCGCTTACCCTGAATGAGGCTTGCCGAAGATTCAAGAATGCGCCAACTTCCATCTTTGTGCCTCATCCGGTATTCCAGCCTTTGTCCCTGTCCCGTGGCCCGCGCCTTTGCGGCCGCCTGCAGGACTCGCTCGCGATCGGAAGCATGAATCTGATCGACTGACGCGCTGCCGGTCAGTTCTTCGGGTGAATAACCCAGCACCTTTTCATAAGCCGGACTGTTATAAAGTCGGCGACCTTCACTGTCGACCACAGCGATCATGTCGGCAGCATTTTCAGTGATTAGCTGAAACAACTGATCGCGTTCCGCAAGTTGTCGCCGGACTCGCTGAAGCTGGAGGTGTTGGTACATCGTGTAAATGTCAAACAGCAGGACGAAGGCAGCCAACCCGCGGACCCATTCCCTAAGATCAGACCAGTAGGGCGTGGTCGTATCGGCACTTCCAGCGAAGAACGTCAGGAAGACAATTCCGGCCGTCAGAGCGACTGTTACTGTTACGGCAAATCCCCAAAGCCACCACTCCCGGCCTTCGATCTGACCGGTTCGGAGCGAAACTTTCCGCCCGCTTCCGGGGGAGCCATCTTTAAAATCGAGAGGCATTGCGAATAAGGAAATTGTATCGTCGATACGATCCAGGCCAAGTTACACAGGTGGGCTGGGCTTTGGTTCTGTTCCACTTTCGTAACGAGATCAAAATAGCAATTAGGTCAGGTCGAATCCATGCGACAGTGCTCACAGCATAATCTTCCACACTGGAGTTTAGACAATGCAAAGGTCAACCAGCGCAAAACCGCCCAGGTCCTATGGACGACCAGCCCTAAACAAGCTCACCCCAGAAAAAGCTGAAGAGTTCCTGCTCCACCACGCCAACCTTGGCGACCCCGGAGCAAGAGAGATTTTGGACTTGGTACGTCCAATAGAGGCTTCGAAGCAACTAGAGGGGACTACCGAGGAGCGAGTGGGAGCCACTTCCGATTAATGAAGTTTGTGACCTAAGAACAACAGTTCTCTCGTTAGCTGCCGAGCGCAGTTCCCCCGCTTCGCACAAATTTATTTGCATGAGAAAATGGTCGGGTGCCGATGAGTTAACAGTCGGCATCCCACAATTCGCCAGTTATTAACCGCGGGGAGATGGATTACGGCTGAAGCAAGGAAGTTTGGTTAAAGGCATCACCACGCTGGTGCTTCAGCAGAGTATCGACAATGTGCGGGCTGCTCTTCTGAGTTTTCGCCGCCCGCTCAAAATGTTGTGTGCGATGCGGAGCAAAGGAAATCCGGCTAAATGCAAGAGAAGACGTGCATGTGTACGGCGGTTTATTGTGGCCATGCTCGTGGAGAAAAGTGCCCACATCCACCTACGATTTTCATCAGAGTGGCTGCGGGGACCGAACAATTCGGGTTCGGCGCACACCGTATCATCAAATTGTGTAACCATTGCTGGGAGAACCTTCAACAAAATCTGCCAGGATTTTTCAAACCCATATTGCCCGAGTCACGGGCCGGTTGATTGCTTTGAGCTGCGCTTCGCGGCTGCATTCACGGGCATCAGGTTCAGCGGCGTCGCAATGGTTCGGAAGGACGGGTTCACGGCAGATTTATGCCGAACTCGCCTCGTAAGCGTTCTCGATGGGTAGCAAGTTTTAGGGCTCGCACATCAACGTACGGACGTACACATTGGAGCATTCTCAGACTCCACAAGGAGGTTTTGGCCATGCACAGCACAGCCGGGTGTTTCTGAAGCAGCCACCGAGCAAGAACGTATCGCCCAACCGTTGCCTTTGGTGGTTATGATTCCGCGTTGGAAGAGGAGCACCCAATGCCTGATCGCGAAGGCGCAGAACGAAGGCGTCACCCAAGGGTGTGTGCCAAGATTCCCGTTGACATGCGTTGTGGCGCGACTCATCCCTTGCGGACAGTCACTGAAGAGATCAGCCTTTGTGGGTGCTACATCAAGACGATGTTCACGTTAGATGTTGGAGTGAAACTCGACTTCACCCTTTGGTTGAACGACCAGCAAATTCAGGGAGTGGCGGTAGTGGCGACACGGCACCCTCAAGTGGGAAATGGCTTTGAATTTATGCAGATGGACCCTCAAGATCGTTTAAAACTGAACGAGTATCTCTCCACATGTTCGCCGCCGAAGTAAACCTCGACGTACCATCCGTTTGGCGACGGACCAACCTGCTACGCTAAACAATGCGCCAACCCCATATGCCAATCACGCGCCTGGTGGCTCCCATCCTATTCACCCCCAAACTCTCAATGATTGATATGGAGAGTGGGTGTTGAAAAGTCCCTCAACAAAACGCCTTTTCATCTGCGAGCAATACTGTCGCCGGTTTTCTAGTCTCGGTTCGACTAAGTTGTAGCCGGTAGAACCGGTATTGTCGGCTGAGTGAGAAACGGCACTAATGGCTTGAGCAGCCGCCGTGAGAAAGAACTGCTCGCGCACGAACCTGAGTCTCCGCAGACGCAAGCGCCGCAATCCGATCTGATTCTTCAGTTCTGCGAACAAGGCCTCCACCTTTTTCCTTTGCCGCTGTGCTTTGGCGAACTCCGGCGTGTTAACCAACTCCGGCGCACGTTGTCGGGCTGGTTCGTTCTGGTGGATGATAAAGCCGCGGAAGGCAGCACTGGTGCATGTGGTCGGAGCGAGCATGGGCCACATTTTTTGCGTTTTCCGATGTAGTTGCAGGCTCGATTGCGATATTTTTAACAGTCAGAGCGAGATTGCGCTGCCGGAATGCCGCGCATTTACCAGGAAATGCAACGGCAGGGTCTCGCGCGACGTTCCCTAATTTGTGCCCGAATCGAGACGGCGTGCGCGAGAACCCGTGTAGATAGCGGCTTTGGGAGCGCGCCGGGAGTCGAACCCGGGACCTACTGTTGAAAGTTGCCTTGGGCGTTAGATTCGCTAGGCTAGACTATGGACGCATTCACAAGAGATTGGAACAGCGCCAGGTTCGTTTACAGATTTGGAAATGGGAGGAGCCTGTTGCGGAAGCAGACCCATCGATCCAGACAGTTGGCATTCCACGATCAGCAGCGAGAGCGAGCTGCAGCCGCCGCACGGCATATTCCCTGGCCTGTCCTCTCGGCGACCCGAAACCAATATCTCGAATGGCAGGAGTTCTATCACTGGGCACGATCGATCATGGAAAGCGAAGAATGTATTCCAGACTGGCTTGCCAAACGACTCGATGAGATGTGTCCGGGCTTCCTCAGCCGAGAAAAACGATTGGCAAAAACTTCCAAAGAAGCCGCGCAGGTGCCTGTTCGACTGGGGCAATGGATTGACGAGCATATTTTCGGTTTTGCGCAGCAAGCTGGTTGGCTACCCGCGATTACCTACTACGCCGTTCGCGAGCCCCGATACCAAAGGGCATCGGTCTGCTGGTCCGAAACAGTTAAGGAATGGCGGAAGGCAAAACCGGCCGAATACCCCTCGTTAGAACAGTGGGTTGCGCAAGCAGCGCGATGCAATGATACGAAACGGCTGCTACCTCGAATCCGTAAAGAAAGAGAAGGCTTCCAACGGGTTGAACCGAGCCGACTGCAGCAAGCGGTTGCACGTTACATCGAGTGGGAAGCTCTTGCATATTGGGCTCGAGCGGCATTTGAACACAGCCGCCCGGTGTTAAATCAGGTTGCCCGCGAATTGGATGCCAGATGCCCTGGCTTCCTGGGCCTCGCGGCCCGAGAAGACCACCAGAGTCGACGAATGCCGCTTGACTGGGCTTACCTCATGGTTTGGATTAGAGATCATTTTTTTCGGGACGCAAAAGCCGAGGGATGGTACGACGCCGTTGTGCTCACTGCCCGGATGCACCCCCGTACTATCCGCACCATGGAGTATGCAGATCATTGTGACGAAGTCTGGAACGGCGGTTTACCAGAACCGTTTCCGTCCTTCGAGGCGTGGCGGCGGGACGCGGATCGGTATGTAGATGTAACCAGTACCTGAAACACCGGCTCCAACTGCAGTCGGATGCGGTTTAGGAATGGTGTGGGTCTCGCAGCGTTGGATGCTGGGACGCTTCTTCGGCGACGACGATCAATTTTGATTTCCGATACACATTTACCACCGCCATCGTCCAGAAAGGAACTAAATCGACACCGGGTACGAGTTTGGCGAGAAACGATGGCAGAAACTCCCAGTGCCAGCCAAGGATTTGAACCAACACGGCTGCTATCCCGAAATCGAGTATGTCATCAGCGGGCGATAAAGCGCCCTCGATGAATAAAGGAAAAACTATGATTTGGAGCGCGTCCGCAATGATGGCCAGCGCCATAGCGACCACAAAAGGTGGGCCCGGCGAAATTGTGACATTGTCGTCCACGGCAGCGCTGCTCTCGCTTGACTCAGTTTATTACGGAAAGGCGCAGGCAGCAGCTCGGGGCATTTCGCGCGCTATGTGATCGCAGTGTGTATCCGCATTCGCTAGGCAAAGCGTCTCCTCCGGATTCGAGGCTGGCCATGGAACGGGCGGCCGCCAGATCAGCATGTGAGTCGGTCGGAATTCAGCTCAGCGCCAACACAAGCGCGGCCTGCTTTCGATATCGGGCGTTTGCAATTGTTGACATGCCGGAAGAAGACATTCCCGCGTATTGGCCGTTTGCATCCTGGACAGCATCGGGTAATTAACGCGTGCTTCTGATTGCCCTGCATTTGTGCTGAATTACTTTGCGGGGGAACACGCAGCGAATACCCTTGAACGAGCCAATCCCAGACTTCGGGGCCCAATAACGAGCAATTCAATTCGACGCCGTGTTTTTGGCAGAATTCCTGAAATGACCTTTCAGTCACGAACCCATCAACAATCTTGAGCTCACCGGTGAGAATCCGGGCTCGGATTTGTTCCAAATCTGCACCTAATACTTTCGCGGCGTTACCCCACGAGTACGCCTTTGTTCCCCTTCCTTTGCTTTCGTGGACTGCACCAGCTGCAGGTTGCGGTTCGGTACTGTTGATCGCAGACGGTTTTTGCCGTTCCAAAAGCGCTGACAGCGACTCCGCTGTGATCCGGGGATCCCTTACCCTCAGCAAGCCATCGGCAATAAATCGACGGAGCTTGGAGGGACCCACATGGAGCATCTCCTGCAAAGCCCGAAAGGACCATCCATCTTTGACTTTGACGCTTAGACCAAGTGATTTTAAGCGGAATCGTATGGCGCCTTCCGAACGCAGGAGACGCTCACCAATTCTTGCGGCGGTCTCATACCCGGCCAGTTCCCAAAGTTTTCGATCCTCATACTGAGTCCAAGGGCGGCGACGAAGTTCGGTTATCTTCGGCAGCCAGCCTTGCCTGCGCGCAAATCGCGAAGGACTGTTGCTTGGCAGCCCGGGATAAAGGTCCCGGACTGCTTTAAGCGCCTGCCGTTTCTTTTCGCCACCCTCTCGGTATCCCTCACGCAAGAGTTCCTTCACTTCAATTGGCCAATGGCGCTGCGAAGGATGATCTCCGTTCCCGTTTTCTCGGAGGAATCGCAGCCGTTTCCAGCAATCGCCACGCGTCAATCCAGCACGAAGAGATAAAACTCTACTCGTTGCCTCGCGAACTCCCTGCCGACCATGCTTCATGCCAACAAGGAGAATGCGGTCCATCTCGGGCAGCCATGCCGGAGAACGCAGGCCGCTCTTATGCGGAGCGCGGGGGCTTTTCATAGCAGACCTCATTTACCGCACATCGTCTGCCTTGACTCTGTCCTTTTGAATTCATGCTCGGCGACTGTAAGGGTCGTCAAGGCGCAACGATCTTTATCTTGTTCTTCTCTGGTTTGCACTTTCAGATATGAATTTCTATTGAGTACGAACACACGAACTCCAGCAGACCAGGCGTATTTGATCAATTTGGAAGGGTGATGGTTTAAGCGACTAATTCATGCATTGGCAGCCGGGAGAATTCCCAGACAGACGGCGAAGCGGCACATAGAAAAAAGCCTTCATGTCATTTACTCTAGCGGTCGACCAATGACATCACAACTCCCGTGACACGACCCACAATCTCAGCGTCAACGGGATAGCGTACCCTCCGTAATTGCTGGCCAGACACAGGGCCGGGGATTAAGAACAGATTGCTTCCCTCAAGGTCGCACCAGCTGCATACGCAACTGTCACGCATCTCGACAAAATAGATTGGCCGCTCATATTCGTTCGGCCAGCCTCCAGATTTGATCGCTTTCTGGCGGGCATCAACTTGAACGACCGACCCCGGGCGGAGCAATGGATACATCATGTAATCCTTGAGTCCGATGTAACCGATAATCGATTTTTCTAAGTCGATCTGCTGTAGCAGGACGGGGATATCGCCCCAGTTCTCAAATGTCCGGGACACAAGGTTTGTGCGGTTTAAGCGTTCTGCCGAGGCCCTCCCTAGCGGTGCTACCAATGCTTGCCTCGGCTCCTGAATTGATCCCAGCAAGTGCGTGTTTGGAAGCCTGAGGGACATATAACCCTGGCCTGCATTGGGCAACCCGAGTCCAAACAAAGCCAACATGTCATCAGCGTTGAGTTTGTATAGTCGGCACAGTGTGTAAAGTTTGACGATGCCAGGTGCAAACTCGCCGCTTTCGATCTGCACTAGCCACGAATGGGTGATGCAGCAATCGGGATTGTTCCGTTCAGTTGCGATATCGTGACTTAAACGCTCGACGTCGCGGGTCGACAATCGCGCGCGCAGCCGCGCCGATTTCAGCCGCTTTCCAACTTCCGGGCTGGGTCCTGAGGCCAACATCGTCGGGCCCAAAGGTAAGATGCCGAATCGTACGCGGAATTAACAGCTTTGTCCATCCGTGTGCTGCAGTTGTTCTGAAATTCGAACCAACGCCGGAAAAACAATAGCTGCGTAGCGCGGCTATGCGGTGAAAAATTTGTTGAATGGTCAGAATTCTAACCAGCGATGAAGGTTTGAGCCGTCCCTGCAATCGATAAGGAAGCCAATCTCTTAGCTAAACAGGCCGCTTGTCCGGTCAGAAGACTGACCAAGCCGACCTTTTCTGTGACAAACGATCTGTCGACGCGCTAAACAGAAACCTGTTTCCTGCAATCAGGCTGTACAAGCCGGTTGAGAAGGATGGGCCCGGCATCATCGTGAAGGCGCGTTGCGAGTTATCGCAAGCGATCGTGCCGTACCCCCGCGGAAAGCAGAAGCGGGTCGAGTGGTGAGGTTACACACGAGGTCGCGGGCGGGCTGGGCACTTGCCGAGCGAGTGAAATCCATTCTCGAAACGAAGGATTTAACTCTGCACGCGGTTTCGCAAAAGTCAGAGTCAATCTTTGGACGCAGTTCCCCCTTTGTGCTTCCGCACAATCTCTATTACGAGCTCAAAACCGCCACCTTCACTCCAAGCCTTTATCAACTGTTTGCGCTCAGCAAGATTTCCGATTACAGAATGGCTGACTGGCTACGCGTCTTCGGATTCGACCTTGAGCAAATTCCGCGGCTTCAGGTCCTGTTGCCTGCGAAACGGACGTTAATTTTGGATTCGTCTGTAGTCAATCCCAATGCCTGGGTGCAGTGGTTCGCAAACAAGTCGAGTGGTGGTGTGATCCCACCAATCGCCCCATTGAGCCAGCTTCTGGAGATCGGCCCCACACTCCGGCAAGGTTCCTTGTCAGAAATGAGCCGGCAGCGTTTCATCTACGCGAAGATCGGACGCGAGGATGCATTTGCCTTTCCAGATCTGCTGCCCGGCAGTATCGTACGCATCAATCCGACACTGGCCGGCAGTTTTTCGGGAGACAATCGAGCATTATCCAACCGGTTCTTTCTCGTTGAGCACACGGCCGGGCTGTGCTGTTGCCGTGTGTTGCCGCGCGGGAAAAACCGAATACAGCTCGTCAGCACGCATTTGCCGTATGCACAAATAGAATTCCAGCTTCAGCGCGAAGCAAGGCTCTTGGGAGCTGCGGATCTGGAGATCCGGCCACTAGTTCAGGTGGCACAGCCCAAAGTTCCCAAAGACCTCGCCAAGAGATGGATTCCCGAATCAATGATCACTGGTATGGCGACCTTGAGCCACATTCTTCGTACAGCGCGCTCCAGAGGAGCATTGTCTCTGCGGGAGGCATCAGCATTGAGCCGCGAGGTAGCAATGCTTCTAGGCGACGAAAGATATTTCCTGTCTGCAAGTTCGTTGTCCGACTACGAAACACGCGACACCGCCCCACGGCATTTTCATAAAGTCATCTCACTATGCCTGGTCTATGCCATTTCTTTCCATTACTTTCTCGAAGTTATCGGCCTTCCGGAACAATTGGCAGGTGGAGGCTCCGTTCCCGACAGGTTTATTCCGAGGGCGGAGCCTGCGCATTCTCAGATCAATAGTGTTAACTCCAGAGATTATCGTGACGGCGGGTTTCTCAGAGAATTGATTCGCCGTTGCGAGGACATTC
>Ga0134126_10004709_pt1 | contig 17075 bp, 13 predicted proteins | sample KB31752_FD_96881 | JGI IMG/M metagenome (GOLD analysis project Ga0134126, IMG submission 96881) | Terrestrial soil microbial communities with excess Nitrogen fertilizer from Kellogg Biological Station, Michigan, USA - KB3-175-2 | ecosystem: Environmental > Terrestrial > Soil > Unclassified ...
ACCCGCGTCGCCTGTGACGGCGGCGGCGGGGCGCTGGGCCATCCCCGCGTCTTCCTGGAAATGGGCGATGAAACCAGCGTCGAATGCCCCTATTGCGACCGGCGCTTTGTGCTGAAGTCCGGGGCGACCCATCATTGAGCGCCCTCAGGAAGGGGGACCATCTCTATCTGGTTGACGGCTCCGGCTATCTGTTCCGGGCCTATCATGCGCTGCCGCCGCTGACGCGCAAGTCCGACGGCCTGCCGGTCGGCGCGGTCTCCGGCTACTGCAACATGCTGTGGAAGCTGCTGGAGGACATGAAGGACGGCGATGTGCCGACCCATCTGGCGGTGATCTTCGACGCCGGCGAGAAGACCTTCCGCAACGCCATCTACAAGGAATACAAGGCCAACCGCCCGCCGCCGCCGGAAGACCTGGTGCCGCAATTTCCTCTGGTGCGCGAGGCCACGCGGGCTTTTGGTGTTTCGTGCGTCGAGCTCGCCGGCTACGAAGCCGACGATCTGATCGCGACCTATGCCCGCCTGGCGCACGAAGCCGGGGCCCGCTGCACCATCATCTCCTCCGACAAGGACCTGATGCAGCTGGTCGTGGACGGCAAGATCGAGCTGCTGGATACGATGAAGAACCGGCGCCTGGCCTCCGCCGAGGTGCTAGAGAAATTCGGCGTCACCCCCGACAAGGTGGTGCAGGTCCAGGCGCTGGCGGGGGATTCCGTCGACAATGTGCCGGGCGTGCGCGGCATCGGGGTCAAGACCGCGGCCGAACTGATCAATCTCTATGGCGACCTGGAAACGCTGCTCAGCAAGGCAGGCGAGATCAAGCAGAACAAGCGGCGTGAGACCCTGATCGAGAATGCGGAAAATGCCCGCATCTCACTGAAGCTGGTGACCCTGGACGCCAAGGTGCCGCTGAAGGAACAGCCGCACGAATTCGCCGTGCATGAGCCGGACTGCAAGGCGTTGCTGTCCTTCCTGAAGGCGATGGAATTCACCTCCATTACCAAGCGGGTGGCGGCACATTACGAGGTTGAAGACCTGGATGCGATCGCCGCCGCCCCTACGGTGGCCAATGTGCTGCGCCCTGAGCCGGAATTGCCGGAGGTTGAGGGCAAGACGCCGGCCGAGACCGAGGCGCTGCGCGCGCCGATCAACCACGCTGCCTATGTCACCGTGACCACGGCAAAGGATCTGGACAGGTGGATCGCGCGAGCGTTCGACACCGGCATCGTCTGCGTGGATACCGAAACCACCTCGCTTGATCCCATGACCGCCAGTCTTTGCGGCATCAGTCTAGCGGTGGCGCCGGGCGAGGCCTGCTACATCCCGTGCGGCCATCGCCGCGGTGACGGCCTGGCGCTGGACCTGGCCCAGGACGGCGGCGGTGAGATCGTGCAGATGCGCGAAGCCGATGTGCTGGCCAAGCTGAAGCCGCTCTTGGAAGACGACAGCGTCCTGAAGGTGGGCCAGAACCTGAAATACGATGCGCTGATCTTCCTGCAGCGGGGCATCCGGCTCGACCCCATCGATGACAGCATGCTGATTTCCTATGTGCTGGAGGGCGGCCTGCACGGCCACGGCATGGACGAGCTATCCGAGCTGCATCTCTCCCACACCCCCATCGCCTTTGGCGAGGTGACCGGCAAGGGCAAGGACAAGATCACGTTCGATTGCGTGCCGGTGGCCGAGGCCACGAAGTATTCGGCCGAGGATGCCGACGTCACCCTGCGCCTGGCGCTGTTGCTGAAGCCGAAAATGTTCGAGGCCGGCAAGCGCTGCGTCTATGAGACCCTGGAGCGGCCGCTGGTGATGGTGCTGGCCGACATGGAGCGGGCGGGCATCGCCATCGATCCCGATCAATTGCGCAAGCTCTCCAACGATTTTGCCAAGGATCAGGTCAAGCTGGAAAAGGAGATTCACAAGCTGGCCGGTGGGGAGTTCAACATCGGCTCGCCCAAGCAGCTTGGCGAAATCCTGTTCGATCGCATGAAGCTGGACGGCGGCCGCAAGACCAAGACCGGCGCCTGGTCCACCGACAGCGACATCCTGGAAATGGTGGCGGGGGAAGGCCATCCCATCGCCAAGAAGGTGTTGGACTGGCGGGCCCTGGCCAAGCTGCGTGGCACCTATACCGACGCGCTGCCCGGCTATATCAACGCCAAGACGGGGCGGGTGCACACGTCCTACGCGATGGCGTCCACCTCAACGGGACGGCTGGCTTCCACCGATCCCAATCTGCAGAACATCCCGGTGCGGACCGAGGAAGGCCGGCGCATCCGTCAGGCTTTCATCGCCGCCAAGGGCAAGAAGCTGATCAGTGCCGATTATAGCCAGATCGAGCTCAGGCTGCTGGCCCATATCGCCGACATTCCGCAACTGAAGAAGGCTTTTGCCGACAATCTCGACATTCACGCCATGACGGCGTCCGAAATTTTCGGCGTGCCGGTGAAGGACATGCCGGCGGAAATACGGCGGCGCGCCAAAGCCATCAATTTCGGCATCGTTTATGGTATTTCGGGCTTTGGCCTGGCCAACCAGCTCGGCATCGCTCAGAGCGAAGCCTCGGACTACATCAAGAAGTATTTCGCGCGCTTTCCCGGCATCCGCGATTATATGGAAGAAACCAAGCAGCTCGCCCGCACCCATGGCTTTGTCGAGACCCTGTTCGGCCGGCGCATCCATATCCGCGAGATCAATTCCAAGGTGCCGGGCTTTCGCGCCGGGGCCGAGCGCGCCGCCATCAACGCTCCCATCCAGGGCTCGGCCGCCGATGTGATCCGCCGCGCCATGGTGCGGCTGCCGGACGCGCTGGCAGAGGCCAAGATCAGCGCCACCATGCTCTTGCAGGTGCATGACGAGTTGATTTTCGAGGCCCCCGAAAAAGAAACCACCAAGGCCTGCAAGTTGATCGCCCAGATCATGGAGAAAGCGCCGCTGCCGGCCGTGGAAATCTCGGTGCCGCTGGTTGTCGAGGCGCGGGCGGCCGACAATTGGGACGCCGCGCATTGAACCGGCGCGCTGTCGCCGCCGGTGTGGCTGCATTGGCCCTGGCGGCCAATATCGTCATCCAGCGCTTTCTGATGAATGTCGGTGTCGAAGGCCGCGTCTTGATTCCCGGCCTGGCCGACTTCCGCCCAGCCTGGAATCGAGGCGTCTCTTTCAGCCTGTTTGTCCAGGACAGTGTCTTGGGCTGGCATCTGCTGGTGGCGCTGCTGGCCGTCATAAGCGCTGTCGTCGCGGTTTTGATGTGGCGGGCGCCCAACAGGCTGGCGGCGGTCAGCCTGGCCTTGATCCTGGGTGGCGCGCTGGGAAATCTTCGGGACAGGCTCCTCTATGACGGCGCCGTGTTCGACTTCCTGTCGCTGCATCTGGACAGCGTGCCGCTGTTTGTCTGCAATCTGCCCGACATTTTCATCTCGGCCGGTGCGGTGCTGCTGCTGCTGGATTCCATTTTCGAAAAGTCAAAAGGCGCACCGGACTTTGCAGCCTGACCGGCCGCATCTATGCGGCGATGGACTTTAAGCCCGTTTCAGCGGTGATCCCGGCCTTGCCCAAGGTCTCCATCAGGTCCGCCATCATCTTTTCGCTGTTGGGCGCGGGTTCGTCCCTGACTTCGGCTTCCCTGGTCTGGGCCGCCATGTAAGAGGTCAGGAAGCCGGGTTGGGACAGATAGCGCAGGATCAGTTCGCGCGCCCGCGCCGACAGTCGGCCCTCGGTAAGGACGCCGCCGGTGGCGAGCCGCAACAGAGTCTGGACCTTGTCCAGCGGTGGCGTATTGCGCGCCTCGATGGAATCGAATAGCCGGCCGCGGGCCTCGACCTGCACGGCCAGCCCATCCATGCGCGCACAGATTTCATCCCGTGTCACGTCAATGAAGCCGGACCGGCGCACCCGCAACTGAAGCTGGGCCAGGCGCTGCAGCCGCTGCAGCAGCGGCACTTTCGGGCTCTGGAAGAAATTGTCGAACGCCGCCGAGGTCAGGATCGGCATCACATAGGAGGAAAGCTGACGCTTGTTCTCCGCCCCGATGATGTTGTCTTCCACGAACAGGATGCGCTCGACTTTTTCGTCCGGTCCTGCTTCGGAAATATAAGGTCCCAGCGCTTCCTGGGTCACCAGCCGCTTGGCACGCAGGGTGAAGGCCGCAACCAGATCCTCGTGGGAGAGATATTTGCCCACGCCCAGCACGATGCGGTTGGCGAGGGAGCGCAGCGTCTTCAGCTCCTCCACCATGAAATCGGGGCAAAGCCGCTTGTTGCTCTTGAATTCGGCGACGATGCGGTTGGCGATGGCGGTGCGCGCTTCCGGCAAGGTATCGGCCGCGAAATGACCGGTCAGCGCCGCCAGGCCCTCGCCCGGGTTTTCCGCCGTCTTGCCCAGGAACAGGGTGACCAGATTGTTCAGCGCCTGGCCCAGATTCTCGGCCCGGCCCAGCAGTTCATGCAGCGCCGCTGAGCCGTTGAGAATTTCCGCCAGGATCGCGTCCACCGAACTCAGAACCAGCTTGCGCGGGCCTTCCTCGCTGGGCGCCTGCTCCATGATGCGCAACAGCATCAGGACCTTATGGTCCCAGCCCGTGGCCTCCTTCAGATGCCGCGCCAGCGCGCCATTGAACAGATAGGCCGCGTCGCCCTGGCCATAGAGCTGTTGCGCCAGCGCGGCGAACTGGTGGGAATGCGGATTGGGAAACTTGCCGGCGCGCTGGTCGCGATAGACGCGGTGGAAGGCCTGGGTGGTGAGCTCGTTCAGGCTTTTGACGATCTGCTGCACGGGCGTGGCGGTGTTGGCGGCCTGCGCCACCGCCACCTTCTGGATGGCGTGCTGATACAGCGTGCCAGTGGCTTCCAGCTTTTCCAGCATGTCGGCACGGTGGATCAGCTCGGTGATGGTGATCTTGTTGCGCGCCAGATGGTCGGCAAGCAGCCGGCGCATGGTGGCGCGGGCATGGTAGGAATAAAGATCATCCGGTTTGAAACAAGGCAGGGCGTTCGGCGCATCCTCCTGCGCCGGCTCGACCTTCATCTGGTTGTGGCTATCCTCGAAGATCTTGAGCGTGAGATAGTCGCCGGTGTCGTCGTTGTAAGTTTCTTTCACCACCTTGACGCCGGTGGCTTGTTCGCTGGCCATCAGCTCTTTGGCCGTCGACAGCGCCACCTCCCGGTCGCTGCGCACGTCATGCAAGGTCCAGCCGCCCCTGGCGCCGGCCCGCTTGAAGATCTCGTAGTGGATTTCTCGCCCCATCGGGCAATGTTGGCGCGGACGGCTTTAAAGCCCGTTAACCGTGACTGGCGGGCGCGGAAATTGTCGGCGCGGTTCCGCACAAAGGGCAGCCGGGATCTTTGGGCAGCCTCGCGGTCCGGAATTCGGCGGAGAGGGCCCGATAAGTCAGGATGCGGCCCGCCAGGCCGGTCCCCAGCCCGGCGAGTTCCTTCAGGACTTCCAGCGCCTGCAGCGCCCCCATGACCCCTGCGGCAGCGCCCAGCACGCCGGTATCCGAGCAGGAGCGAACGCTGTTCGGGGGCGGGGGCTCGGGAAACAGGCAGCGATAGCAGGGCAGGCCAGCCTCATATCCTCTGTAGGTGGCAAGCTGGCCCTCGAATTCCGTCACCGCCGCCGAGACCAGCGGCTTCCTGGCAAAATAACAGGTGTCATTCACCAGAAAGCGGGTGGCGAAATTGTCGCTGCCGTCGGCCACCAGGTCATAGGCGCCGACCAGCGCCATGGCATTGGCCTCGACCAGCCGCACCGGATGAACATCCACGCGCACATGGGGATTGAGCGCCGCCAGGGCCTCCCGCCCTGCCTCGACCTTGGGTCTCCCGACATCGGCCGTCCGGAACAGGATCTGGCGCTGAAGATTGGACAGGCTGACCACGTCATCATCCACCAGTCCCAAGCGGCCGACGCCCGCCGCTGCCAGATACAGAGCCACAGGACTGCCCAGGCCGCCGGCGCCCACAATCAGCACCTTGGCGGCGCGGATTTTTGCCTGGCCGGGGCCGCCAACCTCCCGCAACACCAGGTGGCGGGCATAGCGGTCAAGTTCCTCGTCCGAGAGCATGGCCAGGCCTTAGGAGCTAGGAGGCGGGCAGGGCAAGAGAGTCCCGTCCATCGTTAAGTAATACAAATATCATATTGACGATAAACGTAAATTTCTGTGTGACGGCTATCAAATATCTTTGTCGGTCTATGCTTGGATGGGTATAGGAAAACCTATCTTTTGGCATCTCGGAGCAGTTATGACCGACACCGCTTTCGGCCTCGGCCGTCATGGATTTCGCAACCTCAAGGCCGTGAACTGGAATCTCAGTGCCCCGGCCCTTTATGAGGAGGCCGTGCGCCGAGGTGAAGGCCATGTCGCCGCCAATGGTCCGCTGGTGGTGCGCACCGGCATCCATACCGGCCGCTCCGCCAACGACAAGTTCGTGGTGCGCGATGCCGAGACCGAAAACCAGGTCTGGTGGGACAACAACAAGTCCATGACCCCCGCGCAGTTCGATGCGCTCTATGCCGACATGATGGCCCATGCCGAGGGCCGCGAGCTGTTCGCCAAGGACCTGTTCGGCGGTGCCGATCTCACCCACCGCATCTCGGTGCGCATCGTCACCGAATATGCCTGGCACTCGCTGTTCGTGAATCAACTTCTGATCCGCCCGACGGCGGAAGAGCTGAAAAGCTTCGCCCCGGAATTCACCATCATCGACCTGCCCAGCTTCGCGGCCGATCCGGCCCGCCATGGCAGCGTCTCCCAGACCGTGATCGCGGTGAACTTCGCCAGGAAGATGATCCTGATCGGCGGCACCTCCTATGCCGGCGAGATGAAGAAGTCCGTCTTCACGATCCTGAACTATCTGCTGCCGTCCAAGCGCGTGATGAGCATGCACTGCTCGGCCAATGTCGGCGCCGACGGCAAATCGGCCATATTTTTCGGGCTTTCCGGCACCGGCAAGACCACGCTTTCCGCCGATGCATCGCGCACTTTGGTGGGCGATGACGAGCATGGCTGGAGCGAAAACGGTATCTTCAATATCGAAGGCGGTTGCTATGCCAAGGTGATCCGGCTGTCGCGCGAGGCCGAGCCGGAGATCTTCTCCACCACCGAACGCTTCGGTACCGTGCTGGAGAATGTGGTGATGGACGATGCCACCCGCCAGCTCGATCTGGATGATGCGAAATATGCGGAGAACACCCGCGCCGCCTATCCGATCGATTATATTCCCAATGCCTCGCTCACCGGCCGCGCCGGCCATCCCAAGAATGTGATCATGCTCACGGCCGATGCCTTCGGCGTCTTGCCGCCGATCGCCAAGCTGACCCCCAGCCAGGCCATGTATCACTTCCTGTCGGGCTTCACCGCCAAGGTGGCCGGCACCGAGAAGGGCCTGGGCAAGGAGCCGCAGCCGACTTTCTCCACCTGCTTCGGCGCGCCCTTCATGCCGCGCCACCCGTCGGAATATGGCAACCTGCTGCGCGCCCTGATCGCCGAACATCAGGCCGACTGCTGGCTGGTCAATACGGGTTGGACCGGCGGGGCCTTTGGCACCGGTTCGCGCATGCCGATCAAGGCGACCCGCGCGCTTCTGAACGCGGCCTTGGACGGCAGCCTCGCCAATGTGGAGATGCGGATCGACCCGCACTTCAAGTTCCGGGTGCCGGTGGCGGTTCCGGGGGTCGACGCCAAGATCCTCAATCCCCGCGATACCTGGGCCGACAAGGCGGCGTACGACGCCCAGGCCCGCAAGCTGGTCGCCATGTTCCGCGAGAACTTCAAGAAGTTCGAGGCCCATGTCGGCCAGGACGTCCTGCAGGCCGCGCCGGAGTTGGCTGAAGCCGCCGAATAGCCGTTAGATCAGACACTTACCGCGCAACATGGAGTGCAGCATGGGATGCCATGCTGCACCTTTTTGCTGCAGGACCAGCCGCAGCAAAAAAACCTTGACCGTAAGATAGCTATATAGATATATAGCTGTATGGCTATCGAAAACGAACTGAACGCGGTCTTTCACGCCCTCAGTGATCCCACCCGCCGGGCCATCCTGGCGCGTCTGGCGCTGGGCGAGGCCAGTGTCTCAGAACTGATGGCGCCGTTCGGCTTCAGCCAGCCCACCATCTCCCGGCACCTGAAAGTGCTGGAAGGCGCGGGACTGATCGAAGGCGGGCGTGACGCCCAGCGCCGTCCCCGGCGCCTCACTGCCAAAGCCCTGAAGGATGCCGCCGACTGGATCGAGCCCTTCCGCCGCCAGTGGGAGCAGCGCTTCGCCAACCTCGATGCCCATCTCGCCCGTCTGCAAAAGGAGACCTGACATGCCCGCACACGACCAAGCCGCCATCCGCACCGGGATGGAAATCGACTATGGCAGCCACACCATCCGCTTTGTGCGCAGCTTCGACGCACCCGCCGCCCTGGTCTTCGAAGCCTGGACGCGGCCGGAACAGCTCCGTTGCTGGTGGGACGCGGGCGGCGAACCGCTGGCGGTTTGCGAAATCGACCTGCGCCCCGGGGGTGCCTACAAATTTGTCTCCCGCAGTCATCCGCACATGCCCTTCACCGGGACCTATCTGGAGATTGCCCCGCCCGATCTGTTGGTGTTTGAGGCGTTGGGCTCGACCGGCCGTGTCCGCTTCCAGGCCGCCGAAGGGCGCACCCGCATGACGGTGGAGATCGTCTGCGGGACCGCCGAGCAGCTGGAGCATTTCATCCAGGCCGGCGTCGACAAGGGCACCAGCCAGACCCTCGACAATCTGGTGGCCTATATCGGGCGGCGGGATGTAGCCGCTTGACCGTGCCGAATGTGACCGGCGGCCATGCTGCGCTTTTGCTGCGCCTGTTGCTGCAACATGCTGCGCAGCAAATCAGGCGGCCCGGCGGTAAACCCAGACCCGCGCGGGCGGGACATTGGCCCAGACCGTGGCGGCGCGGGTGACACCGGCGCCGGGCGGGGGCGCCACAGGGGCATGCGGGCCATAAGAAAACTGCGCGAAGACACCGCCCGGGGCCAGCCGTGCCAGTGCGCCGTCGATCAGCCGGCGGCGCGCCGCAAGCGGGAAGTTCAGCAACGGCAACCCTGACAGGATGGCGGCAAACTGCTGATGCGGCGCGGCGAGCGTCTTCTCCAGGTCGAAGGCGTCGCCTTGCACGATATTCACCCCCGCGAAACGTGCCCGCAGTAGCTGCGCGAAGTCGCCATCATACTCCACACAGGTCAGGCTCTTCGCCGGCGTGCCGTGTTCCAGGATCGCGGCCGTGATCGCCCCTGTCCCTGGTCCCAGCTCCAGGACCGGGCCTTGGGCGGTAATCTGGCGCGCCATGGCATTGGCCAACGCCGGGCCGGACGGCAACACGGCGCCGATATTCTTGGGCCGGCTGATCAGGGCACGCAGGAAACGCAGATTGTCGGCGAAGCTGGTGGTCAAAGGCCGGCCCGGATGGAGTATGCGGGAACATAGGCCAAAAAATCAGCCAGGCGGAAGCACTTACTTCTCGCAGGTGCGCCAGAATTCTTTCAACTTCGCAAGAAAGCCTTCGGCCTCCGGCTGGGTGCCGGCCTGGCTTTCGGCCTCGAATTCCCGCAGCAATTCCTTCTGCCGCTTGCTGAGCTTCACGGGGGTCTCGACCGCCACCTCGACATAGAGGTCGCCCTTCTGGGCGCTGCGCAGCACCGGCATGCCCTTGGCTCTGAGACGGAACTGGCGCCCCGGCTGGGTGCCTTCCGGCACCGTCACCTTGGCGCGGCCGCCGTCGAGCGTGGGCACTTCAATCGATCCGCCCAGCGAGGCTGTGACGAAGGAAACGGGCACGCGGCAATGCAGATCATGGCCGTCACGCTGGAAGATGGGATGCTCGGCAATGGACAGGAAAATGTAGAGGTCGCCAGGCGGGCCGCCATTGACGCCGGCCGCGCCTTCGCCCGAAAGGCGGATGCGGGTGCCTTCCTCAACGCCGGGGGGCACGTCCACATTGAGGACGCGCTCCTTCTGCACCAGGCCGCTGCCACGACAGTTCTTGCAGGGATTGCGGATGATCCTGCCGGTGCCGCGGCAGGAGGCGCAGGTGCGCTCGATGGTGAAGAAGCCCTGCGAGGCGCGCACCTTGCCGTGGCCGGCGCAGGTGGGACAGGTCTCCGGCTGAGATCCGGCTTCCGCGCCTGAGCCGCCGCAAGGCTCGCAGCGGATCATGGTGGGCACCTTGATCTCGGCGTCGCGGCCGGTGAAGGCCTCTTCCAAAGTGATGTCCAGATTGTAGCGCAGATCCTGGCCGCGGTTCTGCCGCTTGCCCCGGCCCATGCCGCCCATCATCTGGCCGAACAGATCCTCGAACACATCGCCGAAACTGCCGGCGAAATCGCCGAAGGGGCTGCCAGCGCCACCGCGCCCGCCCATGCCGCCCTCGAAGGCGGCGTGACCGAAGCGGTCATAGGCCGCGCGCTTCTGATCGTCCTTCAGGACGTCATAGGCTTCGTTGATTTCCTTGAATTTGATTTCGGCGGTGTGATCGCCGGGATTCTTGTCGGGGTGAAACCGCATTGCCAGCTTGCGGTAGGAGGCTTTCAACACCTCGACGGTGGCGCCCTTCTGGCATTCCAGGGTTTCGTAATAACAGCGCTTTGTACTCATTGCCCCAGAACTCTACCCGCCCCTGGTAAATGAAAGGCCCTTCGCGTTTTCACGCGAAGGGCCAGGATGCTTTAGGCCGCGCCTTTCTTGTTGTCGTCCACTTCCTCGAAGTCGGCGTCAACAACGTTATCGTCACCCTTCGGGGCTTCGCCTTCCGCCGTGGCGGCGCCTTCGCCGGCCTGCTGCGCCTTGTACATGGCTTCGCCCAGCTTCATGGAAGCCTGCGCCAGGGTGTTGGTCTTTTCCTTGATGGCATCGACATCGTCGGCCTTGACCGCTTCCTTCAGGGCCGCGGCGGCCGCTTCGATGGCGGTCTTTTCATCGCCGCCGACCTTGTCGCCATGCTCGGACAGCGCCTTTTCCGTCGAATGGATCAGCGCATCGGCCTGGTTGCGGGCCTCGATCAGCTCGCGCCGCTTCTTGTCTTCCGCGGCATGGGCCTCGGCGTCCTTGACCATCTTCTGGATGTCGGCTTCCGACAGGCCGCCACTGGCCTGGATGCGGATCTGCTGCTCCTTGCCGGTGGCCTTGTCCTTGGCGGTGACGCTGACAATGCCGTTGGCGTCGATGTCGAAGGTGACCTCGATCTGCGGCACGCCGCGCGGGGCCGGCGGAATGCCCTGCAGGTCGAAACGGCCCAGGCTCTTGTTGTCGGCCGCCATCTCGCGTTCGCCCTGGAACACATTGATGGTGACCGCGGTCTGGTTGTCCTCGGCCGTGGAGAAGATCTGACCCTTCTTGGTCGGGATGGTGGTGTTGCGATCGATCAGACGGGTGAAGACGCCGCCCAGGGTCTCGATGCCCAGCGACAGCGGGGTGACGTCGAGCAGCAGCACGTCCTTGACTTCGCCCTTGAGCACGCCGCCCTGAATGCCGGCGCCGATGGCAACCACTTCATCCGGATTGACGCCCTTATGCGGCTCCTTGCCGAACAAGGCCTTCACCGCTTCCTGCACCTTGGGCATGCGGGTCATGCCGCCGACCAGGATCACTTCGTCGATCTGGCTGGTGGTGACGCCGGCATCCTTCAGCGCCTGCTTCACGGGACCGACGGTCTTCTGGATCAGATCGTCCACCAGGGATTCCAGCTTGGCGCGGGTGATCTTGATGGTGAGATGCTTGGGACCGGAAGCGTCCGCCGTGATGAAGGGCAGGTTGACTTCGGTCTGCTGGGCGCTCGACAGCTCGATCTTGGCCTTTTCGGCGGCGTCTTTCAGGCGTTGCAGCGCCAGACGGTCGCTGCGCAGGTCGATGCCGTTTTCTTTCTTGAACTCGTCGGCCAGGAAATTGACCACGCGCTGATCGAAGTCCTCGCCGCCCAGGAAGGTGTCGCCGTTGGTGGACTTCACCTCGAAGACGCCATCGCCGATTTCCAGCACGGAGACGTCGAAGGTGCCGCCGCCCAGGTCATAGACCGCGATGGTGCCGGACTGTTTCTTGTCCAAGCCGTAGGCCAGCGCCGCGGCGGTGGGCTCGTTGATGATGCGCAGAACCTCGAGGCCTGCGATTTTGCCGGCGTCCTTGGTGGCCTGGCGCTGGGCGTCGTTGAAGTAGGCGGGAACGGTGATGACCGCCTGGGTGACTTTCTCGCCCAGATGGGCCTCTGCGGTTTCCTTCATCTTCTGCAGGATGAAGCCGGAAATTTCGCTGGGAGAATATTTCTTGCCGTCGCGGCCCTGGACCCAGGCATCGCCATTGTCGGCCTTGACGATCTTGTAGGGGACCATGCCCATGTCCTTCTGGGTCATGGGATCGTCGAAGCGGCGCCCGATCAGGCGCTTGATGGCGAAGAAGGTGAATTCGGGGTTGGTGACGGCCTGACGCTTGGCGGGCTGGCCGACCAGACGTTCGCCGTCGGGGGCGAAGGCGACGATGGATGGCGTCGTGCGGGCGCCTTCCGCATTCTCGATGACCTTGGGGGCCGAGCCCTCCATGACGGCAACACAGGAGTTGGTGGTGCCAAGGTCGATGCCGATTACTTTAGCCATAGGGTATTCCTCTCATCGGGCATGGGTTCCTGGCCCCTTGCGGGCGCCCTCCGGTCCATCCCATTGAAATAACTGACGAAATAAGCCACGGGCCAAACCCATGCTTATACAGGGGGGTATATAGGAAGAGGGGGGTGAAATGCCAAGGCTTTGGCGGGCTTTAGGCCAGGTTTTGCGCCTGTTTGCTTAAAGGTCCGGAAGCTCGGCATTGGTGGCGGCCTCGCCCCGGATGCGGGCAGCGCGGCTCTGGCGGTAGAGGTTGCGGGTGGTGGCATAGAAGTCCAGCGAGCTGCGTTCGATGGAGTCAAACTGGTCGCGCGTCTGATCGACCGTGTCGGCTATGCGAAGGGCACCGCGGGCGAACATCCAGGTGTCCTTGCCGTTGAAGCGGGCCCAGGACAGGGGATCGAAAAAGCCGTCCACGCCCGAACCCACCAGATCGCGCGGCGGCATCGGACCGATCAGGGGCAGTACCAGATAGGAACCTTCCTGGACGCCGGCTTTGCCCAGGGTAATGCCGAAGTCATTGCTGTGATGGGGCATGCCGATCTTGGCGGCCACATCGATCAGACCGGCGATACCGATGGTGGAATTGACGACAATGCGCCCCAGGGTGTTGGCGGCCTGATCGCCGTCGCCCTGCAGCACATCATTGGCCAGCACGATCGGCTCATGCAGGTTGGTGGTGGCGTTGTGAATGCCTTCCCGTGCGGGTTTCGGAATGATGGCGCGATAGGCATCGTTCACCGGCTCGGCGATGTTGTGCTCCACCCAGACGTCGAAGGCGAAGACGTCGCGGTTGGTTTTTTCCCAGGGGTCGCGGTCGGCCAGCGACTGCGCACTGGGCGTGCTGCAGCTGCAAAGTACCAGGCAGAGAGCAAGTGCCCTCGCATTGCCAACAGAAGCTCTCATGGTCCGGAAGAAATACCCCCGCAGCCAACCCAAGATGTACGTCTTGTTATTTAACCTAAATGCCAGTGTCCCAAGTTGGGAAGCGTAAGGAATAACACCCAGGCCAGACAAGGCAGAAACGCCAGGGCTGCGAGCACGTTCCGGTGCATGAAAGCGATCAGGGTGAGGCCCATCACCAGGTCGAGGCCAAGTCCCAGGGCCGGGCTTGGCCAGGTACGCCAGAACAGGTTCAGGACCAGTTGTCCGGCAAAGAGTGTCAAAGCCCAGCTTTTCCAGCCCCCTTTCGCCCAGGCGAGCCAAGCTGCCACGGCCATCAGGATGTAGATCAGGGTCCAAGCCGGCTGCACCAGCCAAAAGGCCAGTCCCGGGACCGGTTGAGGTCTGGCCAACGACGCCAGCGCACCGATGGCAAGGCTTGCGATCAGCAATAGCTTGAGCGGACGCCGCCCAGCCGGATCAGGCGGCAATTCCAGCATTTCACCGGGTGCCATGGTCGGCCAGCACCTGGGCGACGGCGGCCGACAGTTTTTTCGCAAAAGCGATATGCAGGAATTCGTTGGGACCGTGCGCGTTCGAATGCGGCCCCAGCACGCCGGTGACAACGAACTGGGTTTTGGGGAACTTCTTGCCCAGCATGGCCATGAAGGGAATGGAGCCGCCTTCGCCATGATAGGCCACCGGCCTGCCAAAGGCGGCATTGCTGGCCTTGTCCAGCGAGGCCGCCAGCCAGGATGCCAGGGGCGGAGCGTTCCACCCGTCATCGCCGCGCGGCACGTCGAACACCACGTCGGCATCATAGGGTGGATTTTTCTCCAGCGCTGTTTTCATCGCCATGCGCGCCTTTTCCGCATCCAGGGTGGGCGGCAGGCGCAAGGAGATTTTGGCGGTTGAAAAAGGCAGCAGCACATTGCCGCCATCCCTGGGCAAGGGATAGCCGGCGATGCCGGTGATGGCCAGCTGCGGCTGCCAGGTCTTGGCCAGCAGGATCTGCGCATCGCCGTTCGTCATCGGTTTGGTTTTGGCGGCGAAGGGAATGCCCGACCAGACGCCGTCGCCCAGGATGGCGGCGGTGGCCTCTGCCTGTTTCATCCGCTCGGCGGGAATCTCCACGAACAGTTCTGGCAGCTTCATCCGGCCGGTAGCCTCGTCCTCGATACGGGACAGAAGCTGGCGCAGGATGCGGAAGGAAGACGGCACCACGCCGCTGGCCGCGCCGGAATGCACGCCTTCGGTCAGCACCCTGACCGTCAGGTTGCCGATCAGGTTGCCGCGAAGGGATGTCGTGAGCCAAAGCTGGTCATAGTTGCCGCAGCCGGAATCCAGGCAAACGACCAGATCGGGCTCGCCAATACGCGGGGCAAGATGGTCGATATAGAAAGGCAGATCCGGAGAGCCGGATTCCTCCGATGCCTCGATCAGAATCACACAGCGGGCGTGCGCAATGCCCTGTTCCTTCAACGCCAGAAGCGCGGCGATGCTGGCGAACATGGCATAGCCGTCATCGGCGCCGCCCCGGCCGTAGAGCTTGCCCTCGCGAATGACCGGCTCCCAGGGACCATAGCCTTCATCCCAGCCCACCATTTCCGGCTGCTTGTCGAGGTGGCCATACATTAGAATGGTCGCGTCGGAAGGCCCTTCGCGGCGCTCCGGGTTTCCGGTCGCTCCGGGTACTTCGATCAGAATCAGCGGCGTGCGGCCTTCGAGCCGCACCACCTCCAGCGTCGCGCCCGGAAAGGCAGCGAGTTTCGCTTTGGCCCAGGCGCTGAACTGGTCGACCACCTTTTCCATATGGCCGTGTTTTTCCCAGTCAGCATCGAAGGCGGGACTCTTGTTGGGAATGCGGATGTAATCGGTCAGCGCCGGGATGATCTCCTCATCCCAGATATGTTCCATGAAGGCTGTGGTTTTGCGAAATTCCATTACCGATTGATATCATACGCCGCGACCACGGCGGCGTTGTAGATCTCGCTCATCTTGGCGCCAAGCGGCGCGATCTGCACCGACTTCTCCAGTCCCACCAGCATCGGGCCCATCACGCTGGCGCCGCCCATCTCCTGCAACAGCTTGGTGGAGATGGAGGCGGAATGAACCGCCGGCATGATCAGCACATTGGCGGTTTCGGTGATGCGGGCGAAGGGATAGAGCGCCAAGGTGTCCTTATCCAGGGCCGCGTCCACCGCCAGCTCGCCATCATACTCGAAATCCACGCCACGATTTTCCAGGATCTGCACCGCCTCGATGATCCGCTCGCTGCGTTCGCTGCGCGGAAAGCCGAAGGTGGATGAGGCCAGCAAGGCCACGCGCGGCGTAAGCCCGAAACGCTTGGCGGCGGCCGCGGCCTGGATGGCGATGTCGGCCAGTTGTTCGGCGGTGGGCATTTCGGTCACCGAGGTGTCGGCAACCAGCACCACCCGGCCCTTGGCGAAAATCGCCTGCATGCCGATGGGGCGCTGACCGGGCGGCGCGTCCAGCACCAGCCGGATATCGGAGAGGGCGTTGGCGTAATTGCGGGTCACGCCCGTCACCATGGCGTCGGCATCGCCGGCCTTGAGCATGGAAGCGGCATAGACGTTCCGATCATTGGTGACCATGCGCACGGCATCGCGATAGAGCGCACCGCGCCGCTGCACGCGCTTGTAAAGTGCGTCGATATAAGGCTTGGCCTCTTCGGCCGAATGCGGCACCCGGATCTGGATCAGGTTCTCGTCCAGTCCGGCCTTGCGCAGGCCCTGTTTCACCACATCCACCCGGCCGACCAGGATCGCCTTGCCCATGCCGGAATTCTGGAAGGCGGCGGCGGCGCGGATCACCGAATCCTCTTCGCCCTCGGCAAATACCACTCGCTTGGGCTTGGCGCGCACGGCGTTGGTGACCATCTGGAACAGGCCGGCGGAAGGATCGAGCCGCGCCGAAAGCTGGAACTGATAGGCGCTGAGATCGTCGATCTGCTTCTTGGCGACGCCAGAGATCATCGCGGCTTCCGCCACCGCCCCCGACACCCGGCTGATCAGACGCGGATCGAAGGGCGAGGGAATGATGTAGTCGGGACCATAGACCGGCCGGGCACCGCGATAGGCGGCGGCCACCTCGTCGGGCACGTCCTCCCGCGCCAGGGCGGCGATGGCCTCGGCGGCGGCAATCTTCATCGCTTCATTGATGGTGGTGGCGCGCACATCCAGCGCGCCGCGGAAGATATAGGGAAAGCCCAACACATTGTTGACCTGGTTGGGATAGTCGCTGCGGCCAGTGGCCACGATCACATCGCTGCGCACCGCCTTGGCATCTTCCGGGGTGATCTCCGGATCGGGATTGGCCATGGCGAAGATGATGGGCTTGGCCGCCATGGAGCGGACCATGTCCGGCGTCAGCGCGCCTTTGGCGGACAACCCCAGGAACACGTCGCAGCCGACCATGGCATCGGCAAGGGTGCGGGCCTTGGTGTTCACGGCATGGGCCGACTTCCACTGGTTCATGCCTTCGGCGCGGCCGCGATAGACCACGCCCTTGGTGGCGCACAGGATGATGTTCTCACCTTTGACGCCCATGGACTTGAGCAGCTCGATGC
>Ga0134126_10004710_pt1 | contig 17075 bp, 13 predicted proteins | sample KB31752_FD_96881 | JGI IMG/M metagenome (GOLD analysis project Ga0134126, IMG submission 96881) | Terrestrial soil microbial communities with excess Nitrogen fertilizer from Kellogg Biological Station, Michigan, USA - KB3-175-2 | ecosystem: Environmental > Terrestrial > Soil > Unclassified ...
AGATTGAGTTCCCCCCGCTGCATTAGTTCGCTAAGCGGTCGCCCCTTGGCGAGTTCCATAACCAGGAACGGCCGGCCTTCATCGGTCTCGCCATAGTCAAAGAGCGTCGCGATGTAAGGATGGTTCAACTCGGAAACAGCACGCGCCTCGCGGAGAAAGCGGGCTCGATAGTCGTGTGAATCAGAACCTAAGGAGGGAAACTTAATAGCCACCCGGCGTCCCAGATGAGTATCCTCGGCCAGATAGACAGTTCCCATGCCACCCTCGCCGAGTGGTTCCAGGATTCTGTAATGTGAAACTGTTTGCCCGATCATGGCGGATTGCTGCAACCAACAGTTGCGCGGTCGCCTCTTGCAAAATGGCGGGAACCTCTAACCAGGAAGCCTAAGGAACGCAGAACGATTGCAGTACGCGCGAATACTACTTCAGTGCAAGAGCCTTTTCAATGATTTACTTAGAAGGGGGGCTAAACGGCGCAGTAGCCCGACTGTTATGGAGGGCTCCGACGGATGTGACACTCGATTGAGTCCGCGGAGCCGACGACGGCATAAGCCTTCTATGAAGCCGGCCGCTCCGCGGACTATAACGCTGAAGGTTGCGGGGCAGTGCCCCATTCATCACGGCAACGGGAACACCGTGAAATTGTCCCAACGATTGACGAGCCCCTTCCCTGCTGCATCGGAATACAAACCCGCGCCTGTTGCTGCAGCCAGCAGTGGATTGTTGTTGGAATAGACGAGCGTTGAATCGATATAAACGTTTAGCTCGCCGGACTCTGTTGTTACCACTCTTAAAGTTGTCCAGCTGTCAGGGATCGAAGCGCCGTTGGTGAGATCTATTCGCTGGCCGTTCAGATAATAACCGACACGGACAATTTTATTGTTCGGAGTGCCGCCTGAGTCCGTCGTGTATGCGAAGAAAAAATTATTTGCATCGACTACCCGGAAACTCAAGCCGGTGTGGATGCCGCTGCCCCATCTTCCTGCGACTCGGTTGACGCTCACATTCAGGTTGCCGCTGTCCGAGCCGGTGGGAACCCACGCAAGTGCCGTCGAATTCTCCAGCAACACCGCGCGACCATTTAGAATTCCGAAAGGCTGCGGATTCGACCCTGCCTGATTAGTTTGCCACACTTGTGTTCCCGCCGATCCACCTTCGGTTGAACTCAAACCACCATGTCCACCGAACGTGTAGGTTGAGTTTCCGCGGGAGAAGGAATCAAAGACCAACGCTCCAGCAGGCACTGTCGCAGCAGGTGGCACAGTTGCGGGTGGCGCGACGCCAGTCTCGAAGTTTGGCGCTGTTGGATCGATTACAAATTGCGGCGGCGGACAGCCTACGCAATCGGCGAGAATTCCTGCAGTAGTCCCGCGCACTCGTCCGGAATGAGTAATGGCTCGGTACCCAGGTGAAAGATCCGCAACCATTGGCCCCTGACGGAAGTAATAGCTCAGCAGGCTTCCTCCCAATCCAAAAATTGTTTGCGGAGCGAATGAAGCCTCAACGCCACCGGGTAGAGCCTCGCGCGGGTTTGTATCCTCATAACCGCGAACCTGCGCGATGCGCCCGTCAAAGTTACTGTGATCCGAACCGCCGATCAGAAGCCGGCCGCCGCCCTCGTTGAAACCAGGCGTCCGGCGTGGCCCACTAAACGGCGTCTTACCCACCGGCACACCGTTGTAGTAGGTGATGATGTTCTGCCCGTCCCAACCCACGGCGAAGTGGGCCCACTCACCAATCGCCGGCCCCTGGTCGCTGCCGAAGAAATTATCAAACCTCACACCATCGAAAATATCCCCGAGCATTTCATAGCGATCCGGCTCGCTGGTATTGAAGCTACCGACTCCGAACAACAGCGCATGAGCGCCGCCGTAGCCGTCAGACAGGAGGTAAGTAGCGCCGCCGTTACCACCTGGCATTGCCCAGAATTCCCAGAAGAAGTGTCCCAGGTTCACGCCCTCCTGCCAGAATTGTCCGTAGTCCACTGTCTTGGGAGTGCCGTCGAATTCAAGCACGTTCGAAGATAGGAAATCAGGTAAGATGGTAGTAGTGAAATCCGTCGTTTGTGCGTCGGATAGATCGATGAAGGGAACGCTCTGGGGATTAAACGGAGGTTTCTGCGGCATCGATGGCGTCAGAAAGTAACTTCCGTTAGCAGTGGCCCTCAGCGAATAGTTGCCGTCCGGCCCAGTTACCGTGCTGGCGCTTTCCGCGCCGGTGAGAGTTAACGTAACGCCGCCGATTGGATCGCCAAACTCGTCGCGCACCGTCCCTTTCAGTAAGTGCCGGTACAGCCCCGTAAAACTCAAAGTCTGATCGACGCTCAACTCGGCAACACTTTGTCCTGTAAATGTGTACTCAACAGTTGAAGAAGGTGTCACTGTGTAACTGAAGCCGGCAGCCACCTGCGTAAACTCATATTGACCGTCGCTGCCCGTCAGCGTTGTGCGCGACTCCGGTCCGCTGAGACTAACGGTTATCCCCGCCAGCGCGTGATTTTGCTGATCCATCAACCTGCCGCTGATCGTGTGCGTCTGCCGCACGCCGCTGAAGTCGTGCCAAAGCAGATCGGATGTCAGATTAGGCTCATGCCAACTGCCGGGACTGAAGTCCCAGAAACTCAACGAAGGCGTGAATGTGTAGTCGCCGCCGGCTGGAAGACTAATCGAATACCGGCCGTCGTCATCAGTAATTACGGTAAGAGTTTGATAACCACTTATCGAGATCACTAACTGAGACGCTGCGCTCTGCCCCAATAAGGCGTGCCCGCTCACTGTGTATTCTCGCAAGGTGCCGGGCAGATCAAATACCTGATCCGCGCCGAGGCTATTAAACGTTTGGTTGCTGAAGGTGTAATAGATTGTGGTCAGGGCCGAGATTGAATAGTTGCGGCCCGCCGGCAAACCGGCAAACTCAAAGTTACCGTTGTTGTCGCTGAAGGTTGTGGCGTTTACAAAGCCGGTCAGGTTCACAGTCACGCCAAATGTTTTACTGAACTGGCCCGTCACCCTGCCACTAATCTTGTAAACGCGCCGCACGCCGTTGAAATTCAGGACGCGATTACCGGAAATTCCTTCGACCGTCTGTGCGTTGAAACTAAAAAACGAGGTCGCAGACGGAGTAACGGTGAAGCTGTGCTCGGGCAAAACGCCGAAGGAAAATTCTCCCTGGCCATCGGTCGTGGCCGTGCTGGTGGTTCCATCCGTCGTATCGGCGAGCGTCAACTCAACGCCGGCAAGCACCTGATTGTTATCATCTCGAACCTGGCCACCAACCTCGAATGGTCTGACGGGCGTTGGCGTCGCTCCTGGATCGTCGGCTGGGCCGCCGCCCAGATGTCCGATGCCCACGCGCACGCGGTTGCTGTCGCCACCTCGATACGAAACGCGTATGAGCACATCACCGACGTCGCCGAGGTTGTCGCTTAGTTTCAAGACGACCGCGCTCAACCATTCGTGCTGCGGCACTGGGCCAACATATTCAACCGCCAGGTTGTAATGCTGATGAGCAGCATCTTCGGCGTCTGCGGTAACCAGCGACAACGGTTCGCCCGGCTGCAAACTTAAATGCATTGCGAAGAGAGTTATTCGCGTGCGCCGATCGGAACCAGCTGCGTATGGTGAAACTAAGGTGAAGGGTTCTGACGCGAAACTCAGCGAGTCAAGCGCGATCGCTCGAGTGGAATTTTCCTGGCTGATGAGTAACGGAGTGGTGATCGGAACGAGCGCCACTGCATTTCGTGCCGCAACAGGAAACACGCAAAGCCCGAGCAAGATGAAGAAGTTGACGACCCGCTGACCGGATGATCCGAGTGGCACTAATCGCGAAAGAGATTTGCTGGGACCGTGGGCGTGCGGGGTCCCCGGCCGGGCAGCCCGGCTGGGGTGCTCGACCCGCCCGCAAATGAGCGCGCAGCGCGAAAAATTCCTAAGACTGCGGCCAATAAACTTCTGAGCACACGTCGCACCGGTTCGATTGTCGCGCGGGGATATAAGCGTGCGGTAATGTGACGCGTGTCTCGCAAACATGGCTTTGGGGGCGAACCATTACCAGCTGTTCCGTGTAGCAGTTGAAGCTCGCAGGGAAACGCGGGGTCGGGCCAACGGATTGCGCGAAGGATATTACGTTAGTGGGCCAACTTTGCAAACTAAAAAACGCGAGACGCTTTTGGAGTGCGCCGACGTGAGCACCCCACCGCGGCTGCCGCGCCGGGGACCCCGCCTGTCGGCGCTTTGGTCTCTGGCGACTGTCGCCAGCACCTGCCCCCTCAAGCGCTTTCTGGGACCGCGGGCGTCCCGCCCGCTCCGGATACGGTCGAAGAGTCTTAAAGAAAACTCGATCCCTCTAAAACTGTAATCTGTGTAATCTGCGTAATCTGCGGATAGTAACCATCTGCCAAGCAAAATCGTTTACGGCTTCGTTGTTCCATTTCCACCGGTAGTTCCTTGCGCTGAACTAGAGGCGTTAGTCGACTGTGACTCCACCAGCGGGTTGGTCCGTACTCGAGAAAGAATGAACACCAGAGAGGCGAATGACGCCAACATCAGCGCACAAGCGAGGAGATAACTCCACTTCATAAAGTGCCCGGGGTCAACATCCTTTTTATCCGTGCGAAGAATTCTATCCCCAATCTCCATCGTGGGATTCTTGTGCAGGTCCGAGACAAGTTTCCTCCATTTATTGCACTGTCTCCAGCCGTCCTCTTCAATTAGTCCGGACAGAAATGCCAGCGCCAGGTAACAGACGCAAACAAATCCGATAGCTGTCCATCCGCCGGCGCCGAGACTGGTCGAAATAGGCAAGCCCTTCGTGGCATAAAGCAAAGCGCCAAGAATCACAAACGGTCCGACTAGAACAGCAAAACTTATCTTCGAGCGGAAAACCATCATACCGTTATTGACCGTTTCGATTTCCTTGGACAAGTACGAAATTATCTCCTTGGCAAACTCCTTCCGTTGAGCCTTAGTCTCATCAGACATAACCTCTGATTCCAAAACAGCCTCGTCAGTAGCGTCAATTGGTCGCACCCTCTTACCGCGCCCGGCCCGGTAGGAGAAAATCGCAGCAACCACGCCGGCAACGACCAGCAGCAACCAGATGAGTTCTTGGATCATGAGTCTCTCCCTGTGTGAAGCGAGAGTGCAACTCGCGCGTTTGAATGAGATGCGAAGCCGGCACGCTGCAGATCTGATTGCGTCGAAACTGGCTTAGGTGGAGCAGCCAGCGACCCCGAGCGGCGCGCGTACAATATTTCTCTTCGCCGTTGAATGTCAATTATTGCAGTGAGGCCTCTAACTCGCCGGATCGTATTTCGGCTTTGCCGCCGTCTATGCGGTAAGGCTCTGCCTTACCGCGAACGCTATTTCCATTTAGAGGCTACGCCTCTGCCGATCGTCGTGGAGGCACCACCTTATCGCGCTGAAAGAGTGAAATAGCTGGGGCTAAGCGCGATGCACGCCCTACACCCGGATTAGGATTCGATGACGATGCAACAGTACAAAAGGTGTGATGCCGATTCGCTTACCGAGAGGTTCTTCTATTCTCATTCAAGCCGAGGCTTCAATCCGGGTATGTAAAAGCGGAGCCCGAAACCTGGCTGTCTTGATGGCTTCATGAATTACCGATTCGCCCAACCTGCAAGGGAATCACTGGGAGCGCGAATGCCTCAAGGTCAATCGGGTCAAAAGTCTCTGCGTTAACTAGAGTTTCAGCTTGTTATTGAGATCGCCCTCTCCTAGCATACTAGTCGCGGCACTATTACTGGGAGGAATGAGTACATGGACTCTAGAAATAACTAATATAGCCGCGCCAAACGAAACTATTAGGAGAACGTACGCTCCAAGGTAAGCCCAGAGCATTTTGTTCTGGTTCCACTGAGCCTTTTCCCAGTTAATCTCAACCGATGGCTTCTTATGTAATTCGGCTATAAGTTTTCTCCAATCATTGCACTTTTTCCAAGCCGCCTGTTCGATCATTGCGGACATAACTGCGAGACTCAGCTAGCAAAAGGCATCAATGGCGATGGCAACTTTCGCCACCCAATCGGGGCTCAACCAGATACGATAGCCCCTGGCAGAAACTACGAAGGAGACCAGGATCAAGAAAGGTCCAACGAGAACGGCAAATGCTATTTTAGTGCGGAAAACCATCATGTTATTGGTGACAGTTTCGATTTCTTTGGACAAGTACTGGATCACTTCCTTTGACAAGTCCACCGCGTTTGCTCCGGGCTTGCATTCTCAGTGGCCCCATAAGGGACAAAACCGGTGGTCATGATGAATCTCCTAAGAAAAGATGACCTAGCTAGGTTAAAACTCCAGGCATGTCAGATCAGGGGTTCGGAACGAACTCGCAAGGCGTTCAAGTCTGAAAAAGCAGTGGGTTGAAGCTGCTTGAATTCAGTTTGGAGAACCTTCAGATAGGCCCATTCCTTACCCGTGAGTGTGCTGGTGTTCTCGCACCATAGCCGGGCTGCGCGATCCTTATTGGATACGTTCACGTCTTCCAAGCCTTTTGTTTCGACGATGTGACTGACTCCATCGTCGCTTACGACAACAAAGTCGGGTTCGTAGTACCTCAGATTTCCCGATCCATCCTGGTAGTCAATCGTGAAGCCGAATCTGTCAGGTAGTTTGGTAAATCGCTCAACATCGTCAGCCTTCTCCAAGAAGCGCGCGAACTCCTGTTCAAAAGAATTCTCACATGGTACGAGGTTGAAGACACATTTCTCTGCCTTGAGCGTGCGTCTCGACCACGGGAATGGTGGAGTTTCCGACAACGCCCTGCCGGCGTCCAAAAGCTGCGGTAGCAATTCTTCAACAACCAGCTTTCGCAAGGCATCAACAAACGTTTTGACAGTCACGTATTGAGCGACATTGCTGGCTATTGCCCGAACCATTGCCGGCCCTTTTAGGTCGACGGTTTCACCAAAGGCAATATGCTCTAAGAACTCCCTGACCTTCGGGGCGACTACCGAAAACTGCGAAGGTAATTTCACGTCCTGAGCGATTCGTCGCGCATAGTAGCCAATCACTTCTTCGGCTGTTTGTGGTTCAGGAATGGTGTAGTCTCGTTCTATGAGCTTCTCCAAAGTAATCAAATCATAGCCTTCGTACCGGAACTTCTTCGCGGCCGCATCCGTTTGTTTACGAGGAAGGATTGGGCACTTAAACTCACGCACGTTCAACGCCAAAATTTCTTCAGCGAGCGATTTCTTGCGAATGAGAATGGGACTCAGTGTCGGAATGAGGATGTCCATGCCCAATTTCTTTTGATCCGGGGCTATGGTGACGATTACAACCTTGTCCTTGCCTAACTCAAATGTCTCGAGTTGCAGATCCTCCTCACGTTCCAGTTGTTCCACAAACTCTATAAAGGCTTTATTACCGATCACATCGACGCGTTCAACGTAACCTGACCTGGAGTCGCGGAACATTAGTCGCAGCCCCCTTCCCACCGTCTGCTCAGGCAGTATGTTTGCTTTTGATGAATACGGACGAAGACCGACGATCACGGTTACGTTTTGCACATCCCAACCTTCGCGCAACATTAGAACGCTCACAATGCAATTTACAGGGCTTCTCTCTTCATCCACCTCTCTGGATACTTTTCGCGCTTCCTCCAGGCCCTTCTTTGAAACTTCTCCGGACCTATCAGTATGGATGATTAGGAGCTTGTCTCCGCCGAACTCCGATGGGTATTTCTTTTGTAACCAGTCCCCGACATCATCAGCTTCGCTGGTATCGTTCATCATCACGAAAAGCACGGGTTTCTTAGCCAAGGGCTTGAGTTGTTTCTTGTATTCCTTCCAGCGCTCAACCCCTGCAGCCAGATAAGGTTGGTACTTAGTACTGGCAATGCTCGAACGTTGCTCTGAAATGCCTTTGGCAATCCCCTTGAGTGGGCGTTTCACCACGTTGTCAATAATCGCTTGCTTGAGGGGATAGTCGTACACGGTCCAGGAGAAGAGCTGACCTTTGCTATGTCGTGGTGTGGCTGTGAAATCAAGTTGTGCCGCCAATCCTTGAGGAACATCGCCGTTCAATCGCCGGATGAACTTGTTCCATTCGCTCTCTTCGTCATGCGTGTGGTGCGCCTCATCGTTTAGTACCAGAATAGGCCCGCCACGTGCCGCGATTCGCGTGTCGAAGTCTTCGACCTCTAACTTATTGGCGGCAGGCTTTGGACCCAGAACAGCGGTCATCACCTCAGGCTCTTCGTTTTCGCTACTCGTGCGATCGTAGAACCGTTGGACATTGGATAGGTAAAGCGCTCCTAACGACCCGGCGCGCTCGCCGTCACCGCGCATGTAACATTGGAAATCCCAGAAGACTTCTAACTCAGCAGGGATAATTGGATCGGTACGAAAAATTCGGCTGCCTTGGAAGTCAGATCGCAACCGCTCAAAAACAATTACGTTAGGCGCAATGAGTAAAAACGTCTTCGCGTAATCTTCTCGCGCTTCGGCAACGGCGTTGAAGAACTGCCAAGCTATTGCCAGCGCAATCACTTTCGTTTTTCCACTACCTGTCGCCATTTTTATGCTGTAGCGCGCGAAGTCGTCGTATTGCAACAAACGCAAATCACTCCGGACCGCGAAGCTTTCTAGCAAATCCTTTTGGCGCCGCACTTTTGCCACCTCATAAAGGTAGACCAGCGTTTCAACAGCCTCTTGCTGAAAATAGTGATATGCGAACTTGGAACCGTTCGGCAGGCGGTGATCAGTGTGGAACCAATGATTCAAAAGCAGTCGAGTTGTATCGGTGACGCCTTTGTAATCACTCGCGCGCCAGTCACCGACTTTTTGTTTTATAGCGGGCACGCACGGAGCAGTCGCCGTGCGCGCTTCGAGAAGATCGATCTGGGAGGGTGAGCCCTTCTTCTTCCGAGGCATAGCTATTTAACTTTTAGTTTGACAGACTTCGTTGTGTCGTTTCCTAGAATATCAATCACCTTAATTACTGCCGTGTACTCACCGGCTTCCGCAAAGATATGTTCGGTCTCTAATGAAAGCTCGGCGTCCTTGCGCGTGCGATAGGTCTGCCACTCGTTGTGAAATGCATCGCCCTTATTGTTCCAATCGACCGCCCAATAGTCGATCCATTGCGACCAGTGCTTTATTTCGCGTCGGACCTCTTCAGGCACATCATCAGGAGGAATCACGAAGTCAGTTAGCGACAATACGACCTTTCGTTTTTGAGCCTTTGCATTCACTGACAGCGCTGCGAGTTCGAAGAAGTGAATGTCTCCCTGTTCGACTGCTCGCTTGTCCATTACATCTCGCGGGATTCTCAAGAAGCGCATCTTTATATTAGCGGCCGCCGCTTGCTGTCGAGCAACTTCGTTCATCTCAAAGGCAAAGTCCCAACCAAGCACATCAACTCCGTTCGTAGTCGGCGCATCTTTGCCGGAGCCAACTGCCTTACGAAATTCCGCAGCGATGCTTGGGATATCACCCGCGCTAACTGGCGCATCTACTGCGCCCACGTGAATCAGACGCCCGCCCTTCAACCCGTGCAGCCACGTGTAACCGTGAATTGGATTTGCTTGATATAGCTTCAAGATGAAATCGACATACGCTCGCTGTTGATTCGCTTCCGTTCCACTCCTGGGGTTCCCCACACTCGTGAATTCTTCAGTCTGCCACAACTGCCGTTCGTATTTGCCAAGGTTCTGCACGACGAATGGACGTACAGACTGAATAGAAAGTAGCCGCTTCCTTGTAGTATGTATCGCGAACCGACCCAGGTCACTAGTAATCCACCGGCGACCAAGTTTTTCAGCCACACTCGCCGTTGTTCCGCTACCACAAAAGCAATCCAATATGAGATCGTCCTCATTCGTTGACGCTCTGATAATTCGATCAAGCAACGCCTCTGGCTTTTGCGTGGGGTAATTTACGCGCTCTTCGGACTGTGCATGAATCATGTTGATGCGCCACATATCACCACATGGTTTATCACTGCTCATTACCCGAACTTGCTTGCCGGTCTTCGGATCGATTATAGGAACGCGCTTTCCCCCAACCTTCTTTGTTTGCAACTGCGTGCCCTTGTATTCACTTTCGACTCTAATCTCATTGAAAGTGTGAACTTTAGTCTTGGCATACCAGTAGATCAGATCGTGATGACGATCGAAGATGTTGCCTCCAGTTGGCAGCTTATTCGCGTAATACCAAATCACCTCATTGAGTAACAATTCGCCGCCGAATACTTGATCCAGTATCGATTTCGCGTAGTGACCTATGTGCCAGTCCAGATGGACATAAATCGTCCCCGTCTCATGTAATAATTCATGGAGCAATACGACAGTTTCGTAGAACCATTGAAGGTACGAATCGAGGCCGCGACCCCAGGTATCGCGGTAGGCTTTCTGTTCGATGATGCTCGGCTGTTTGGTAAAAGCAACAGGATCATCGGCGGTCGTACTAGGATGATCCGGCACGGTAGCGGTGAAACTAAAATCAGAACCTGTGTCGAAGGGTGGATCGATGTAAATCAAGTTGACCTTGCCTGCGTACTCTGCCAACAACGACGGCAGCACATATTTCTTGTCGCCCCATATGAGCCGGTTGCGCCACTCGGTCTCCCTTGGAGACGCGGATGATGCAAATAGAAGATTTTTCTGGCGCTCTTGCACGGATTCATTCACTGTCTCAACTGTTTGAAACGGTAACGCCACACGTAAAGGAGCGACGCGCCTGCCCTCAGCATCGTACTTACCTTCCCAAATCAGTTCCGTCTTCTTTAGAGCGAGAGGATGCGTAGTTGTCTTTTCCATAAGGGGATTAGAGAGCATGGCTGAAGCGAGCGTCAATATACTGCCCCAAATTGCCCTGCAACGCCACTTGCAAGAAGTCATTTAGAGGCACCAGAAAGTTCCCAAAACGGGGATTGACAACAGGAGTAGAGTATTGACCCCGGTTCACTCGAACCTAGCCCAAAGCCGAAGAGCAGATTAGCTGGCCCCGAATGAATGATCTTCAACTTCGTCGAGCACTGAAGAGGAAGGTTCTTGTGCGTTACGCAAAGGACCCAGATACCCGCATCTTCGAAGAGCTCGGCCTTCGACACGGCGCAGCCAGAATTGATTTGGCTGTTGTCAATGGAATCATTCATGGGATTGAATTGAAAAGCGATAAAGACAATCTCAAGCGACTTCCACATCAAGCTACGATCTACAGCTCTGTGCTCGATAAGGTAACCTTAGTGGTGGGCACTCGGCACGCGTCGGAAGCGATAAAGCTCGTGCCGGACTGGTGGGGGATCAAGGTTGCGACAGTAGGCTCCCGCGGAGGCTTTGAGTTTTCGGATGCGAGACGAGCCTGCAACAACCCTTCGGTAGATCCGCTGTCCGTTTCTAAACTACTTTGGAGAAATGAGGCACTTACGCTTTTGGACGAGCTTAGTGAAGCCGACTGTGTTCGCCACAAGCCACGGGCTTTCATTTACGCTCACCTAGCAGCGATTGCTGACTCAGCACTTATACGGGAACGCGTACGGTACCAACTCAAGTTCAGGACAGCCTGGCGATCTGCCTTGCCACAAGTGTCAGATGGTGATTGATTCCAGCACTAATCCAGGACTTGGGATTCCCTGGATGTTTTTCATCCTGACTCACTCGCTGAATATATTCATCTCCAAAGCTGAACTTCGGCCCACGAAACTCTGGACGCTCTGTTAGTAACAAAGCTTGAGCAGGATACTGAGCCGAGCCAGAACTGGTGTCACCTCGCAGAGCTTCCCCTCGCATTATTACCCAATAGTCTTTCGCGGTGTAACGAATGCTGGCGCTAGGATTTGGTTTTCCTTTTGGGAGTGAGTAATTAGGATATTGAATAGTGTAATCACCATAGCTTGGTTTCCTTCCCACCTTGTTTTCAGTAATCTGTCTACGCCAAGCCAACCAGTCATTCCGGTCAAGTTCGCGTTGGGCGTTCTTTGGCACCCTTCTTAAATCCTTCGGGAATGCTCCACTCAAAACAGTGAACGTGCGCCAACGCTTTAGATGCGGTATTAATCTACATAGTCGAGCATAACCGATATTAGAGTCGTGGGTGACTTCTAGGTCGATAATCAGGTCCGTTTGCTCGGGGTCTTGTTTATGGTACGAAACCAAGTTTAGTAATTCAGCGGCAAAATTCGAACGAGAGAGCTCTTTGGCGGAAACTCGAACACAGATGCCCTGTTGATTCGCTCTCACAGCGGAGGCGACTGCAGCTTGATAACTAGCCTCTCGCCCCAACCCTGTTACTGGAATCAGTTTGATCGGGAGCGACTTGGCCTCCTTGCCAATCAATACAAACGGATGACTGCCATCAGCTAAGCGAAGGGTTGGACTAATTCGTTGCAGATCAAGAAAAAATGGAGCAAATCCCCAGTTTTGTCCGATGTCTTTGATAATCTTTGAAAACCCGCCTCCCTTACCAGGGAGAAGTTCGATTAATGGTGTGATGATTTTCCGATCGCGATCGTAGAGTTTTTGCAGTGCGGCCAGTTCTCCTTTACGCCAGCGCAAAACTGCAACGTAGTGCTTATGGTTAAACATTTCTGTCACCGTTGCCAATCAATTTCTGGAAAGCATATCCTCACTTTCCCTTGTCCTATAATTTGATTCAAAATCTTGTATGAGCCTGCTTCACGCCTCATCCGTCCGGCTATAACCGCTGGATGTATTCGTAGCTTTCTTGCTAAATGCTGAGCCGCTTCCGGAGAACGAAGGCTTTTAGCCGGACTTCTATTCCATTCTTCTTTGGGGATAAGAGCCTCTCCTGCAAGTTTATCGGCTGCTTGTTCCCGTGGATCGCTACTTTCTTTCAAGTCCAGATTGTCAAAGAAATGAGTAATCCCCTGACCGTAGTGGAGCGAGATATGTGCCAGCTCGTGCATTAGACAATACCAAAAATTATCAATACGATCGTGTCTAATCGTCATCCCGATGATCGGACGATCAAGACCTTGCATGATTGCCGCGCCATCCAAATGAGTGTGAGATAAGTGCGGTTCAATAATTAGTGGTATTCCGTGTGCACGCAGAAACTCCTCGGCGAGGCGAGGGCCACTCTCAGACCAACTCAACTGCGCGACTTCGCGCATGAACTTCAAGTTAACTGAGTTAGGTTTGTACGGCGCTTTTGGACGCTCGTCGGAAGCCCTGTTTACAATTCTTGCCTTCCACGCAGCCAATGCATAGGGATCCAATGAGCGAGCGGAGCGCGTGGTCTCAGTTCTCTTCAAAAGGGCCGCAATTTCCATCGGCGAACCGATCTGAGAAAAGAATGAACGGAGCAAGCGCTCGGGTTCCCGTTGCATCGAATTGCTAATCCAACCACGTACAGTCATTTCTTTGAGTGGGAAGCGTTTCCAGGGAATTGTGTCATCGTCCGTTTCTTCAAGAGCCCTTCCCCCACGCAATAACACCGCAGCTGGTATTCCTAAATGCGAATGCAGCGCACGCATCATCGAGAGAGTCAACGGTCGTTTACCGGACATAACTTCGGAAACCTTACTGGGGCTGCCTATATAAGGCACCAGGTCACGTTGCTTGAGGTTTTGTTGTTCCATCCGAAAACGTATTGCCTCCAGTGGCTCCGGCACTCTTTTGGGAAAGGCCTGGGACTCGTAGTTCTCGACTAGCACTGTGAGCACCTCTAGACGATCAGCATCCGGTGTCCCTGGGTCAGGATCACGATCAATGAGAGTGCTGATTTCTGCCAACGCAGTTTCATGCTCTTTCTCACTCTTAATTACTTTAATCATTGTCCCGCCTCCCTCAAAATTTCCAAGTTGAATACTCTTCATGCGTGCCGATACGCACTACTAAGACCACTTGATTCTTGAAACCTACTTTTGTATCCAATCGATATTTGTTCCCTTTCAGGTTAAAAACCACTCTGTTGTTGGCAAGAAAACTCGCGTGCGCGTAACGTTTCTTTATGTCATTTGGTGTCTCCCACTCCGCTTCTTCCACCTCAGAAACCCAAGCGTCAATCTGACCTCTTACGTTCGCGTGCTTGCGGGCAAAGGTATCAAGGGTGTTTCGACCAACGAGTTTCATGAACCACCGCGGACTACTGCAGCTTCCCGATAAGGTACATTTAGCTAAGTTCCCCAAACGGGGAACATTCTACATGTCAGTGGCATTCAACGCAAGCGAATCGAATTGCCTTGATTCTTGTAGGGCAGCGCGCTTAATCGGGCCGTCAAGCGGCATGCGGATCGATTCCCCCCGGATTTCATGTTTAGGCTAACGTTAGAAGAGACTTAATTCCCCGCGAAGTGAAACCAAAGCTGGTCGCCGCTCCTTTCGGCTAAACGATTCTCGTGCTTCACGCCTTCACGCTCGTATTTCGAGCGAGCTGGATCCTGAGACTTGTCCGGTCAAGATCACAATCTGTGATCTTGAAGCGCGGGCAGAACATCAAGTACAAGCCTTCTGCCTTTACCGAGCAGTCGAGTTGGCGGTGCTGTTTGGAGTGACGGCTACTCGATTGAACGAACAAGTGAGGTGAAACCGCCACAGATTCCCTGGTGAAGATTTCAGATCTCAGAAAGTAACCGGACTTGCGGCATCTGAAATTGAAGATTTCAGATCTCAAAAGGTAAAGGTCCTGTTAGGCATCTGAAATTGAAGATTTCAGATCTCAAAAAATCCCGGCAGCGGTGCCCTCAGCCAAAGCCTAAGAACAAACCGACTTTAAGGGACTATGGAATCTGCTCTGTCTTAGCGCTTTATTAAAAGTATTCGTAACTTATCAGAGCACGCTATGCAAGAACTGTCTTTCGAGAAAGTCGATGTCCTCAAACTGGCCCGCGCTTACGTGGCCCTGGCTTTGGCCCAGGACGAGGCGAAGCGTTACGTCAGCAAACACGCTCCGCAATCAGCGTTGCTTCCGCTGGTCACCTGCCTTGATGTAACAGCCGCGTTGCTGGAAGACATATTGCAGAACGCACTACCCGAAAAAGATCCATCCGCTCCGGAAGAAATAACGACTGCAGCCATGCTGATGTGAATTCAGCAGAAGGCAGAGATCAGAGGTCGGAGTCAGAGATCAGACATTTGATCTCTGACTCTGATCTCTGATCTCTGATCTCTGATCTCGTCCTTACATCTCTAACTTTTGATTTTTATCAGGATGAAAAGAATCTGGTAAGGATGTGATCTAACGACCGACTCCTGGCGGTTTGACAGATAAGAAAGCCATGTAGTTTTTTGGGCGATGCAAATTAATTCGGCGAAAGACCTCACCGTTATAAGAAAGCTTATGACCTTGCCATGAGGATATTCGAGTTGAGTAAGAACTTTCCTGCGGAAGAGAAATTCGCTTTAACCGGCAGATTCGCCGATCCTCACGATCAGTTTGTTTGAACCTGCGCGAAGCTTGGGCGAAGCGGCGGTATAAAGCGCATTTCATCAGCAAACTGACGGATTGTGACGGTGAGAACAGTGAAACGGATTCTTCGTTAGATTTCGCAAGGGATTGTCGTTACATCACTAGCGGGCAACACGATGAACTCAGGTCCCTCTGCTCGGATGTTGGCAAGATGCTCGGGACCATGATCAAGTCTCCGAATTCATTTCTGATATCTGACTTCTGATCTCCGACCCTCTGGCCTCTGACCTCCGATCTGCCCTCTGATCTCTGCCCTCTGATCTCTGAGTCTCCTGTAGTAAGGTTATTCAGACATGCGGCAAAAGATTATTCAGATAGTTGGACTGGTCGCAACGGTCGTATACGCGCTGGCGATCGTCTGGCTGTATGCGACGGAGCCGCGCAGCTTCAAGGAGGTGGCAACTGGAGCTCAGGTGGCGGCCGGCACTTACCAGGTCGATCAGAAGAAGTTTGATGCCGCCCTCGATCTCTTTCGGCGCGAGCAATTTCGCGCGGCGCGCGACGAATGGAAGAGCGCTGACCCGGCGCAGAGTGATCCGACTACGCAGTTCTATATAGCCTACTCCTTTTACCGGGAAGGCTGGGGTCGGGTTTATTACGATCAGGATCTTTTCAAACAGGGTGTTGAGGCGGTGAATCGGGCCATTGCGCTGGCGCCGGAACCACTCAATGTTCCGGACCAAAATCTGCAGTTGCACACCGCCGCGGAGTTGAAGGCGGAGCTGGAACAAGGGACTGAGCGCACCTGGGGAGACATTAATCCGTTGAAGGTGATGCGACAGAGGAAGTGAAGGATCAAAAAGTGATCACTGATGAGTGATGAGTTAGAAAAAACCAGGGATGATTTGGCGATTGCGACTGCGCGAGAGGTTGCCGCTGCGCGAGAGGTGTTGGCGGTTGATAACTGGTCGAGAAATCAGGCGCTGTTGAGTTATTGGGTTTTGCCGGCCATTTTTCTAACGGTAGCGTTGCTGGGCGGGCTGCGAGTTAGCGCCGACGATCGTGCGTTTATCTTTTTTCCACCGCCACTGATCACGCTCGTTCTCGCCGTACTGTTAATGCTGCTCTTTGTACGTGGTGGCTTAATTGAATTGCGATCGTGGATCGCGACAAACCATCCGCCCCTCCAGAACATAAGTCACATCTGGTTGTTGCTCACGCTCTTTTTCGCATCCGCTCAGGCCTTCAATTCCGTGTTGCCGGAACGCGGCTTATTGCACTGGCTCTTCTCATTCTTTTTTCTCTGGACGCTGTGGAACAATCAGTTTTCTTCATTTGATGCGCGGCGTCTATTACGCAGCCTGGTGGTACTCTTTGGAACCGCCTTCGTACTGAAACACCTGCTTCTGGCTAGTCTCTATGCTGCCGGCGGTGGTTGGCTGCAGCGCCTGACGGGAGCGCTGGTCCAGGGAGTTTCGCTGGGCACGCTCGATGCGCCGATGTTTGCACCGGCTACGGGCTACATTTCCTTCTTCACGCTGGGGCTGTATATCGTGGGGTTGCTGCTTGTTGCAAATAGCAAGCAGTAGACAGCAAACAGCAGGCACAGAACTCTGGCCCTGTCTGCCGTTTGCTGTAACCCTTGGGCAACGGTCAAGTGATTGGCTGGGACCGCGGGCGTCCCGCCCGCAACGCGCCGTAAGGCGCGCAGTCTTTCAGAAGTACCTCTACATTTTCGCGCTTC